>Ga0310696_10004566_pt1 | contig 16932 bp, 8 predicted proteins | sample AusTroGonzalo_MG_4_FD_203885 | JGI IMG/M metagenome (GOLD analysis project Ga0310696, IMG submission 203885) | Bovine rumen microbial communities from tropical cattle in Woodstock, Queensland, Australia - Gonzalo_02 (v2) (version 2) | ecosystem: Host-associated > Mammals > Digestive system >...
CGATACAATCATCTTGGCTGATGGATCGAATATAGCCTCTTCTTGCTCCTTGGTGTAGTTAAAATTGGACATCTCTACTCCTGTTTAAAATAATTTTTGTTCTTCGTTTTCGTTTCTCTCGTACACAGAGCCTTTTTCGCTCTACAAATCCACTTAAAATCGCAATATTCGCATGCTGTCTTGCTATCCACTTTGAGTGGAGTTGGGGTGATAAATCCGGACTCTATCTCAGTGATAGCAGTTTCCACTATAGTCTTCACATAATCGATATATATGGCCAGTTCCTCATCTGACACAAAACTAGTATTTCGTCCGTTAATTTTCACATCACCTTTGCTTGAAATATTTAAGTTAAATGGAAAGTACACACTCTCTCCATTCTCCATAGCCATACTATCCATCATATTTAGCACGCCGAGATCAGATATGTTGTACCCTATCATCCTATAAGGGTGTGGCTTATCATTCTTTCTCATTTCAAAGGTGTTTCTTACTGGCATATAAAATGCCCCTACGAGTCTGGCGTTTGGACTATTTTGCTCCAGTGCTTTTAGATATATGAACAGCTGCGACTGCTTACCATAATACATTTTTGTCAAGCTCATCTTAGGACGCGCACCTGTCTTGTAATCTACCGCAAATAGCATACCTCCATGACTGTCCACGCGGTCGATTTTACCTTGTAACACAACATTCGTTTTATCAAACTTCACGCCGTCCATCGTGCCATTTTTGCCAAACAATGCTTCGAGCATCTGAGGACGAAATTCACTATTTTTTTGTTCGTCATATATGTTCTGACAAATGCGTTTCGCTTCAGCGACCAGCACTCTTTTTAGAAAGGCGTTTACACCCACTCTATAATTTTCTTCATCTAGCACATCATTTAAGAGCCGACTAGCCACCTTGTCCACATCTACTGTTCCGCCATTGACTTTAATCAAATACTTTGCAAATCTCTCGCATACACTGTGAATTATCGTTCCCACATCCATTGCGCCAATGTCTGCCTCGTCACGTGCTCTCGCTCTCAGCCCATATGATACAAAGTGCTTAAATGGGCAATCAAAATACGTTTCCACCTGTGATATGCTGGTCTTCCCTTCTGGGAAAAATAGCCCTGCAGCATCTTCTATAGTTTCAAATTTTTCTTCCTGATTGATTTTATCAAAATACTTACGCGATGCCGAGCCAAAATGCTTTTCTGTCGCGAAATACAATGCTTGTACCAATTCATGATTTGGATAATCTACATTGTTTTTATAGCCATTTACATAGCGTACCAATTCCCTTTCTGCTCTCTTAATAGTTGGGAAATGAAAAGCCAGTTCCCTGCTTCCAATATGGTCCTTACCGCCTAAAAATGTCCCACCATAATCTTCTTTGGTTTTGACAGCCATGCCATCATATAACTTGAGCATATCACGTACACTACTCGATGGTCTATCCTCTCCACCACTAAATCCATATAGCGCATAAGATATATGCAAGCTGTCTTTTTCACCCAATACACCTTGAAAAAACTTCCATTTCTCCCTTCGATTGACAGTTTTGATACTAGGCTCTATCTTCTTATGAAAATCTCCGGATAATAGTTCTATATCCGTATCACTTATGATGCCGCAATCATCTTTTGTCATTGGCACAGCCCCTTCTTGCATGCCTATCACAAACAATCTCTTACACCCCTCGCATTTGAGGATATCTCCCACAAACACTTGGTCTATAGAGACTGGAATCAATGCAATCTTGATAGAGCCAATACCAGCAAACAGCACGCTTAGGAATTCAGCCACATCCATCTTCTCGCCTTTGAGCATCTCAGAAGCCTCGCGTATAAACTCGCACAGTTTCTCCATTACTTGACTGCTCACCATGCTTTCTTCGACATAGCCCATCTCTTTCTCAGCATCAGCCAGTTCCACCAGCTTTGCAGCCGCATCAAATTTCTCCAATATATTCATCATTTGATCAGCATATTGGTCGAAAGTACCACTACTCTGTATCCCAATCGCCACATCAGCCAATTTCGCACACAGATTGCCACGTACGCTCTCGGCCACGGTCAATTCTGCTTGTGATTCCTCATCAGCTTTCGCACCAAACACAAATGGGGCCTTAAAATCGTTGTGATTGATGCCATATTTTACTACATAATTCTCAAAGACTCCCATCTCATCAGGGTTCAAGCCCACTAGCACATTTTTAGACAACATAATCATATCGTCCGCATCATAATTCTTGCGCACGATGTTAAATATCACATTCACTAGCCCAAATACAAAATGCCCATCTAGTCGAGTTTTCTGGTCCACAAATGTGGGTATATTGCGCCCAGCGAACACTCTCTTGATGACTGGCGCATACCCATCTATATTGGCACATGCGATAGCGAAGTCCTTGTATCTGGCTCCGGCATCTATCACCTCACGAGAGATGACTGAGGCGACATATTCCACTTCTTCGGTAGGATTCTTGGCCTCATAGGCCTCAAAATGATCATCTTGAGGCATCTTCTGATAAGGATAAGCAAATAGATTATTTAGTAGATGTTTTTGCCAGTTTGCACCATTATAATCCACATTTTTTGACGTATATTTCACGCCGAGTTCATCACCGATAGCCTTGAGTGTCTCCAGGCATTCATTTTGGGTGATGTACCCATTATTTTCATCTGGGTGCATAAATGTCACACCGGCAATCACGCCCCTCGAGTATTTGACCAATAGTTTAATCACGGCTTTCATCTGGCTGGTCCAATTCTCATGTCCCACCAGTACATAATGGGTATTTTTAATCTCTGGTGCAGTTTCTATCAAAGATGCCAGGGCGTCTAGCCTGCCAGCATCATCTATCCACTTATCTGCTATATATTCCTCATACTTAGAATATATGAATATTATATCCTGCATCTTCAGACGCAGAGATACCGTCTTTCCCCCCTGCATCGCCTGCAGATCTGTAGGCGATATCTTCGAACTCTTTAGTTGTTGAATAGTCGCATACATCTCTTCTACGAATCCCTGCGACCTAGCAGTCTTTTTGAAGCACACTAGTTGGTCTAAATTCTCCAATATTATCTTTTTAACCAGCATGGTGCCAGTCTGACTCGAAAACTGCATATATTTGCCATTGGATAGTGCATTAAATAATCTGACGAAGGACATCACTTCCACATTGGTCAGTACCCCACGACTGCTTTCCTCGAGGCACCTTTTTTCTGTAGATAGTGACAAGGTCTCTGGTGCAATGACCACAAACCTCTCATCCGACGATTCCGCCCTCTTCATCATAGTGCGGATAGCCTCATCTCTTGCCACTCTATTCAATTTACTTACCAATATTTCTAATTTCATACTTTCTGTTATTATACCATAAATAATTTTACTATTCAATCAATATTAATAATATGTATACTTTATTTCCATTCTTTTTTGCCAGTTTTTATGCCACATAACTTCCATATACCAAAAAAGAGAGGCCATCGCCTCTCTTTTATTTATCTGCTTTCTGGCTGAGCATCCACGCTGTGACTATCTCTTCGATTCGCTTGTCTGTAGATTTCGTCATAAATGTTCTCAATCGTTTAGTCATTCTATCCATCTCAGATTGTATACCGCCTTTGCCTATTCTTCTCTCGCCCATTCTGAGTCCATCGTACATCATTTGCTCGTATGCATCTAGACCGCTTATCTTGATCTCAGTTCTGCCATCTTTTACATACTTCATATCCTTCACTGGATAGATATTCGAGAGTGTGGTTGATGTCAGATATCCATTCGTGTAGCAGTTAAAATGCCTATTGGTTACTATATTGTAATACTCTACACTCTTATCTACAAATTCCACCTTAGTAATCTTCACATCTTCACCCTGAGCATTGACTACCGTCTTACCGATGAGATTTACGTTAATATACTCGAATCTGCCAGTCTCTTTTACGAAGATCGCATGTCGCTTATGATCACCAGGACCTACCACCTCGAGTATGCCACCATCAGAGAATGTTACTCTCGTATATCTCTCTGCATTGAGTGGCTCTTGTAACCACAGTATGTCAGCCACATCTTCTCTGCCCTCGTCGAAGTTCCATACCCTGATCTTATCTTCTGGTCTTAGATCCTTGATCTTCTTTCGCTTCCAGCGTTTCTTCTTGTCATCCCATACATCTATCTCGGTATCCGCTAGCAAGCAAGGCCAATTGCAACCAGTGATAGTGATATTCTTAGTGAGCGTCAATGTCTCCGTACTGTATTGATATGCCTCTAACCAATGCGCGCCATCCACATCAGTATACCTAATTGCTGAATAATCTGCCCAGTCATTATAAAGATCAATGTGATGTACCCCAGTGATAGTTTGGCCATGGTATGAGCCTATATAACTAAATTCCGCAAGCACGTTGTCTTCACTATCATACAAACGTATGTATCCATCTACCTCACCATCAAAACCACTGTCAAAATGATATGTCCAATCAATCGTCACATTATATCCATTGCCAGATGCTACTTCTTCGGCTACTATTGTGATAACTACCGCATTATTTACTGCACTCGTCAAATTCAATGTACCTGTACTCTTATTCCATGTGTAGTAAGTGTTATTAGCCACATTACCACCCACTGTCACAATAATGGTATCTGGCAGTTCGTATCCACTATCTGCCTCGAATACCAATGTCTCAGGCACACCACTGGTGATAGTATTTGCACCCGAAGTCTTAGTTACATGTTGTGAATTAGTTGACCAGTTGATAGAATTTGAATTACCCACGCCGGCTATTACCACAGTGACATTAGCATTGATAGTATCTTTTAACCTCAATTGTCCTGTACCCTGCGTCCATTCATAATATGTAGAACCTATGACTGTATCACCGAACTTAACTAGTATCGAACTTGGCAATGTATATCCAGCATTTGCTGAGAATGACAGAATTACTTCCTCACCACCAGCAATCGTCCTATATCCAGTCGTCTCAGTCACATTAGTTGCCTGCAGTGTAATAGAGTATTCAACCACGCCAGGTACCGTCACTATCACATTACTAATAGGATTAGACAACGTCATGACACCGGTTGCCTGATTCCATGTCCAGTTTCCATCACTGACACCAGTTACGGTGATACGACTCCTCTTTGGCAACACTCGACCATTAGTAGCAGTAAATGTCAATGTCGCAGAACCGCCTGATAGTATCGTACTAGCACCACTGCAGCTGACATTAGTCGAGTTACTAGTGTCTATGGTATATCGTTTAGTGGCGTTTACTGTTATAGTAACGTTACCCTGTGGATTAGATATCGTCAATGCACCAGTACTAGCATTCCATGATGATGTCGCATTTGTTACATTCACACTACTATTTGTAAAGACATATGTATTATCATTAGTTGCGAATGTATACGATGTACTACTACCAGAAATAATGTAATTCGCCCCACTACCGCTTTGCGTTACATGCGTACCAAGATTTATGGTTACACTATATTTAGACACCACATACATATATACCGTAACATTGCCTGTCGCATTAGACAAGATCAATGTACCTGTAGCGCCATCATTAGATCTACTCCATGATTGCGTTGCTCCACTTACCGCTACTGTGGCAGGCACAGCATAGCCGCTATTCGCTGTCAGCGTTATCGTCCTGCTACCATTGACTGGCACATCAGCCGGTCCATCCAATGTATAACTAGAGTTTGCACTATTATAATTCACTGTCAATGGGAAGGATTGTACACCAGTCACTGTAACCAATACAGAATATCCGATATTATTATTCATCACTAGCGTACCATTAGAATACCAAGTATAGTGCGTACCAGCACTCAATGTAGCCAACACTTCCCCATTTGTATCCAGAGTCTTGACAGATACTCCAGAACTGCTACTTGGTAATGTATAACTCGAACCTGCAGTCTTGCTAAAGTGCAATGTGAAACTGTCACCCTTATAGAAATACCGAGGATTGTTAGAGTCTGATGTTACATTGTTTGGTTCAATATTAATGCCCAATCTCGGCCTTGCCACTGCTGTTACTGTCACATTACCAGACGCTTGATTAATAACCAATACACCCTCTGTCCTACCATCACTGGATCTGGTATAACTCAGGACATGAGCATTTGTGGTAATTGTCTGTATTGGCACTGCCCATTCTACGCTATTATTTTTGACCGTAAACTTTATTCGTCTGGTATTAGCATTCGAAATAGTCGTAGATGCATTAGTACTAAGCACTGTACCGTCCGCATCCATTATCTGATAATTTAGATAATCTCCTGCATCTACTGTGAGCGTATTAGGCACCTGTGCTACCACTGTCACTGCAACATTTCCAGTTGGATTATACAGTGTCAACACTCCTGTATTTTTATTCCAAGTATACGAAGCCCTATTTACAGTCACAGTATCTGGCCATAGGTAACTGTCATTACTCTTAGTGAACGTCAAATTCAATGTTTCATTAGCCGCCATACTACTAGGCGCATTTACACTACAATTAGTGTGAGTTACCGTGAGCGTCGGTGTAAATTCTACCACACCCGCATATGTGATATTAGCCACAGCATTTTGATGCACATCCGCTCTAATAGTGGCTGCACCATAAGCAGTCGACTCATTAAAACCATATCTAGTGTACCCTACATATACATTGTTGAGCGTTTTCCTTTGTGTTGTCACTGTGACATTGGTAGATCCGCCATCTGAATATTCCTCATATTCTACTAATTTAGCAGGATCTCTCTCACTCAGATCACCACTATCTCTAAATACGACATAGTATGAACCAGCCGTAGTCCATGTCACCTCACGAGATACACTACCATTAGCTGACACTGTTACAATCTGCTGATCCATTATATAGCCGGTACTGGCAATGTATCTGATTACGAAATGCGTTTGATAATTCCAGGCAGAAGTTATGTTTATCGTCAGAGTCGTGCCATTAGATTGCATATTCAAACTTACTGTCACATCACCATCGCTATTTGCCTGCACAGTTAAGACTCCTGTACTTTGTGACCATGATATCACGGTAGCATTGCTAGATACATTCACACTGGATGGGAATCCATATCCAACATCAGATTTGAACGTCAATGTCACAGTCTGTCCATTAGCGATAGATCTAGACCCACTTACTAGACTATAGTGAGATCCTTCCAAAATCACACTATAACCAGTGAAATGTATAGTCACGCTATTACGATTATACAGATTATCCATACTATTATTTGGGTTACCAGCACGCGTAGTTGTGCGATCCCCTGACGGCCTGGTTATAGCGTCCCAAGATGCTATACTACCGTCGTAATATATATTCGACAACGAACTGGTACTTTCGAATATCTGTGAGCCAAATCGAGTGACGGTATTTGGTATATCTATTCGACTTATACCCGAAGAATTCTTAAAGGCTTCGTTTCCTATTTCTGTGCCACCCGACATATTGATACGTGTGGTCGTACTACCACCGGATTCTATCGCATCATAGAAGGCTTGTACGCCAATATTACCAGATATGTTAATTTCGCTCAGCCCCTTAATATCACAACCAAAGAATGCACATTGCCCTATGGCGGTAAATTCTTGATTATTCAGTGTGAGTGTGGTCAATCTCGTACAACCATTGAATGTATATGAATTGATCTGCGTGACTCCCTCAGGTATTTCTACACTGGTTATGTATGCACATCCACTGAATGCACGAGCACCCAATGATGTAACATTCTCAGGGATAGTAATAGTACCTGTCGCTTTCACACAATCTTCAAATGCACTATCACCTATCGCCTCTAGTGGTGCCTCTTCGTCTAGTGAAATGCTGATTAATTCTCTACAATTATAGAATGCATGAGAACCTAATAGTTCCAATTCTGCTGGCAAATCGACCTCGAGTGCTAGATTGCGGCACTGGCTGAATGCATAATTGCCAATACTAGTCAGTTTATTAATATCACCTGTACCATGGAATTTGAGTTCCGTCATGTTGGAGCAGCCAGACAATCCATATTCACCAACTGTCGTCAAATTTTCTGACATAAACATAGATGTGATTCCGGTACAACCATTGAATCCTCTATCCGCCACAGTAATTACATCATAATCTGGGCTACTGATACCACCTATCTTCACCACAGATGGTATACGCACATGTCCAGATGTGGTCGCTGTACTACTGGTTCTGACTGATACACCACCTAATGTCAATTGTGTAAATACTAGTGGAGTGTATATCTCAGCACGCTTAGTGCTCCACACGTAGTAATGATCTCTAGAGAACTCAGGTGCGAATCTATAGTTATTGTTATCATCTACATCATCATCAAACATCCTAGCAAACACACTATTTAAGAAATTCGAACTTGATGTAATCGCAGAAGTTGAAATATATACATCACGTGCGTTACTTATGATATATCCCACGCTAGACTGCTCTACAAACTGATTAGCAAAGGCATTGTTATCCACCACTATAGTCCAAAGTTTACCACACGCCTCAAATGCATTAGCAGATATAGTTGTAATAGATTGATGTATAGTAAATCTTGGTAAAGAACTGCAACCCAAAAATGCTCGCTGTCCTATTGTCTGTATACAATAATTATCATTTTCATCTTGATCAAATGTTATGCCACTGATTTTAGCACAAGCTCTAAATGCATTATCGCCTATACTCGTCACAGTCGCCGGTATCTCGAGTACATTGCTTGCCTGTGCACAACCATAGAATACACTTTCAGGTATACTAGTCAAAGTAAGATTGCTGACATCAATACTTGCAATCTTAGCACAATCTTTAAATGCTGCTACCCCCAAAGTCGAGATACTACTAGGCAAAGTCACACCAGATGTAATGTTATTACATCCCTCGAATGCTGATTGATCTATTCTAGTCAATGCCGATGGACTGGCCGATGAGAATGTGAGTGTAGTAGCATGTGTACACCTATAGAACGCGCTTGTCCCTATAATTTCTACATTATCTCCAATCGTAATGCCGGAAAATAGCGCATCTCTAGCAACTCCACCACCGACACTGGTTTGTAATAAGAAGTTGCCAGTATATGCAGTGGCCGCAATCGACGTTTTGAGCGTGCCTGCAGTGCTCATCGGTATTAAATCGCTCTGATTATCCATCTTTTGTATAATAGATGTACCTGCACCCGACTGCATACCTAGTTTGAAATATTCTGCATTCGAAAATCCAAAACTAGTTGTTGGTGAGAATGCATATACCATGTATCCTGCATATGTTTCACTAGCATCATACTCTTTAAATGCATCACCGGCTATGCTCTTGACACTACTACCAAACTTCACCTCATGCAAGTTGCTATGCAAACCATGAGTACCACCATCATCATTTAGATCTACGCCAAAAGCTCCAGTACCAATATTACTAACACCATTTTTTAGTGCTAGATACCACCTAGTAGAGCCTGCCCTGCTATCTGCAAAAGCACACTCCCCTATGGTATGCACACTACCAGCAATTATTACCTTGCTGAGTGCTGTGCTACCCCTGAATGCACTTGAGTCTATTCTAATCACTGAATTTGGTATGATTATCTGTGAAAAACTATTCCCAGCAAATGCACTTGTCTTTATCCAAGTAATGTTATTTGGCAATGTATTATTGCTGAGCGCCCAACTGCCACTACCACTAGCCACTGCACATATTACATAATCTGTGCCACCACTGCGATAGTATGCTGGAATCGATTGTCCACTAGTTGATGGTGCCACACTATATCTATTTAGCCCCACGGATGTACATCCCGAAGTGACTACATTTTCCGCTGTTTTATCTATTAGTTCCACATCTAGTTTAAAGCAGAAGTTGGCAAATCCACCACTAGAACTATACTCAAAAATCCGCATACAACTAATAGTGTTACCAGATACCCCATTCGCATTAGCGACTGCCTGTATAACATCACCATCATTGCCATAGTTATAGAATTCTGCCCAACCGCCGTTCCTGGCTGCTCCGGTCGGTATGAACTGAGCAGATATACCATAATCTGCAGTTTTATTGGTACATGTGACAGCGACTTGGACTCCTGAAGCCCCGCTGAATGTCGCACTCCACACATCAAGGAATATTAACTCATTGTTACCTTCTATTCGTGTCTCTTGAGGAGTGCTATTTACCAAGCCACCAGTACTAGCACTATAGTATTTAGTGGTTACGTTTGTATATGAACCATTATACGCAGTAGATGTGGCTAATTTTACTTGAAGATCATCTATTTTTACTCCACCATCTACATTTAGACTAATAGTAGTCAGACTCCCCTTGCCATATTCATATTTTATAGCACGAAGTAGCACAGGCACCTTCAGATTCGAAGCCGATGTGATAGATGAGAGGCTAGGATCTGTCAGATATGCCACCATACTAAATGTTCCCTCACCATCTGCTGTACCAGTATCTGCCGCTGGCATGTTATTGCTGTTATTACTCTTTGTGTATTCGGATATTATATCAAATCCGTTACTACGAGATAGTTGTCTGCCAGCCCCTGCGTTATATGAATATCTGCATGTCACATTGCTGCGATCCACATTGGCATCATCTTCTACTTCCATATGTATATCTGTATCACCAGTGTTTACCACTGTAAACTTGTAATACAAATATTCAGAACCTACAGACTCATATCCAAACTCCTGAGGTAGTGTCACAGTAGCAGCGTTCAATCTGCCACTATTTGGCGCAGGCAGGGTCACATTTCTATTTTTGAGTGCATCTTCTACAGACTCAGTATTCCCCAGGTCTATGTAGTATTTCCCCACGCCACTATCATAGCTCACTCCTGTGATACTAGAGGAATAATTAGTCGCAGTTCCACTGGTATTATACTTATACGCCTCGATATATACTCTGGCAGAAATGTCCACAGCGATAAAATTGGCTGTGGAATACAAGTTTACATTTCGATTGTAAGTCGTAGTCGCATAAACAGCAACCAAAGCCACGCTGAGTGCAAATACAATACTCAGCGATGTCATGATCAACTTACCTTTCAAAGACACAAATCTCTTTTTTATCTTCGACATTTCCGCTCCGATTTTCCGATTTTCTGCAACATAAAAGAAACACTCTCCCATCTCCCATGTTGTGATATTATTATATCATAGTCATTTGCAACTTCAAAACGAATTATGCCTATATTATATATATTTATAGATTTACTTATTACATTGGCGCGCACACATGCGTACTCGCGTGGGTCATGATGCCATATGCCAACTTTGAACTACTAACGAGATTCGTACATGCTAACTCGTACATAACCGAAGCCCTGCAGATATTTACACATCGCACATTTTTTATATTGATTTTCAAAATTGCATAAAAAAAGAGCAGGCACTCGCCCACTCTTCACTTTTTACATCTTATAGCAGTGTTAAGAAAATCACTACTAATACTTGCGCTAGATAATACAAACTATGGTTTACTACCACCAATGATGGCTTGTTTGCTAGTTGTTTCTCTCCAAAATATTGCATAGACAATACTAAATCAGATGCAAAGAATGCCACCATTCCAATGGCCATCGTGATAAATCTCGCATCTAATATAGCCACCCATACACTGAGCGCAACCATTGTTGTCAGCATAAACGAATATATGTATGTGATCCAAAAGTACTCGCCAAAATCCAATTTTAGCTTATCACCAAACATCATTATCACAGTAGCCACCGCCAATCCTATCGCCATGCTAAAACACAATATCCTAAATATATTCATTGCAGGATCCACAAACGCGCACACTGCTCCTCCATAGAATAGATGCCCCATAGCGAATGCTGCACACCCAGCATAGTAATACGCCTTGCTGTCTATATTGTAGACCACTTTTAGTTCTAGTAGAACATCTCCTAGCATACCACAAATCAATCCCACCGGAATCAATGTGGCCACAGCGTTATCCCTTACTCTAGCAGCGATATACACACCAGCCATAACAAAAACCAGCGATGCCATCGTCTTGGATATGACGGATATAGGACCCTTTTCGGTTATCCTAAAATACATAAACACACCCGCCAAAACCAGACACACTATCGCTGAAATAATCCCAAACGTTAACATACAGCCCCCCCTTCTCACATATATTTTGGCTAATTTTATACAAAATGTCAAGCAAATTTACCACGTTGCAAAAAATACAATTTTATTACGATTTTTTTATATTGTCATTTTATTCAATCGCACTACGTTTTTTCGCAACATCCTTGGCTAATATAGTATTGACACACTCTAGCAATATTTTTATCAAACTCGTTATCAAAGTCTTGACCAGCCCTCATCTTATCAGCCACCATACTGATTTTATCTGCCAATTCGCCTAGGCTGATGGTGTCATAATTAGTCAAATGTAGCACACCCTCTACCTTATCATCACTCTCCAACCATAACACTAATTCGTCAACTAGATCACCAACATAAGTGAAATTATACACCAGATTTTTATCACTAATTTTCAATGCCTCACCCCTCAATGTCCCATAGCAAAAATGCTCTATCACACCAGATTTATTAATTGGGCGTTCACCGAAAATATTATTAAATCTATAAATAAAACACGGAAAATCATGCTTTTTTGCGAGTTTTATGATCATTTCTTCTGCAGCCATCTTAGATTTCGTATAGTCATCTGCAGCCTCAGCTTCAATTTTTATAGTGCTGGCATATACCATTTTGAAGTGATTATTCCCCAGTGCAATTGTCTGTTCGATTAAGCGTTTTGCTCCGTCTATATTATCTGCCATGAGCTCATCCGCACTTCCTAAATATCTCCCGGCCAGATAGAAAATATAATCACATTCTTTCAAATATTTCTCCAGATCTTTTTCTTTGGTATACCTATCACATTCAAAGACACGAAAAGAGTCCGCTTCACGTAATCTCTCTGCAAACCGGCTTCCAATAAACCCCTTTGCCCCAGCAACTAATACGGTCATCTTTTCATCTGCATTTTTCATATCTTCCTCCATCTTGTATCTATTATACAAGCCCCCTTGCCCAAAGTCAAATGATTCTTTAATTCTATTTATCCCCACACTTATCTCGCAAACAAAAAAATCTCCGCATACGCCGGAGATTTTTATGTTTTTCCTCTTTATATAGAAATTAATCCTTCAAAGTAACTCTTACAAAATTTAAAGCTTCTCTAATTACCACATGCATATCAAAATATTTATATTGCCCTAATCTACCACCAAAATGCACTTTTTCTTCCTTATCTGCCAATTCTTTATACTTGCCGTATAATTCAGAGTTTTTAGCATCATTTACGGGGTAATAAGGCTCGTCGCCCAACTTCCATTGTGAAGAATATTCTCTACTAATAATTGTCTTTGGTTGTTTCCCGAATTCAAAATGCTTATGCTCAATAATTCTGGTGTACGGTTGCTCATGTGAGGTATAATTAACTACAGCATTTCCCTGATAATTCTCCATGTCCAATGTTTCAGTTTCAAATCTCACACTTCTATATTCCAATGGCCCATAGCAATAATCATAATATTGATCAATAGGCCCAGTATAGATAACATTCTCTGCCAATCCCAAGAGTTCTTCTTTGTTCTCAAAGAAATCGCAATTCAACCTAATGTCAGCCCCTTCTAACATCTTCTCAACTATTTTTGTATAACCACCTATAGGTATGCCCTGATATCTATCATTAAAGTAATTATTATCAAATATAAACCTAACTGGTAATCGTTTAATTATAAACGCAGGCAACTCCTCGCACGACTTGCCCCACTGTTTTTCAGTGTATTCTTTAACAAGCTTTTCAAAGATTGTCTTACCAACTAAATTAATTGCTTGTTCTTTCAGGTTTTTGGGTTCTTCTACATAATACTCAGCCTTTTCTTCTTCAATTTTTCGTTTTGCATCATCAGGAGTAAATACATCACTCCATAATTTAGTAAATGTGTTCATATTAAAAGGCAAATTATATAGTTCATTCTTGTATCGTGCCACAGGACTATTTATATAATTATTAAATTCAGCAAATTGATTAATATACTCCCATATTTCTTTATCTGACGTATGAAAAATATGCGCACCATACTTATGTACATTTATTCCTTCTATTTCCTCCGTATACACATTGCCAGCAACATGTGATCGTTTGTCCACAACCAAACATTTTTTGCCAGACTTTGTGAGTTCGTGTGCACAAACAGCCCCATATAATCCAGCTCCTACTATTAGATAATCGTATTTCACTTAAACCCTCCTTTGTGTTGAATATTTTCTACTTATTTTGCCCTTCTTTTCAGCATTGACACAGCTAATCCATAACCTAAAAACCCGCTCCAACGAAGTAATCTGCTTAATTTGGTTGTTTTTAAATTTTTGTAAACCATTTTATTCTTCATCTTTATATTTTCAAAATAATCTTTGACTTTTTTCTTATTATCTTTATTCGCATCAAAAAGACAAAGCGTGTTCAACTGCGATTTAGCCATTTCAGAAATACGCATCAGGATAAGATTCTTTTGCCCAATAGTTAGATTTTGTAACCCATTATACCAATCCAATAGATGATTCAAAACCAAATCGTGTTGTTTGATATTTCTTTTCATACTATCCACACTTACACTCTGACCTGCACGTGCTATTCTGTAGATGTAAATAGTCTTATCAAAATATACCACGGTGCTCACAAAAGGCATTGGAAATAACATATACTCTACATCAGTATAAAAACAATTATCTAAAACAATATTATTTTTCTTAAAAATATCTGTTTTAAATGTCATAGCATGCATGAACTGAGGTACATTTCTATATACCTCATCAAACGATACAACCTTACCCACTGGCAGTGTGGCTTTCACGGTATTTAAACATTTCTGTGCCTGATTATCATAATAAACGAAATCACTAATTACTAAATCTGCATCTGTATTTTTTAACAAAGTGACATATTCTTCCAAATTTTCAGTCTGTGCCCAATCATCTCCATCAATCATTCTAAAATATTTACCAGTGGCATTTTTTATACCACTATTAACAGTAGATCCTGGCCCTTCATTATTTTTTCTTATTAATTTCACAGTATTTGGGTATTTTTTAGCATATTCCTCCACTATGTCAGGAGTATTATCCTTGCTCCCATCATCTGTCACAATGATCTCAATATCATCTGCCACCTTTGACTCACACATTGATTTTAGATTAGTCAGCACCATATCTCCTAAATTATACGCAGCCACACTCACACTTAATGTTTTTTTCATAATTGTTCTCCTTATAATAACTATATTCAAAAATTGTATTATCGTAATGTTCCCATTCTTTTTTTATGCAAACAAAAAAATATGCTAACGATTATATTATTTTGTAATAAAGCTTTCCTGTACTTTATGTGCCTCGTGCACAATATCAAATCCCTTTTCTTTAATTATTTGCGAATATGTTAATCTATTTTGATCTAACAACATGTGATTCAAGATTTTATTTGCCCAAAATTCAGCAGACTCTGTCAGAGAAATTCTCTCAACATTATCGCAAACACACGCACTTAAAGGGACTGCGTCAGATGTATAACACATCAATCCAGAACATTCGGCCTCAAGCAATGATATACCAAAGCTTTCATATTTTGATGGGAAAACAAAAACATCCATCGCACTCAAAATGTCTGCAACATCATTTCTTCTTCCCAGAAAAATTATATTATTTTGGATACCCATATCAATTGAATATTGTTTTAATTTTTCCAGATCAGGACCATCACCAACCAACAATAAGTATGAATTAGCTTTGCACCGCAATATATGGCTGAAAATTTCAATCACGAATTCTTGATTTTTCCCTGAATCCATTCTTCCTACATGACCGAAAACTATGGCATTTCGCTCTATACCCATGGCACTTCTTATCTTTAAACGACTTTCTTCATTATATTTGAATCTACATGTATCTATGGCATTATTAATTAATCTGTATCGAGATCTAGCGCCATTTATAGCTCTGCGTGGAAAAGTATATTTTGCCGCTGATTCGTCACAGGCCCAAAAATCTGTAGCGTAGCGACTAACAATTTTCTTATTCATGCAGTGCAACAAAAAATGAAAAAACGAAGCAATATTGTGGGAAACATGTGCATGAATTATACGTTTTTTTATACCATACCTTTTTGCATATTTTAAATAAACCAAATTTGATAACATGCAAGTGTTAAACCAAATTGCACTATATTCATGCGCATGATTTTTAAAAAAACTCTTGCACTCCTTATAGAATTTATAAGCGTTTTCTCCTCTGCCTGTAATCCTATATATTTCTCCACCATTAGCCAGTATCTCATCCTTATATGAAGGATTATCTACAATAGTAAGAAAATCAAATTGTGTCTTTTTTTTATCAAAATGCCTAAAAAAATTAATAATAACACTTTCAACCCCACCATGAGTGTTACTAAGCCCAACTATTAAAACCTTGTTCACTTACTACCCCTCAACTTATTTACTGTTAATCCAAATAACCCAAAAGTTATCTTGTTTAGAAAAGTTTTCACTCCTAGCTTAAATTTTTTCCATGGGGAATACCAAGATGCGTTGTAATGATGGATAGCTACCGTATTTTTCGTAATTTTTCTTTTTTGTGTTTGCAAATTGGTTGGATTAAAATATTCAGTAGCATATATCATTGTCGAAGAAATTTTTTGTGTTTTTTCATTATTTTCTAATCCTAATTTTGAAAAAAATTCAAACGTTCTTTCACAAATTGTTTTTAGATTCATAGCACCATTATTATCTATAAAGACTTGGTCAGTATAAGAATCTAGCAAACTCTTTATATCTTTATTTCCTCGTTCTGCTCCTATTATTAGCCCAGGATTTATGCTACCTTTACTTTCAAAACCAACAAAACACTGATTAT
>Ga0310696_10004567_pt1 | contig 16927 bp, 9 predicted proteins | sample AusTroGonzalo_MG_4_FD_203885 | JGI IMG/M metagenome (GOLD analysis project Ga0310696, IMG submission 203885) | Bovine rumen microbial communities from tropical cattle in Woodstock, Queensland, Australia - Gonzalo_02 (v2) (version 2) | ecosystem: Host-associated > Mammals > Digestive system >...
GAATTGGTCGGAGCAATCAGATGAATGTTCTCGATCCCGCCGTGTTTCAGGCATTTGCACAGCTCCTGCAGCGTCGAAGTTTTGCCCGCTCCGGCGACTCCCCGGAAGATCTGGAACTTGCTTTTGCTGCCCAGAATATCCTCGATTACCGACTTCTGAGCCGAATGGTCAAAGGTGTCCTGCGACTCCGAAAACGGCACGTATCCGGACTTCAAAGGTGTTTCAAAATCCTTCAGCAAACTGGCCAGTTTCAGGATTTCCGCTTCATGATTCAGATGGTCGCGGGTGGTCAGATACGGGTTCGCGGAAGGCTCGCCCAGGTTGATCAGTTCGGTCAGGGAAGCCACATCTTTTTTCAGTTCTTCCAGCTTTAATTTGCCGAGATTCTGATTCAAAACTTCCGCCAGAAGCTTGTCTTCAGTGATCACACTTTCGCGTTCGAACAACTGCGCAGCGACCTTCTGGACTGCCGCCAGACGTTTCTCATCCGAGAGCCACGGCATACACATCGCACCGTAGTCCAACGCCTGCGAAACCATCTTTTTGAAATGCGCTTTCTCCTCTTCGGAGAACAGCGAAAGCTTGTAATCCCGGACTTGGGCATTGGTCCGAGTGAGCATCTTCCGGTTGCGTGTCAGCAGCGTCAACTGGCCCACTTCATCAATCGTCGGCTGCCTCCCATGCGTCTCCACAAAGCGTTCGATCGCCTTGTCGATTTGGTCCCGGCGACGGGAGCAACGCTTCAAAATTTCTTCCGAAACGCCCTTGATTTCGAACCCGACCAGCTCCCCTTTATCGCGGTATTTCTTTTCCAGATCGTAACCCAGAAGACCACATTCTTCGGCCAGTTTGTTCAGGTAAACCTTGCTGGCATAGCGGATCGCACGCACCATTTCACGGCTCTGAAGAGCCTTGTATCGGCCGTTACTGTCGCGCGTTACATTGACGATTACATTATGGGTATGGAGCTGCGGATCCAGCAGCCGGCTGGAGTTGTGATGATACTCTGCATAGATGAAATTGCCCGTAAATTCGATGTTGTCAGTGTTCGCATTGATCCCCGAACGGAGGCGCACGGAAGCGAACCGTTCCATCTCTTTCATCGCCAGCTGGACCGCCCGTTGATGCGCCTTTTCCAGACGTCCATCGAACAGCGACATAATCGAAACCGACTTCTGTGCCGAACACTGAAAGTCATAGAAACGGACCGAATTTTCGACATTACGGGCCGTCAATTTCTTCCCGGAAACAGGATTGATATTTTGCTGGAACGCGGAAAAAACCGACTGTTCAACGGTCTTGTTTAAGAGTCCGAAATCCTCTGCCAGAGAGCCGTGCCAGACCCCTTTGACCACTTCGTGTTCGGAATAATAATCGTTGCAGGAGAGATGCTGCCGATAGAAATCCGCCCCTTTTCCTCTGGTCGCTTTGATCCGTGCACAGGTAAACATTTCCACTCCTGACGAGTTACGTTGTTTACCTCTGCTTGAAGGAAGCAGGCGAATACTAAATGTATCAAAATCCAATATAATCCTGAAAATCGGTTTGTCAAGTCCGAAAATGAAAATTTTCGAAATCCTTCCGATAATGGAAGACGCTCTTACCCTAAGCTCCGCTTGGGTATAGATAAAAACATGGAATAAAGCGATATTATATCGTAATTACAGCAACATAGATACAGATAAAATATCTTTAATTATCGTTATTTTATCGGTTGAAAAATGGAAGAGACGAGGCTATATTATGCCGAAAGAAAATTGAGACGGAAAGGAGAAAAATAATATGGCCGCCAAAGGACAAATCAGGAAATCGCCAGGTCCCCGTCCAGTCAAACTGGAGCCCTTGGAATCGGAAATCATGGAGCTGCATCTGCAAGGGAAAAAGACAACGAAAATCCGGAACTGGCTTAAAACAGAAAAAGGGATCACAACGGCATACTCGAACCTTCATGCCTTCATCCATCGTCGTGCGGAAAAATATTCCGCCACGTCGGGCACATCCGTGATCCTGCACTTCATGCGACTGAAACCTGAAGTCCGGGAAGAAGTCCTGCAAATTCTCCTGATGCTGACGCACAAAGACATTCCAAATCAGCGATCAGTCAAAAAGGAAGGCGCCGCGACACCGGAACCAAAAGTTTACACCGTCCCGGCAGATTACCTTGATATCCGAGAAGAAGATGCTCCAGGAATAAAAAAGTTGAAAAAGCTTGCCGCTCTTGATTCCACTCAGTTGGAAAATCTGCCGGAGGATTTGAAGCCAGAAAAATGACAACTTGGTTCCGCAATCGGTAGGATGCGTCTCAAAAATCTCGCATTGACAAGATTATTTGCTTGACAATTCACAAGCCGAGGAATATATTGAAAAGCATTTTCTGATAAAAAGATATGGAGAACAGAATTGAAAGTAAAGAAACAATCCGAAATGAAGGAAAAGCAATTTTCGGATATTGATCCCAATTTCAAGCAAAAGAATGAAGTCGGCTCATCTCTTCATTATTATAATGTGACCGATGGACCGATCATTCTGGAGGGACTTCCGTTTACCAATGAAGACGGACGCAGATCCCGTTTGCCGCTGAAGACAGCGAAAATGATGCGCGGTCATGTTACAGGACCGGCTATGCAGACGACCGGAGGAGTTGTCCGTTTTAGGACCGATTCACCGGAAATCGGAGTGCGGGTCGAATTGGCGGAATACTATGTCAACGATAATAAACATTTGAGCGCAGGCTTTGATCTTTACTGCGGAATTACACCGGAAATGAAATTCATCGGAACACATTGTATTCTGAACGCTGTAAAGGAATATGCATTCTCGTGGAAGATCAAAACGAACGGTCTGAAGGATTATTCCATATACCTCCCGACCTTCTGTTCATTTTTCAAAATTGAAATCGGCATTGCGACCGGATGTAAACTGGAAGCCCCGACACCCCATCGACACACCAGAGGGATTGCATTTTACGGTTCTTCAATTACAAACTGCGGTTCAGCTGGACGTCCGGGAATGCTTTATCCCTCCATAATCGGAAGGATGCTGGACATCGAAACAATCAACATCGGATTTGGGGGAAACTGCTTTGGTGAACTCTGTGTTGCGGATCAGATTGCCAAGTTGGATCTTTCCGCATTCGTTCTGGAATATGATCACAATGCTCCGTCGCCGGAATTCCTTCGCCAGACGCACGAACCGTTTTTCCGTTATTTCCGGAAACTTCGTCCGGAATTGCCCTTGCTGCTGATTTCCAGACCTGATGGCGATTTTTCGAATGAAGCAATTCAGGAACGGCGGGCGATTATTGTCCGTACCTGGCTCAATGCGTTTGAAAGCGGCGACCGCCATGTGGAATTCCTGGACGGCGAAACCTTTTTTGCCGGAGAGGTTCGGGAAGACTGCTCATCGGACGGCTGTCATCAAAATGATTTGGGTGAACGCTTGATGGCGAAATGTATAGCGGATCGACTTAAGCGGATGATTACGATACAGGCTTGATTCGAAAATTCGATAAAGTCCCCCTCCGAATCAAACGAATGAAACGACTCGCACCTTGACCCTACCCGGCTGGAAAATCTGCCGGAGGATTTGAAGCCGAAAAGGAGATGATGGCAGCCTGGAAAATAATTCGCCGGACAAACCGATATTCTATTTGACAATTCACAAGCAGAGGAATATATTAAGCCAGTTTCAGATCAAGTCAAAGGAAAGGGTTCCGATGCAATTTTTCTGCCGGGATACCACCGCAAACAAAAGAGTTTTATGTGAGAACAGACCTTCTTTCATTTGATGATGCCGTAATCAGTCAATATGAAAATGTCGCTCCTCTCTTGAAAGAGCTCGGTTTCGGTGCAACCTTTTTTATTTGCCGTTTCAATGATGAATGGCGGGAAAAGAACGGGCAGTATCTAATGACCGGTGAACAAATCCGGCAGTTGGATTCCGCCGGATTCGAGATTGCAAATCATACTTGGAATCATCCGGATCTGCGTAAACTTTCCGAACAGGAGATCGAACAGGAAATAACCAGTCTGAATACCTTCCTGGCGGAGAATGGGATTGCAGCACCTGTTTCGTTTGCCTATCCGAACGGGCCATTTGCAGAAAACGCGGTCGGCATTTTGAAACGGAACCATTTTCTCTGTGCCCGTACGGTGCGTAACTCGGCGTTTCGCCCCGCGGAGGATGATTGCATGAATCTGCCTTCATACTGCATTCTCGGCAATGATCCTGAGTTCTTTCAAACTGCTGTCTCACAGGCCGATGGGACAAATCCGGTAATTCTGGTGTTTCACGGTGTACCTGAATATGTGCATCCGTGGGTCAATTTAGATTTCCCGCTTTTTCGGGGATATATGAATTCCCTGAAAGAAAACGGCTATCGAGTCTGTTCACTTAGGGATTGGTTTTTTAACTCTTAGGGAAAAGATTGCAACAGTAAACTCTCAAGTTACAATTGGCTGTCCTTCTCCGGCTTTTTTTCCTTTTCGATTATCCGGCGACGATATTGACTGGGCGACATTCCGATAATGGCTTGGAATTGACGATTGAAATTGGAAATCTCATTGAATCCTGTCTGGCAAGCAATTTGATAAAGGGGTTCATCCCGGTTTTCCATCAGGGAACAGGCATATTTTATTCTGAGTCTGGAAAGATACGGATATGGTGCGATCCCCATTGCTTTGCAGAAAAGTTTCCGGAAATTCGGAATACTGGTATGGCAGGCATGGGCAAGATCATTCAGACTGACTTTTTCCGAATAATGCAAGTTCATGTAGTTCAAAGCAGACATGATTCTGACCGAGTCTTCGTAATTTCCATAATCGTCATCGGGATCGATATTTTCCGGACAGATGCGGCTTAGATGCAGGAGCAGTTCCCACACACCGACGCGAATCATCGGCTGCCAATTTTTCTGGGCGTTTCGCCGTTCTGTAATGATTTTTCTAATACATGCGGTCAATTCCGGATGTTGGTTGCCGTCAAAAATGTTGCAGAAATTTTTCCCGCAGCAGCAAGACAGGATTTTCTGGATGGAAGGATTTTCCGGGCAGGACGGAATCAGTCCCAACGGATCAAAATTCAAAAAGCCCCAGGTTGTTTCCTGTCCGGCGTTTCCACGTGCATAATGAAACTCCTTTGATGTGATGAAAACACCATCCCCGGCTTTGAAAGGAAAAACCTTATTGGCAATCAGAAAAATGCCGGTCCCCGCAAAACAGTAGCCGATTTCGCACATATTGTGAATATGCGGTTTTATATCGGGATTTTCACCTCTCGTATTGTAATCCACAACCGCAACCGGAAACTCCGGGCTGACTTCAATAGGTGCAACCACGCTGTCATCGCTGATTTTTGATTGATTTTGCATAGTTTTTTGTAACAAATCAGGTTGTCAATTTGATAAATATATGATATAATATATTTCATAAGCAGGAAAATGTCAAACATCAAAACCGATAACGGAGAAAAAAGATGAAGCAAATTGTGATGACCGGTCCAAGGAAAAGCCATGTAGTGGAAGTCCCGGATCCTGTAATCAATGACGATCAGCTGCTGGTCAAAGTGACTTATACCGGAATGTGCCACTCGGAATGGTATCCCTGGAGCATAGCCAAAGCAGGAGAAACCTTCGGTCATGAAACTGTTGGTGTCGTTGCTGCGGTCGGCAAGAACGTCAGCGGTTTCAAAGTCGGAGACCGTGTGACTGGTCTGGGCGGCGGCGGTTACAAGGAATTCATTGTGATGGAGCCCCGTAAAGCCTGTCATGTGCCTGACAATCTTAAAGATGAAGATGCCATTGTCGAGCCGCTGGCCTGTCTGCTCAGTTCGGCCATTAAAATGATGCCGGAAAAACCCGGAGATCCGATTGCGGTGGTTGGCTGCGGATATATGGGACTGGGCATGATTTCACTTTTCCGGCTTTGCGGATACGGCAAAATCGTGGCGGTCGACAAGCGTCCGGAAGCATTGGAAAATGCCCGTAAATTCGGTGCGACGGAGTGTTTTCTGCCCGATGGACTTCCAAAGAATTATATTCTGAACTGGAATACCATGGGCGAAGTTGACCTCAGCCGGGACAGCAATAATGAGCAGCTGTTCGGTATGGGATTTGAAAATGTCATGGAGTTCACCGGGACGGAAGACGGTCTCCGGCTGGCCGGCGATATGGTTTGCGCCCATGGACGGCTCGGCATCGGCGGTTATCATAATGATTCTTTCCGGAGCATCGATTACAAACTCTGGAACTTCAAAGCCCTGACTTCGATCAACTGCCATGAACGCCGGGTATTGTACGAAGCCGAACTTTGTCAGCGCTGTCTGGACCTGCTTGCCTCCGGACTGTGGAAATTTACCGGTGTTACGAACCATATCTACCCGATGGAAGAGTTCGACCGCGGCAATGAAGAAATGATATCGCATAAAAACAATTTCATAAAAGGAGCTGTCCGCTGCTGACGGGCAGCCTGGTTGCTGATTGGAAGATATAAGGAACGAGGTCATGAGTAATAAAATTACCAAAGTCGGCTTGATTGGCGCCGGTTCCATGGCGGAATACCATTTGAAAGGATTCCGTGCCGCCGGAGCCGAAATTCTCGGAATTGTCGATCAGAACGCCGAAAAAGGCGGCGCTTTCGCAAAAAAATGGAGTATTTCCGGCGGATGCTTCTCTTCGCTGGATGAGATGCTTCAGTCATGTCCGGAAATTCAGGCGGTTTCCGTGATCGTTCCGAACAAATTCCATTATCCGCTGGTCATGGAAGCACTGAACCATAAATTGCATGTATTTTGTGAAAAACCCCCGGCGCTGAATGCCAAGGAAATCCAGCAGATGGCGGACTGTGCGGAGAAAAACCAGCGCAGATTGATGTTCAACTTGAACAACCGCGCCAGACTGGATTCACAGTATGTGAAGAAAATGGCACGGGACGGGAAACTCGGATGGATCAACTCTGCCCAGGCCACATGGATGCGCCGGACCGGCATTCCCGGATTCGGGGGCTGGTTCACTACAAAGGCCATTTCGGGCGGCGGACCTTTGATCGATCTGCTTCATATGATCGATCTGGCTCTCTGGTTCATGGGTTATCCCGATCCGGAATATGTTTTGGCACAAACATTTAACACATTCATTGACAATCCGGAGTTCCAGGGGGCTTGGGGCGGCATCGTTTCCACATCGGGAACCACCGATGTCGAGGCGGCATGTCATGGTTTTGTCCGTTTCAAAACCGGGCAGGTTCTGTCCATCCACAATTCCTGGGCGGAATTGGTCAAAGGCGAAGATACCTTCGTTGCGCTTCAGGGAACGAAAACCGGGGTAAAGATCCGTTCTGTCAACAATGCGAACACCTGTGAGTTGTATGAGCAGGAGAACGGGATTTCCAAAGATCAGACCCTGCGTTTCATGAATGACCACGACATGGGACGTACGCACATGCCGGAAAATTTCATCCGCTCGCTGAACGGGGAACAGGAGCCGTTTACGGACGTCAAAGAAGCTGTTAAGCTGATGAAATTGATCGATGCCCTGTATCTTTCTGCGGAAACCGGAAAACCCGTGCATATTCTGGACAAAGGGTATCAAAGTGAAGATGGAAAGATTAAGTAATAGAAAAATGTGAAGGCCCCCAGGGAAAGCCTTCACGGATTCAGGAGAGAAAACAATGAATTGGATCGACTGGTGTGTGGTATTGATTCCGCTGGCATTGGTGTCGGGAATGGCAATACATGCAAGAAAGTATGCACGGAGCGTTGTCGATTTTCTGGCGGCCGGACGTGTAGCGGGCCGTTATGTGCTGTGCGTCGGCGATATGGTCACAGCTCTGTCTGTAATCACTCTGGTTGCCGGAGCCGAAAGATATTATCAAACCGGAAGCGCCATCGGATTCTGGGGGGCGATCGCCGCACCTGTCTATCTTTTCATGTCATTAACCGGTTACTGTATTTACCGTTGGAGACAGACGAAATGTCTCTCCATCGGACAGTTTCTGGAACTCCGTTACGGCAGCAGATTTTTCCGGGTGTTTTGTGCAATTTTGCGGGTCGTTGCGGAAATGACGACCAACGCCATGGGTCCTGCGATCGCCACCAATTTCTTCATCTACTATATGGGGCTTCCTCACAAGGTCATGATATTTGGAATCGGACTTCCCTGCTATGCGATCATCATGTTCCTCTGCCTGGTTCTTGCCATTCTTTTCATCTGGCCCGCGGGCCGGATTTCCCTGCTGATCACAGACTGTATTCAGGGCATCATAAGTTACCCGATTTTTGTGATAATCGCCGGATATCTGATCCTGAATTTCTCCTGGTGGGATGATGTCGTTCCGGCCATGTGGAACAGAGTGCAGGGAGAAAGTTTCATGAACCCTTACGACGTTTCCCAACTGCGCGATTTCAATCTGTTTGCAATTGTGGTATCTATTTGCGGTTCCATACTGAACCGGGCAAGCTGGCTCGGAGGCGATACCTCCTGTGCGGCGAAAACTCCGCATGAACAGAAAATGGCAGGCGTGCTGGGCGGCTGGCGGTCCGGCTTCGCCTACTTCATGATCTTCCTGCTCTCTCTCTTCACCGTGTCTTTTATGACCAATCCGAAATTCTCCGGGAAAAACAATACCCGGAGTTCCAATACAGAGGTCCGGCAGGTTCTTTCCAGCCGGGTGCTGGAAGAAACGGTCGAAGATCCTGAAACCAGGGCAAAAATCATTTCGGAAATCAGTCGGCTCCCGCAAAAAACAGCCGTTGAGATTGCCGAATACGAAAAACAAAACAGCAAATCTCCAGAAAAACTTGCTCAGTTCCGTTATCCGCTGGACTACGGAAAATACCAGATCGCGATGAAACATCCGAAATCGGCGGATTCTCAGCGGAGCATTGCGAAATTTAAACAGCATGTTGCCGATTTCGAACGGGAAACCGCAAATGCCGCCGCGTCGAAACCTGTCACCCCGGAAATGAAAAACACGATGCTTTACCAGCCGCTCTCCCAGCAGAAAAATTTCGATACCGCATATTTCGATACTGTCCGGAACGGTCTCGGCGATACTCCGGAAGGACGGCATGGGTTCCAGAAATTCCGCTCGCTCTACAATCAGATGATGATGCCGGTACTGATCCGCAAGATCTTTCCCGTCGGTCTCGTCGGATTGTTCTGTCTGCTGATGGTCATGCTGATGGTCTCCACCGAGGACAGTTATCTGTACAACTCCGCGGTCGGTCTCGTTCAGGATATCATTCTGCCGCTTTTCAAAGGGCATCTTTCGTCCGAAAAACATATCTTCTATCTGCGGCTGGTCTCAGTCCTTGTCGCCGTCTATTTCTTCGGCGTTGCGATGCTCTTCGCACAGCTGGATTACATTGTCATGTTCACCACGATCATGACAGCGCTTTGGCTCGGCGGAGCCGGTCCGATCATGGTGTTCGGTCTTTACAGCAGGTTCGGCAATCTGACCGGAGCATGGTGCGCGATCATTCTGGGGTCGGGTCATTCGCTTTTCGGACTTGTTATGCAGCGCAACTGGGCGCTCAGGATCTATCCATTCCTCGAAAAAATGGGATGGGTGGACGGGTTGAACTCGTTCCTGAAAACGGTTTCCTCGCCGTTTTATCCTTGGATCAACTGGAGCATGGATCCGGTCAAATATCCGATCAACTCCTACGAGATCTATTTCATTTCCATGATCCTCGGTGTCGGCGGATACATTGTCGGTTCTCTGCTGACTTACAAGCCATACGACCTTGACAAGCTTCTGCACCGCGGAAAATATGCGGAAGGTGCGGAACCCGTCAAAGAGGCATGGACTCTGCGTAATGTTTTCAGAAAACTGATCGGTATTACCACGGAATATACCAGAGGCGACCGCTTTATCGCCTATTTGGTCTTCTTCTACTCCGTAGGCTATGGGACCCTGCTGCTCTTTTTGGGTACGGTCATCTGGAATGCCATTTCGCCCTGGCCGGATCACTGGTGGTCGATACGCTATTTCATCACTGCGGCCATTGTTCCCATCATAGTCGGCATAGTTTCCACATTCTGGTTCCTGATCGGTGGTGTCCGCGATATGCGGCAGCTCTTCATCGATCTGAAGAAAAGGGTCAGGGATGAGAATGACAACGGTCAGGTGCTCAACCGGGAGAAACAATGAAAAGGAGACAACTCAATGCACAGTATGAACTTTTTTCAGGTAATTCAAACCATATTTCATTCGGAGAGGAGGGTATTGCATAAGGTTTTCTGATATTCCGGCATTCGGGCTGTCCGGTTCGACGGTTCCGGATCGTGTTCACCAGCAGCAACCAAATCGTATCCATGAAAACGGAAAAGACATGGATCCATGCAAAAAAGGATGAAAAGAATCATGAAATCGACAAATTCAAAAAGACTTGGACAAGCGTTTCCCAGATGGAATTTTACCCTTATAGAACTCCTCATCGTGATCGCCATCATAGCGATCCTCGCAGCCATGCTGCTGCCGGCATTGAACAATGCCAGGGAAAAAGCGAGGGAAATCTCCTGCCTCAGCAATCTCAAACAGTTCGGGCTCGCATTCGAATCCTACGTCGATGCCAGCAATGAATTCTATCCCGCGGTTCCTTATTCGCAGGTCTTTATGAACGCCAGCGGCGCCTGGCGACTGCAACTCGGTAACATGAACCTGATCCCCTACCGGAAAACCAAAACGACAGCCAACCAAGACATTTACACCAATGTGCTCCGCTGCCCGAACCGGAGATTCCGGACGCCGAATGGCGGCTTGACTTATGGCGGAAAGACTTACGATCACAACGGCACCTATACCATGAACGGCGTCAGAGCGGAATGGACCGGTTTCGGGCTCGCCAGTGTATCCGGAAAACTAGACGCAAACAATCACTACCTGCCCGATTCCTGCAAGAAGTCGCGGATCAGGAAACCGTCCGATTTTGTGGTCCTGGCGGAAAAAGGCGACCCTGATTATTTCGGACTGCCTGAAGATCAATTATTCAATGAATGCTCTTTTGATCGCCCTGCATATTTCCATTCTCTCGCCAAACCGCTGCCCGGGGTCAATCGAAACAGCTCGGTGATCGATCTGACCTCGCACGGAAAAAAATCGTCGAACTACCTCTTTGCCGACGGCCATGCCAAGCCGTGGAATTTCCGGGATGTCAGGTGGACCTCTTTCCGCCTGCAGAAATGCGGTGAAGACAACAAGGGATTCCTGCGCTGAGTTTTCAGGGATAAACTTACGCTTAGCTGTAAGAGCCGCAAATGGCTCTGGAAGTACGCACTCAAATAGGAAATCTCGAGAATGAACACACAGGATTTGCAAATGATCAACAGTCCGGGTCTGTATGGTGACTTGGATCAGACAGCAGAAATGGTTTTGAAAGCGGTCAAGGATGGCGAACTGACCGGTGAAGTCAAATTCGACATCTGGGCAATCCCGCAGCGGGAGCCGGTGCTTGACAAGGCGAAGGAAGCCGCGAGAAGATTTGCCGCGATCAAGGAAAAATTGCGCGGATGCGGACTGAAAGTCGGCATCACAGTCCAGTTCGTCCTTCACGGAGACCGCGGCTGCACGGTCAGCGACCCCGCAAAATACCCCCGCTGCATCGACATCAACGGAAACCCCTCGCGCAGGATCTGTCCGTTCGGAAAAAACATACAGAAATACACCTACGACATTTTCCGTATTTTTGCGCAGACCGGTCCCGATATGCTTGATATGGACGAGGATATCCGGCTAGAAAGCCGCAAAGAGTGTTTCTGCCCGGAACACCTGAAGCATTTCAACAAACTGAAGGGCGGCAAACCCATGACGCGCGAGGAACTGGTTCCGCTTCTGCAGTCTCCCGGAACGGAGAATGCGAAAATCAAGGAATTGTGGCATCAGACAATCGTGGATTCCGTGGTCGAACTTGCGAAAGCCGCCCGTGCCGGAATCGATTCCGTCGATCCGGATATCCCCTGTTACAACAAGATTGTCCCTTCGGAACTTTCCATAGCGATCCCGGTCACAAAAGTTCTGGCGGGAAAACATCCGGTCATTGCCCGTATCGGCAACGGTTTTTACGCAGTCAAGAATTTTGACTGGCTGCCCAGCAAAATGCTGCAAGGTGCATATCAGGCATATTATCTGCGTCAGGCGGGCGCACAACGGATCCGCAGCGAATCGGATGCGTGCCCGCAGATGCGTTTTGCCTGTTCGGCGCGCAAACTGCATGCGCAGATGACAGGATCGGTCCTTGCCGGGGTCGATGATCTGGAAATGCGCGATATGAATCCGCCGGACGAGCGTGAACCTTACAGCAGAAGCCACAGTCGGAATGCGGGTTTCTACCGGACTCTGGCAAAATGGTGCAAAGAAGTCGAATGGCAGGGATTTTCGATCCCGTTCCCGAAACAGCTGCGTTCCTGCTGGGATTTCGAATTCTGCGAAGTCCAGGATCACACCTTTTTCGGCGGCGAATTCTGTGGACGGCTCGGATTCCCGACCCGGATGGGGAAACAGGACGGTGTCATGATGGTTTCGGATCAGGCGATCGATTCTTTCAGCGACAGCGAAATCAAAGCCATGCTCGGGAAATCCCTTATTCTGACCGGGGAAGCCGCCATGCGTCTGCAGAAACGCGGGTTCGGGAAAGAACTGGGCGTTTCTCTCAGCGAAGATAAGATCCGGGTCGACGGAATGTTTTTCTCCGATGATGCCTCGTGGAACGGAAAATTCGCCGGTAAGAAAGGCAACATCAACAACGGACGTCTGATCTACAAGACTCTCAAGCCCGGACCGAAAACGGAAGAACTGGGATATTTCTACACGGTTCCCCACGGTTTTTCCACAGAATACAAAAAGATCGCGCCATCTGAAACGGCATTCAAGAACAAGCTCGGCGGAACGGTCATCGTGATGGCTGACAGTTATTTCGAATCCGACTTTTTCCACAAAAACTCAATCATCAGGATGAAGCGCAAGGAACAGTTCAAAAACTGGTATCATAAACTTACCGGGAAAAAACTGGTCTATGCGGAAGGAAATTACGATTGCTGGATCCGTTACGGGAAATTCCCCGGCGGAAAACGGGAAATGGTCTCGATAGTCAACTTGACCCTGGATCCGATGCCGGGCCTCGTGCTTGCCAATATGGGAAAAGTATCCAATGTGGAAAAACTGATGCCGGACGGCTCCTTGAAAAAAGTCGCGTTCAAGGTATTGCAAAACGGTTCTTTCCGGATTTCCGGAAGGCATGAGATTCTCGATCCCGCCGTTTATCTGATTACAAAATAAAATAAAAAAGAAAGAGACACACCAAAGATGAAAAAATTATGGTTCCTCGCCTGCAGTGCGGCATTGTCGCTTTTCGCCGTGCCGTTCGAACCGCAAATGGACCTGGAAGAGTATGCGCTCAAAGGCCGTTTTTTTCAGTATAACCAGAGCGGCGATCTGGGAGAGCCGGGCAAAAAAGCTCCCGGTTACTGGATCGAGGGATGGCGCATTGCGAAAGCTTCCGTATCCCGCAAAGATGTAACGGTCCCGATCACGTTCAAGGAGGCTGACGGCAATTACTGCATCATGATTCCCGGTGACCCGAATCTGCGTGAATACAATCTCAAAGTAACATCGCCGCTGGCGGGGATGCGTTTCCCGAAAGCGGGTGAAATTGTCTGTTCCTTCCGAATGAAAATCTCGCCGGATGTCAGCGGAAAATTCAATCCGCCGACCACCATCTTTCTTGATTTTCGTTCAATCAACACAGGAAATCAATATGGAAGCGTGAAGGATAGATTTCCTGTTCTTGTAGGACAGTGCTATGTCCCGACAAAAGAATGGAAAACCTATTCCTTTCGCGTGAAGGTTCCTGCGGGGAATTATCCGTACAGCATCATGTTCCGTTCATTCTCGGACTCGGCGGATCAGACATTCAATACGCTACTGTTCGATGACTTCAAAATCGGCTACGTCGATGACAAATCCGGGCTGATGGAAGAGGCACAAATCGTTCACGATGATCCAAATCACATTTACTATGAAGGCTCTATGATTGAGCCGAAGATCCGGGCTCTGCTGCGTTCCGATGCGGAGCGGGAAAAACTCGAACTGGTCTGCCGCACCCGCTATGACCATCAGATCATGAAGCGTCTGCCGGTCACGCTGAAAAAAACCGGGCGCAAAACTGCGGACGGACGCAATCTTTATACCGGAACGGTTTCGTTCCCAATGCCGCGTTTCGGGTCGTATGAACTGCTGCCTCTCCGCGGGAAAGAGGTGATGCCCTGCGATATCGCGGATTTTCAGATGATCCGCCGTCCGAATACGGATCTTTCTCCGCTCCAGCGCAAACTCGGAGCACATTACCCCACAGCTTATTCCCACTTCCAGGGGTCCTGGGACAATAAAACCGTTCCCTCGCGCTACAGAAGTTCCACGGAGGACGTGATGAGCGTGCTTCAAAATTCCGGATTCGGACAGGTTCTGCTGTGGTTCCACTTCGGGGCTTTGATGCGCGAAAGTCCGGAAAAGGCGGATACGATCCATTACCGTCCGACCGTTGAGATGATGAAAAAATACAATCTGACCGGGATCGGAAACATCGGCCACGGTTTTTTGAATCAGACGGGCTACCGTAAAAAAGGAAACCGGGAATTTGCCAGCCTCCCAATGTGGCTGATGGATAAGAAATACAAGGTGAGATCCTCTCAGATCCCGCATCTCAGGCAATGGGAGATCATGACCGCTGCGTTACTCAAGGATTTCGGAGATCAGTTCCACCACTGGGAACTCATGATCGAACCGCAGTGGTGCACCACGGCAGAGGAATACATGCCGATCCTGAAGCAGACCTACCGTCAGGTGAGAGCCGCCGGTCCGGAACACAAAATGATTGCGGTGGATGCCACCAGCGATCAGGGGAAAAACCTTACTGACTGGGTCCAGAAACTACACAATCTCGGCGTGGAAAAATACTGCGATTATGTTTCATTTAATCCATATGGTTCCGGCGTGGATTTCATGAACGGGGTCCGTTTCCGCAACACGGACCTGGTGAACCGGATCCGCAAGATAGTGAAGCCCGGAACCAAACTGTGGCAAGTCGAACTTTTCTATATCCCCCATTCCAAGCGATTTCAGGCACCAACCAATCAGAGTTATTTTGCCGGAGCCGATGGTCAGCGTCACATTCTGCTCGGTCTGAAAAACCAGCTTTTCGGGGTCACCTGCTTCGATTATGTGTCTTTCTTCCGCGGTTCTTATGTAGCCAGCGAACTCGTCTCTGCGATGAGCGCGCTTTCTTACTTCCTGCGCGACAAAGAAAAAACCGAGGCTCCCGAAACCAAAAATCAGTTTGTCCGTCAGATGATCTTCCGGGGCAAAGACGACAACAACTGTTCCGGCGCTTTCTGGGTGCTTCAGACTCTGCCCGCAAAGCTGACTCTTCCAAAGCTCCCCGCTTCGGTCAAGTTCTATGATACTTACGGGAATCAGCTGAAAGCAGATAAAGTGATGGATGTCGGGCTCGATCCGGTTTTCTTCACGGGAACATACAAAGATCTGAAAACCATGCTCAAAACCGCGGCATGGAATCTCGGGGCATCGGTCAAACTCTATCGGCGCGCCTGCGGGAACGAAAGTTTCTATGAAGCGGAAAATATTTCCGGTCAGAAAGATTCAATCGCCATTTTTCCGGAAGGCCGCGAGGATGGGATCCGTTTCAACTTCACCGATACGGACTTGATCCGCTTCCGCGAAACGGGAAAAGCAATCGGCCAATTCAATACTTCCCAGAATAAGAAATTCGTGAAGGTCATTGATGTTCCGGCATCGCCGGTCTATACGCTTCCCGCGGAAGGCAAGCTCAAACTGAAGACGAAAAACGGTGTTCCATTTACGCTCGCCGCGGGGGAAAACGGCAGCCTGATCGTCACGGCCGAAATTCCGGATACGGATATCGTCTGCGGTAAAAAAATCTTCGACGGCGATGCCGTTGAATTGTTCATCGACCGCACGCCGTTCCGCCATATCGGAGCCGAAAAAATCCGGAATACGCAGACCGATTTGCGGGTCAAACAATTTGCATTCGATCCGGACGGCCGCATTTTCAGCAAAAATCTTGTCACCATGGTTCAGGAACAGGGTGGAACCACGGTGAAAATTACGAAAAACGAAAAATCGTGGAAGTGTGTCGTCACGCTGCCGAATGACGAGATCCGCCCCATCGAAGGCAGTGTGCTTGGTTTCAATCTGGAACTTTGCCGGAACAATAGCGGGAAGTCATTGGAAAAGGACGTTTTCTCCGGTACGGAATCATACCTGAAACGGCAGCATTATGCCCTGATCCGGCTGCCTGGTAATCTTGCCGGGAATATCAAGCTGAAGCAGACTGCATCCGGCAGGTTCACGCTTCCGGAAGAACCGAAATGGGGACCGAAATTCCGGCGCGGCATATTCAGTTCCAGCGTGGTCGGCGGCTGGCTTCCGGCCGGCAGATATCTGCTCCGCTTTACCGCAAGGGGTAGCAAAATCACGATATTCAAGGTAGATCTCTCCGGAGCAAAGGCGCAAGAACTTGCCAGAAGTTCTCTCCCTCAGGAAGATTCCTGGACTTGTTACACGTTGTCCTATGAGGCGAAAAAAGACCAGAAATGGGCCAGAGCCGGCTTCCAATTCCTTGCACCGCGTCCGGATACGGATGCCTGGGGCGAGATCAAAGATGTCGAACTCATCAGACAGGATGGAGCCGCACCGGCCGAAGCCGTGTCTTTGACGGGCGCCGAATTCCGGATCGACCTTCAAGTTCAGAAAGACATCTGCGGATTGGCACCAGACGGCGGCTCAAAAGATTTGAGTATAGCCAAAGCCACCTGGAAAAAAGACAAAGCGGACTGCCGTTTGCAGGTTGTCGGAAAATGCGGGAAAAAATGGGAAGAAAAATGGGTTCAATTCAT
>Ga0310696_10004568_pt1 | contig 16926 bp, 19 predicted proteins | sample AusTroGonzalo_MG_4_FD_203885 | JGI IMG/M metagenome (GOLD analysis project Ga0310696, IMG submission 203885) | Bovine rumen microbial communities from tropical cattle in Woodstock, Queensland, Australia - Gonzalo_02 (v2) (version 2) | ecosystem: Host-associated > Mammals > Digestive system >...
GCCTTGATATCTGTCCTGGTCTCATTTGTTGTTACACATACCTGGTCCAACTTCATATTTGCCTTGAGCAGGCTCTCTTTGATTCCGTCAAGTTTTGCATCATCTTCAAGAATCTCTTCTTTTCTTTGCTTGTTTCCGTTTCGCATGTATGTCAGTAAAGCAATTAGTCCAGCAACTGCTGATATGCCCCACGGTATAAGATTCCAGTAATCCATTCCTTCACTCCCTCCAACGAAGGACTTCAGAAATTTTGTGGTTATAATTTTCGTAGTTGGCCTTTATGCCGGTATATTTTCCGTCCTTCATGCTGTTATGTCCACCGTCAAACACAAGGTAATCTTCACCTGAGTAGGTGGCCGTGTGTGTCTTGTCCTTGAATGCTAGGATATCACCAGGCTTCAGCAATCCGGCGTCTACGGCCTGTTTGACGGTCTTACCGATCGGCCCACCCTTCGTGATCCGCTGCAGATACTTCTTGACGGCCCCAGTATAGTGATCCTTAAAGCTGCCAAAGTTACCAGACACCCACGGCTTGCCATCAGCTCTTTTGATGCCCAGGGCCCGAAGTGCCCAAGCTGTTGGAACCAGGCAGGTGATGCCCACCTTTTTCTGTTTGGCAATTCGATTCTGCGCCTTGCCAAAAGAATCAACAGAGTTCATAAATCCATAAAAAAACCACCGGCTATTATCTTTTATATAGCGGTGATATTTATTCAGGTATGACAAAAAGCGAATAGCATTTTCAGAAACACTCTGTACTGATCCGGAGTAGATAAAGCCATAATGCCCGTTGGAAGTTTTGAAGTAATACCAGGTATTGCCCGCACTAGAAAGTATAGCATCACAGATACTGATAACGGTCCCTTTTGGAAGGGGCGAGAAGGCACATTCTGCATATGCCTTACCCGCCCAAATCCTGACCTTAACATCCTTGGTGGTTCTTGCTTTGAAGATCTCTTTTTTGTTAGGCTTAGATTTCCCAGACTTTTTAAATCTGGTTTTACTCGTTGCTTTAATTGATGCCATTTTTTACCTCTCCAAGATTCGTTTATCTACGTTAAAGTCTGCTTTAACATAGTGATTTACTTATGATTAGTTTCATGATAGGCACAGATTTTACCCACTATATAACCAGTCGCAAAGATAAGATTTCCCACTGCGATATATACCAGTATCATAATCTTACTCCTCTACAAGCTCTTTAAATTAGTTATATCTTATGCTGTCTGCTTTTTAAAACAGTGAAGGTTTCTTTTTCCAAAACCTATAACTTCCACAGGTTACTACATTTAAATGTCTTTTTGCGTCCTTACAAGAGTTTCAATGAATGCAATTTTTACATAGTCCTTGCAAAAGTGGGTCTTCACGTTTTCCCATATCTTACTCCTCTACCGTCTGCTTTAACACTGTGATTTATCTTTCTTGATAACGATGCTTTCATACGGAAATTCCTGTATGAAATCAATGATTTCCGAATAAGTCATGCTACCGCCTGTGTCTTCATAAACAGGATGTTCTTTATTCCACTTTTCGGTCAAAGCCTTTCGCAATTTGGCTTTTGAAATCAATTCGTCCATATCTTACTCCTCTACAGCCTGCTTTAAGTGAGTGATTAATCTCTTTTATAAGCCCAAGCAATTAGAGCATTTCTATAAAAATATTCTGAATCACCTTCTATACATTTACCACGACATAACTCACCATTTACCATTGTAAACGTCCCAACATATAATCTATGCTGATGGTCTATGATAAATATAGGTGTATCAAGTGGAACATATAGGAATTCGTCCATATCTTACTCCTCTACAGTCTGCTTTAAGTGAGTGATGCATCGTCTATAATAGTATATGCGTCTTTATCTAAGATACCATAGTTGAAGTTATGATGTTTCTCGTTCCTCCACCAGCTTTTACAGTGGTATCGCCACTACTACTACAATCAATAATTGTAATATAAGTATTACTTGTCGCAAAATAGCCATACGCATTATTGATTGACTTACACCCAACCAAAACCATTGTGTTTTTAGATTCTACTTGATAACCGCTGTGATTTCCAGTTCCTCTTGTATTACTTTCAGATACGCAGTTATAACAAAGAATTTGTCCTTTCTGGCCACCTTCCGCAACAGTTACTTCTCCTGTATAAACAAAACCATTGTAGTTGTGTCTTGAATAAACCCCATGACAAGTACAATGCGACCCGTAGGATGGTGTAATACCCGCCTTTCCGTTATATTCAAACAAGCCGCCAATAATTAACGATTCGCAACACTCATGGTCTGAAAAACCATCATCATTATTGTCGTGTGACCAACAATCAATTAGGATTGCTGTTGTCTTATGTGCTATTGAGCTACCGCCCGTAGCCCCATGAGCATTAAAACCGTCACCAATCGTCCCATTAAAAGCCGAACACGCTTCGCAACGAACAAATTTGGCATTATGAGCATTGTCATAAGTAAAGCATCCCGCACCATAAACAAATCTTGATGAGCAATCAGTGATAACGGAGTTTATTGTGTTATTAATATTAATTCCCATAAACTCGGTATCGATACCAGTTAATTTTATAGTGTTTTTTGCGGATAAATTAGTAAACAGATAATCACCTGTTGAAAACACCAACGGCAAACTACTTGTAACCGATGCACGTCTGCTAAAGTAAATAGTTCCATTATCAAGATACCATTTATACTCGTCACTATTTTCAATCTCTGAAAGTGCGTCCGCTAAAGTGTTACTGGAACATTTTTTTATAATTGTGCAACCTGGTACCCTATATTTATAACCCCTTTCTTGAGGTAATCTTTCAGAGTCTTGAATTTCCGTGTCGTAATCATCAGCATTTCTTTGGAAAATTCTATTATTATTTGCTTCTGGACTAAATGCAGTGGTGGCTTGATATACTTTTGTATACCCTTCTACAGCTGTTTCCGTACTTGCAATAGTAATGTTTGAAGGTCTAAAATAGACTTTTGCGGTGTCGCTAATGTTTACGATCTCAATAATTCCAGTCTTGCTCTTAGATGCATCAATCTGTTGTCTGTAATCTCCCGCAAATAAACAGATTTTAGTTGCTCCTTTTTCAAGAGCTTTATTTACTGTTTTAAATGGTGACGCATAGCTTCCATCATTGGTATCCGCACCGCTTGCACTCACATAAGCCGTTGGAACATCAATATTATGTGTTAGTGTTTTATGCAAGTACGTTGTATTTGTTGCATTATCCAAATCAACAACATTACCATCGAGGTCAGCAACGGTAACAAGAGCAAAATCAACAGCTTGACTCAAACCGTTTGTATATGGGCTTGATGTAATCCAACCCGGCTTTATCGTATTTTCCCCTCTAACGAAAACTGGAGAAATTTTATAATTCAAATCATCAAAATAAATTTTTTCGCCGGGTTTTTGAATCATCATTTTGCAATAACAACGCTTAGTGCTTGATTCTGGAGTTCCAGTAACAGCATCACCCCTAATCATAGCAAAATGTTGTTTCACATCAACACTATTTTCATCATTATATACATCATTTATAGCGTTTATATAATGCAAAAAATTATTATCATCAGCGATATGCGACTCACTTAAATCTTCCTTTAACGTAGATAGTTCATCACCGACTTTTTTAGCATCGGCTGCCTTCCCTGCTGTGGTCAGTGCGGTATCTGTGGGCAGTGCGTCGTCGATCATGCCCTCCAGCTCCTCAACCTTATCTTCTACCTCGTCCACGAAGGTCCGGACCTGCTGGGGAGTCAACACTTCGCCGACAGCACCCAGGGACTCATAGACAGTAAACTTATATACAATACTCTTTTTGACCACACCGCTTACGACATAAGACACCTGGAAATGGCCAAGGCCTGCATAAGCTGTGTCTGTTTCGGACACGTTCCAGGTTGCAGTGGTTCCAGATACAGTCAGCTCTACATCATACGGCCACTGATCCTTAGGCCTTTGCACAGAAAGGGATAAATCACCGCTGCCAAATTCGTCCTTCCAGTCTTCGAAGTCAAATACTATGGCAGTGACGTCGTTTTCGTCCTGCTGGCCAAATACGATATTCATAAGGCCATCCGTGCCCAGCGTAATATTTTTTGTTGCCATAATTCTTTATCCTTTCTTGATACCCAGCGCATCCGCCAGAGTGACGGACAGAGTTCCAAGTTCCATTTCTGTATATTTTTCAAGCAGCACATTCCAAACTGTCTTTACCACCTTAAAGGTTCCAGACACTCCATACATGGGGAATATCACCGGAATTACGTCACACAGTTTGCATTTCTGCAAGTCTTTATATTGATCATACTCGGCTGATCCCTGCATGCGTACAAAGGACACCTTAATGCTTTGGCGGGGCAAATATGTCTGGTTTGACCGCATATAACTTCGAGCCTCTGCCTCCAAAACAGCAGCCGTTGGCTTAGTTTCAAACTTGCTTGACAGATCCAGAGGTGCACAATGGTCGTGGCCATCAAAAGATGGTATTCCGGAGTTAACAACTGAGCCCTTCACGATTACAGTATCTTGAGAATTCTCTTCGGTTCCTGCCCAATATGGCAAACATGCGTTGTAAATGCCAGAATAATCGATCTCATCGCTATAGTCTGTCAGGTTGACACCATACCGGATAGCGAAGGTCTTCACCTCGCCCCTGGCCCTCCAAAGATGCACATTAAAACCGTTCCATTCGTACTCTCCTCCATAAGCATCCAAGATGGACCCTTCGACGCCGCCAAGGAACTCTCTAACTGTAAGAGGCATTCCATTGGCTGCACCGACATGGCCGGAACTTAACATGTCGGTATAGTACTCAAATGGGCTGGTCGGCCATTCTTGCAATATCAGAGTAAAAGCATCTGCAAGGGTGTTGATATTAGTGCCTGCTATCGTCATGCCACTCTGCCGGTAACTGATATGTCTGGCATTAAAGGTCACCCTGCCATCAATCGGCCTTTTGCATGCGTATATATCAAATGGCTGGGTATCGCCGGACTCATCATGCTCGACCACGATGATCCTGCCAAGCTTAATCTCATCAAAGTGCAGACCATCGACAGGATACTCAAATTCACATTCGTACATGCCATTTCTTTCCTCTGTCACATCGCACCTAATACAGTCTGGTAGCCGGCAGATCATATTTTTCATAAAAACAACTTCTGTTGACTCATAAAGAATAGGGATCATAACATCCACCACCTTGGGATTATCTTAAGGCTTGTGATCGTATTACTATATGTCACCTTGGTCGCTCCTGCTGGCAGTGCCGGGAGATCTGACCCGAAGCCTATCTTATTGTTCAGGCTAGTATAATAGCCATCGTCAAGGCGATATGCTTCACCCAGATCGCAGTCAATCAATGTCGGATGGCCCAGAACATTAGCGGTGGAATTTCCAACCCCGGCGCCTCTGCTGTAGTCCAGCATATACACGAATGCATGGCCAGAGTCTATTTCACAGGCATAATTGAAGGTAATCTTGTGATCGCCATCATATATTGCTTCTAATACATATCTGAATGTTAATGTTTCAGATCCTCCGCCAGTAATAGCCAAAGGAATGGAGACGGTGATAGTACATGTTTTTGTCGCTGCGGTTCCAAATACGTAGCCGAGCGCAAAGCTTGCACTCGCTATGCACGCTGTATGTCCGCCAGGAAGCTGGATTTTCCCCTCATTATGTGCGGTGGGAGTAATAGTACCTGTTGGGCCTGACACGCTAACATCCCCATTCAGGGCATACCCAGAAGCAGGGTGAACGATCATAGAACCCTGGAAATCACAAGAAAAAGTGTCGTTTTCATTCATGATACCAGGATTAAACTCAACGATTTCACTATATGAATGTGTGCCGTCATCAATTGGCATCGTGGGCCTACCGAGCTCAAGGGACACCGGATCAAACAGGTTGACCTTGCCAAAGGTGCCATTTCCTAAGCTGATAGTATGGCCATTAAACTGTATACTTCCATAGCCTTCTACTTCCAGCATGGGATTAGCCTCAAATGGCGTTGAGTTGATAAAGATATCGCCTGATGTCACTAAGACCGGAAGCTCCCCGGATACCAGCCAGCGCTGAGGCTTACAATTAAATACCAGGTCAAACTCTCCGCCCTGCGACAAGCTTGCGGGCGTGACCTTGAAACCAGACACATATATCCCCATGCGATACTCTTCCGGGTGATATGTATCAGAAAGGCGTTGGTAACCTTTTTGCGATAAAATAGCATTCCGGAATTTGGCCAGCTTACCGGCGAACCGCTCAGGATCAGAGTCAAAGGTTCCAGCCTTGTAAGTCACTTCAATGTTTTTATAACGTCCCTGGTCAATGGCAATGTTGCCATTGCGCCCAGGGACCTCCACGAATTGAACGTCTCTCTCTGGCGCGTTAAACACGCCTTCACCCGTTAAAAAAATGCCGTATTCCGCAGAGTCTACCTCTCCGAACTTAAGGCTTCTAAATTTTACTGCCATGCCATCCTCCTCCTGTTCGTCGATGCGATGATCCTGCGTTCAATCTCTGCAGCCAGCTGGTTGACATCCATGCCAGGCGATGCTGCAACATTGATCACCACCTGAGGGCCTCCAGCGTTTTCGGCAATCGCATCAAGTTTATTCCATAACTTGTCAAGTGGAACGACAGCCTCCGGACCCGCCTCACCAATACCGGCAATCGTGGGAGAATCAAAGATACCTCCCTTTTTGTACCAGGATACTGATACATGAGGAACAGACATGCTTTTAAGGTCAAACTTTCCCGACAATTTAAAATGTGGCAGCTTCAAACCGCTCATGATCCTGCCAATTTTCACAGGGAAGAAGCCTTTAATCTTATCAACAACGCTTTGGACTGTATCCCTGGCCTTCTTGATCGGGTCTTCAATAGCTTTCTTGATTTTCTTCCAGATGTCTGTAACTTTAGTTTTTACTGCGTCAAATGTACTTGATACTGTACTTTTGATGGAGGAAATTACACTTGATATTGTCGACTTGATACCATTCCAAACGCTGGAAATTGTGGTCTTGATAGCCGTCCATATTGTTTTAATGGTATTCTTAACCGCATTAAATACGTTTGTTACCGTAGTCTTGACAGCATTAACAGCGTTAGACACATTCACCTTAATGGCAGTCCAGGCATTGGATATTGTGGTTTTAATATTGTTAAAGGCGCTCTTAAGAGCATTCCACAGCTCCGTAGCTTTCGCTTTTATGGTATCCCAATTCTTGTATAGCAGAACGCCTATAGTGATTAGTGCCGCAATTATACCAATGACAATAGCAACAGGGGCAGCAACTGCACCGATTGCAGCGCCTGCAGCGGCGAACAATCCCGGTAGTGTTCCGGCAAAAGTTATAATAGTACCTATAGAGCTGATCAGAACGCCTAAAATCACAAGCACCGGACCGATTGCCGCAACGATGACTGTTATGACTGCAACGATCTGTTGGGCCTGGGGACTCAACTGATTAAACCAATCAACTAGCTTCTGTATGGCATTGGATACCTTCAAGATCATAGGCGCCAGTGCTTCACCGAACGAACTGGATGCCACATCGATCGATGACTTAAGCTTCTCCAGAGAGCCGCCAAAACCGCTCATCATCTTGTCAGCCATCTCAGCGGTAGTTCCCTCTTCCTTCAATGAATCAGATAGACTTTTAACATCTCCAGGCGCTGTATTGATCAATGACAACCAATTGCTCATTTGGTTCTTGCCAAAGATGGCGCTGGCAGCAGCAACCTGCTCTTTTTCTGAAAGAGTTGAAAATGCGTCATGAAGCTCTTTCTGGACGGTTACACTGTCCTTCATAGTTCCGTCGGCATTAAAAATATTGATCCCAAGCTTCTCCATCCATTCAGCGCCTTGTTTAGACGGTGATGCAAGCCTTGCTATACCTGTCTTTAACGCGTTGGCTGATACATTGGCGTCAATACCATTATTAGCCATAACACCCATATACAAAGCTGCGTCACTTACATCATAACCTACCGTCTTAAAGACTGGCGCCGCAATACTCATGGAGCTAACTAAGCCATCAATCTCAAGGGCCGTGTTGTTACACGCATTAGCAAAAACATCTGCATACTCTCCCGCGTTCTCAAAGGAATCCTGGAACCCGTTGATAGTTGCCACCAATCCGGCAGACACAGTATCAAGATTGCCACCTTCGCCGGCAGCGAGGTTCAGGGCAGGCGCTAGGGCAGAAGCCGACTGTTCGGCATCCAGGCCGGCACGGGCAAAGTTGAGCGTAGCAGTGGCCGTTTCTTGCATGGAGTATGTTGAATTTCCCGCTGCGTCTTTCATGGCCTTATCAAGTTGCTTCGCCTCTTCCTCGGTGTTCTTCATTGTGGCATTAGTCAGCTGCATAGTCTTGTCTACTTCCGCGAAATTCTTTGCAGCGGCTCCACCCAGCCCCACAAGAGGCGCAGTCACATACATGGTTAAGGTCTTACCCACTGCCGTCATCTTGGAGCCAACTGACTTAAACTGTTCGCCCAGAGCGGTAAGCTTTGCGCTTCCTGTCTTAATGAGCTCAGCGTTAAAATGCTTGAGCTTAGACTCGGTTTCGATAATGTCGCGCTCTAATTCTCTGTATTCCTTGGAACTCTTATCGACTCCACTAGCGTCAAGGTTCGCCTGCTGTTGTTTTAAGAGCTTTAACTTGTCTTGTGTTTCCGCGATTTTATTTTTGAGAAGAGTCTGCTTCTGCCTCCACAGGTCTACACTGGTAGGATTAAACTTCAGAGCATTGTTAACCTTACGCAGCTCAGTGTCTAGACCCCTGGTTTCTCTATTTATTTGCTTAATTGCACTATCGAGCTTAGTGGTCTCGCCCCTAAACTCGATAGTAATGCCTTTTACATTTCCTGCCATATTCTCACCTATCCGAAGAATGCATCGATATCGGCCTGTGTGGCCTTTCGGGTCTTACCGCGCTTCTTTTCAGTCTCATGCTTTTCCTCCGCCCTTTTCTGGCGCTCGTTGTACGAGATCACGAAGTCAACCACCTGGCCGATCTGCATCTCTTTAATATCTGATAGTGTTAAGCCTCGCTCAATACCGGCGAGGATAATGGTGTCTGTGTCGATGGCCGAATCGCCTTTATCTGGCCGATCAGGTTCTTCAGCCTCATCACGTTTTTTCTTGATACAATCCCCTTAATCACCAGCTTAGCGACCTCCGGAGCGATCTCATCGACCGGGAACTCCTCGAACTGCTGGAGCCATATTATGGGTTCTGGTATTGTATTGTCGGCCGTCTTGGCCATAGCCCAGGTAATGTTGATAAAGTCGACCAGTTCAAGCCCGCTCAGATGAGCCACCATATCGATTAGGGTGTCGCCATCCATGAGCTGCATCAGGTCCGACCATGTTACCTCTTTCTTTCCAACTCCGACCTGGGTAAGAACCCCTGACACCACGTCAAAGATTGCTGCCACCATAGGCGTTAAGGTTGATACAATATCGTGACCAAACTGGTCTCTATAAATCACGGCCCAGCTTATATTATTTTTTAGCCGGACATCTTTGTTTCCGATTTTGATCGTCTTTTCCATTTCGTACCTCCAAAAGATAATAAAAAAGGGACCACGCAATGATACGCAGTCCCACATCATTAAGTTGTTGATGGTGCCGGCGGATTTGTGAACAGTGTGCTATATCCTGTATCCGTCTGCTTATAGGAGACCATGGACACTCCTGTCTTATTGTCTCCTGTTACCTTCACGGTAATCTTCTCAGTATCCGGGGTCTTAGTGGCGCCTTCTGTGGTCTTATGCTCGCGCTGAATGCCGCCAAGGGCACAATTATAATAGATCACTCGTCTCTTTTGTGCATCGCCATCAACTTCAAAAGCTATATAAGTATCAGGCTTAATAGCATTTTTAGTTAAGGCGATGCCGCCGTCAGACTTGGCGATATATCCAAGGAACTGGGTCTTAAAGAGATCGTCAAACTTTGCGACCTCAATGTCGCCCTCAAAAGTCCCTCCGATAAACTGAGACCAATATTCAATGTTGTCGGCATAGAAGGTATTATTCTCTTCCTGTTCCTCCGGAGAGAATGATACGGCACCCTTCTGATGATAAGGTGTCCCCATAGTTACGGTCCCGTTAGTTCCAACGGAATAGGTCCCGACATGAAGATTGGAAATACCAAATTCGACTTTATTAGCCATTCTTTTCACCTCGTAGTTAAATGTAGTAGTATATCAGGAATACATTCTGTTCTTCCAGATATATGTCTTCAGATTTCTCATATTGAAAGCCAGCACCAAGGAGCGCGTCCTCAATGCTGGCCTCAGTTGATTCATTCTTTTTTGTAAAATAATATTCGACCTGATATCGGTTCTCGCGCCAGTAATGCGTATTATCGGCCTCAAGGGCGTCTTGCCCGTTGCCAATATATACAAGGTATGGCGGTTCCTGCTTGGTCTTAAAGTGGGAGTAAGCGCATGGCAGGCCCGTTCCTAATAAGGTCGACATTATTAATGTATAACTGCTTGCACTCATTTTATCCGCCTTTCAATTTCTGCAGGAAGCTCGTTATTAGCCCATTCCTCCACTGGTTTGATGTGTTTGATCGGTCGAACTCTTCCATAAGTGCCGGACTTGTTCCGGATCACATGCCCATTCTCTAGCAGGTGAGTAAGCTGATAGTCGGTAGCATTGTGAACTATAGCACCATTCTTACCTTCTTTCTTAACTCGCCACCCTCTAGCATAGTGCCCAGTTTTCTTTGGTGAAGTGCTTTTAAGCTTCTGGGCCGATTCCTTGGACACCTTGGTAATCGAGTCATCCATTGCCTGCTGGACTTCTTTCGAAAACTCATCAAGCAGTTTCTCCATCTGCACTCCCACGCTCATAGAGCTAGCCATTATGAACACGCTCCTCGCAAATCAAAAAAATCTTGTCCTTTTGCGCACTCCAGTCTGCCCGGATCACGTCATACAGCTTGCCATTCCACTCTATGAGCTTCTGGCCGTCATAGTCTGCCTGGTTGGCAATCTCGAATGTGATAGAGGGATGCAGGCCTGCATGAGCTGCGCTGTAAAACTCGGCGGAGTATACACCTCTTGGCATGACGTACACCGTAGTATCCTTATAGGACAATACTTCATTGCCATACTCGTCATAGGTTGCATCTGCTTGAGCCTTAAGGACAGCCACAGAGTCATACATGGCCCTCACCGCCTTCCCAGTCCGTATAACCTGTAGCAGTGGCAAGCTGTGCCTTCTGCTCGTCGTAGGACCGTTTGAGACGATCATAGTTATCCGGTGTGCCAAAATGCATAAGGCAGTATGTAATGACCGCCTGACATGCCAGCGCATCAACATTCTCACTATCTGGGATCACTACCCCGGCAATACCTAGGTCGGCTTGTGCTGCATTGATCAAGTCTGTCAACTGGATGTCATCAAAAGCACTTGTGGATACCCTTGCCGCCATCTTGACCCTTGGAAGCAAATATTCAACAGATATCATGTGCTGCCCTCCTCTGCTTTTGAGAGCATTTTCTTATAGTTACCATAGAAGTCCCTCGTAAATACCTGCTGGCCTACATGGCCGAGCTCGATGGTCGGGTCTGCTATGAGCTTATATCCGAGCTGTCTGGCCCGCCAGCAGAAGGCGATATCTTCGCCGGTGTTACCGATCGGCGTGAACATGAGGCCAAAATTCGCAAAAACGTCCACAAACATTTCTGTCCGCATCAAAACGCAGCCGAAACCACAGGCAGCCACTTCAAAAGGCTCCTGGGGGATATCGTCAAACTCGGTCCACGTAGCCCTGCCACTATCATCGAAATCCATTGTCTCGAAGATGGTGGGGGAAAACGGTGGTTTACGCCGGTAATATACCCCGGTCACAAAGTCATGGCCCTCATCGATGTATTTGAGCATCCTGATCAGTGTATCCGGACCGAATATCATATCAGAGTCGAACCACATGACCAAATCAGCCTCATCCGCCAGGGCTCGCTTTGCGATCTCGTCCCTGCTGGTATAAACAAGAGATCCCAGATTAAACCATAATCCAATGGATGTATCTGGGACCTCGTAAGATGTTAACTGGGCTAAAGCGTGGGCAAATTGCGCTGGCACCACGTCCATGCATGGAACAGCTATTAAAACCTTTCTCATTACTTGCGTACCTCCTCGAGTGATATTATTTTACTACCTTAACGAAAGCGCCAGGAGCGACTACTCCGATGCCTACATACTCACGGCCAAGGACCTCAATGAGATCTTCTTTCTTCCGGCTCATCTCGTCAAACTTGAAGGTAATACCTTCGCCGTTCGGGAAGTTTGCCAGGGCGCCGTGTCCCAGGTCACCAACGATCATGTAAGTGTTTCCGGTAGTTGCTGCGCTGTAAGCCTTAATGGTGTTGTTAAAGATAACAGGCAGGCCCTCAAACGGATCGTAGTTATATCCGTTGGCCGCCTGGATAGCCTTATAGGTTCCCCATGTCAGCTTATTCATGAGGATAACCGGGTTTGCTGCCTCATCACTCAGATAAGCGATAGCCTGGGCTACATCGCCAATGGATGCGCTTGCTCTGGTAAGCTTCGGAATGCCCGGGCAGGTAGTTGTCGACATGGTTCCGCATGCCTCAATCTTTGCGATTACCGTATCCGCTGCCTTCTTGGCGATCTTATAGGAAAGTTCTTCATAGATATAGCGCAGGAAAGCCTCGCCTCTAAGGTCATAGACCTCGTCAGAGATAGAGATCCATTTTTTGATGGACTTCGGAACGATCTCAACGATACCAAGGACCAAATCTTCCTCGCTGACAGCTCCCGCCCCCTCATTATGGATGTATGCATCATCGCCGGAAATCTCAAAGCCAACCTTAAGATTACCCTTCAGGTAGCTCTTGCGAACAAGGGACATGATGCCCTCTTTCTCCCAGGCATGTTTTACAATATCATATACGAATTCAGGGATCGGAACGGTTCCGGTGCCGTTTGGAGTGGTGTCGTTGGTGCTGGTCAGCTTCCTGCACTCCCTATCATCACCGGTCTTGATATACTCAGCATAAGCGTCAATGTATTCCTGAGTGTTCCGCACCTCGATGTTAGGCGTCACCCTGACCTCGATGGGGTTCCCAAGACCACCGGCTACGTTGAGCATGTCTCTCTTGCGCTGCTCAATCTCTTCCTTGATCTGGCTCTTCCTCTCCTGGACAGTTTCAATCAATTTCTGGATCTGGTCCATCTCATCATTTGACTCTGTCTTTTCGAGTAAGCTGCGCAGGTCGCTAGCGCAAAGATTAAGTTCTTCTAAATTCATTGCTAAAATCTGTTCTCTTGTATACTTCATCTAAACAATCCTCCAACTGAATTTTGATCAATAGTTTTCTTCGCTTCAGCTCCAGCTTCTCAGCCTCAAGTCGCTCCGCTTGAATCCTCTCGATCACTCCGTCGGTCAGATTTCTGACGCTTATCTCCGTTGCGTCATTAGCCGGTAATGAAACCGCTGATACGTCGTATAGCTTCCGAACATGTTTAATGGTCCTGGTAATGAAGAGGAAGCCATTCTTGTCTTCTTTCTCATTGATCTCTTCCTCGTCAACAGTAAAACCGAAACTCATTTTGTTCGTGTAGCCTCCCCGGATCTCGTCATAGAGCTGGCGTCCCAACTCTGTGCCTCCAAGGTTAGCCTCTATCAATAAACCCCGCTCGTCTGGTGCGACGCTCAGGGTGTTATTGCTGATCCTTGCAAACACACGCCCTTGATGGTCATACTGAAAAATCACATCGCTCATATCTGTGCCCTCAAAGGCATCCGGAGCGACCACTTCATCAATCTGCATGTATTTGTTTTTTAATAATGTGTATGGCTCGTTGAACGTGCTCGCATATCCGCGAACCATCTTCTCTATGTTTTGATCATCCATGGAACGAGCCTCTTCCGGGATGCCCATGGCCATAGCCCTATATTCTCTATCATTCTTCATCGGCATTATTGTTTTCCTCCTCTGCAGGCTTATACTCTCCACGCATCACACGGACATCACCGCCAGGAACCGGCGGAAGATTCCAAATGTCACGGATCTCGTTGACCGTCATGATCCCACGGTCGGCCATCTGTGAAGATACGTTGAGCTTGTCGGCATTACTCAGATACTGGAGCCTGTTGGCCGTAGCCATTAAATAAGAGCCCTGTGAGCGCTCCCGCTCCGTGAACATAGCTTTTGTCATGGCCTCGCTGAACTGAATCGCAAAAGGCTCAATACCGCCCTCATAGAAGGCACTCCAGGCATCACCATAGGCTTTATTCTGGAGCACGTCCTCATTGACACCGAAATAGTTATAGACATTCTCGTGGATGACTTTTATCTGCTCAGCATCCACCACGTAAGGCTTTACATCAATCTGCTTAATGTCTTTATAGGCATTAGGAAATAATAAGAGCCCTCCAGATTCCGATTCGGCTGAAAGGTTCTTTTTGGTGAACCTGCTTCTTTCTTTTGCCAGGTCATCGGGACTCGTGAAATTGTTGAGCGTAGCCATAAACCGGAATGTGCTGCCGTTTTTTACGCCTTCCTTAATACCCTGATTCTGCATGTGAATAAGCTGCATGGTATCATCTAGCGCCGTGTTGCTGTCTCCAAAGAAATCCTTTAAATGCTGGTGCTTGGTAAGGACTGCACAGCTTCTAAGCTCAACCGCTGCAAACTGGCCATTACTGAATTGATACCTTAGCCACGGCTCGCCTTTATACTCTACTACCTCGCACCTGCTTGGGAGCAGCGGATAATATCCGGTGATAACCATCTGTTCGTTAAATATCGGCGTGATAAAAGCCGTGTTGTAAATATCTAATATGGTGCTGACACGGTATAAGAATTGTGCGTTAGTCTGCCACTGGTTGATTCCCTGCCTGAGCCTTGCCTGCAGCGGCAGGTTTGCCGTCCCAGTCACCTCAATCTTTAGCTTTGAAATGTGCCGGGCCCTGGCATCGATCGCCGCGCGGACTATCTCGCTCTCATAGATCGCACCGCCCCAGCTCGTGAAAACTGGTTGATATGCCGTCAATGTTGCAAATAATCCATTGGCCTCGCTAAGGGCCTTCTGTGATTCCTTCGCCTTGTCCGGCCTGAATATTTTGTCAAATAAAGACATATCTTATTACCTCGTATTGCTTAACTGGTGACCAATCTCTGAATACCATTTCTGACGGACACAAAAGGCATCCGACAGGGCTGCCACTCCGTCAACCCTTGATGTTGGATTAATCTTAACCAGACGCCCACGCCCTCGCTCTGTGCTCATCTTAATGGCTGCATTGAGCAGATGAGCCTTTAACAGGTCGTTATCGCCAATATATATCTTCTTGTCCTTAATAATGCCCTCCATCTCCTGGAGGACCGGCCAAAGGTTGTCACCCTGGTATACATCATCCATGTGGAAGCCGTAGTTTTTCAGATCCTGGACAAGATACTGTGCACTATACCGGTCATAGCCCACCTTTAGCGGATACAGCCCATGCTTCTCCACCAAATCAACAAACCACTGATAACAATCATGGTAATCGACGAAATTATCGCCACTAAGAGAAAGAAAGCCACGCTGCATATAAATGTTATATGGAACTCCATCCCGCTCAATCGCTTCTTCCAGCTTTTCAGAAGGCAGCCAAAAATGTGAAAAGACATATATCACGTCATTCCGCTCAATGATCGCGCAAGCGCTTGTCAGGTCGGTGGTCTGGGAAAGGTCCAGCCCTCCGACACAGTAGCACCCCCTGAAATCTTCTATATGCAGCGGCTCGCCACATATACCCTTGATAGTCTGATCCGGAAGCCATGCAAGAGAAGAATTTTGCTTGATATTGCAGTACTTACACATGAATTCACTCTTCTTCGAAAGCGAACCCTCTGCCACTGCTATCTCTTCCAGCATGTAATCAACAGACACGGATACGCCCAGATTCGGGTTGCTCTTCCGCAGTTCATTGATATCGTTCCACTTGTCGATATCGTCAATCATGTATAAAAAAGGCAACAGCTTCCTTTCCTTGCTGTCGCCTAATAAAAAACGAGTTGCCCTTTTGATCAACTCGTCATATATTCCATCATTGATATATCCGGATGTCGTACACGATAAAAGGATCCCCTCAGGCCGTGCGCCCATTCCGGACTTCATTACTTCGTATTGCTTCAGGCCCTTATCGCCTTCCCATGCTGCCACCTCGTCACAGATACAGAGGGACGGGTTAAAACCATCGCTTTTTTTTGCAGAAAATGCTATCTTTTTGACGGTGCAGTTAATCCCTGGGATCGACAGATCTGTCTGCCGGTGCCTTGGAAGCATGGAGTCATCCTTAACAAGCCGCCCGGCCTTATCCTTCTGTTTGACGTCATCCCTCATTTCCTGCCATTCAGGGTCTAGCGTGACCATCTGCCAGATATCATTATAGACAAGGTCGGCCTGATCCAGCTTAGGGGCCAGGCAAAAGACCCTTGTACCATATCCGCCCTCAACTCTCCAGATGTACTCAGCTATGGAGGAGGCCAGTTTGGTCTTGCCGTTCTTACGGCCGATGACCAGTATGATCTCACGGAACTGCCTGAGGCCATTTTCATCGACCAGGCCGAAAATGCAGGAGATAAAAGCCTTCTGGAAGAGTTCAAGCGTGATATTTCCCGGCGCAAGCGGGCCCTCTGTGTGATAACAGTGGGATTCTATCCAATCTATGGCCTGATTTGCTTTCTTCTGGTCGAAAAAGAACCGTTTCTCCTCTAACCCCGTGATGATGTACTCATAGACCAGCTCTATCCACTTGCCGACGGTATAGGTCCCGTCCTTAATGCCCTGATAATATGCGTAAATACAGTTGTCTTTCGTCATCTCAAACCATCCTGCGACCATCTCTTTCCATATATTGGTAGGTTTATGTAAATTCTAAG
>Ga0310696_10004569_pt1 | contig 16921 bp, 33 predicted proteins | sample AusTroGonzalo_MG_4_FD_203885 | JGI IMG/M metagenome (GOLD analysis project Ga0310696, IMG submission 203885) | Bovine rumen microbial communities from tropical cattle in Woodstock, Queensland, Australia - Gonzalo_02 (v2) (version 2) | ecosystem: Host-associated > Mammals > Digestive system >...
CTATGATACGTATTACATGATCAAGGGCCGGCGGATCAGCCTGGACATGAAAAAGAAAATCCTGGTGGAATTCATTCCGTGGATGCAGGCGAAAAAGGAGCATTTCGGAAAGGTTCCGGACGGGATCCTGAGGCAGATCATCGACGTGAGCAGGTACGAGCTGCTGGATCAGGGCGAGATCGTCCCGGACGATCCGGGAACGGTAAAGAAATGGATCGATAAGATCACGAAGGAGGAAGACTGACATGGCAACCTACACGACGAACCTTAATCTGAAGAAACCGGCGCAGAGCGATAAGATCAGGATCGCGGACATCAACAACAACATGGACGACATCGACGCGGCTTTCGGGCCGATCGGAAACGATTCCGTGGCAACGCAGATCGGAAACATCCAGGGCGCCCTGGCCATCGTTTCCGTGGGGGACAGTCACGCTGCGATCACCGCGGGGCAGTATGTGTATGTGAAAAGTCACGAAACGCTGGACACCGGGCTATACGTCGCCAGCGCGAACATCGCCCAGAACGGCGCGCTGTCTTCTTCCAATCTGACGGCCGATACAGCCGGCGGCCTTAATGTGTTAAATGGTAATATTACACCAACGGCAGCAACCGGGACACCGACAAGCATAATTACAATTAATACATATAATAGATTCAAGCGCGTTGGTAGAATAATTATTTTATCACTAAACTTTCCAATAAGTGGAGCAAGCGGAATTAACCCACAATTATTTACAAACTTGGTTGCTCCTGATTCCGCTTACGAAATGATATTAGCAAACGATACAAACGCATTCAGAGCGACATTAAATACAAGCGGCGTGCTTGCTGTTGATGGGAGCGCACCACCAGATGGATGGTATGCAGGAACACTTACATATATAAGCGCATCATGATTTAATCAATTGCTTGTGTTATAATGGTTAGGGTGATAATTATGAAAATAAAATGCGACTTATGCGGCAATATGTTTGATACTGGGAATAAAGAAGAGAAAAGCATCATTGACATAAAATATACACCATATGACCATAAGGGAAAGAGGTATCTGTTTGATAAGAGAAGGTATCTTTATCTATGCGATGAATGTTACGATAAAATAATCAAACAGATTGAGAATGATGAGTAAATCATGATTTATAAAAGGTGGTGATGCCATGTGAACGAACCTATTGTTAAGATAGATACGTATCAGTAGATTCGCCCCTTTGATGGGGCAAATCATGAATTAATGGAGTAAAATATGGAACATGATACGGTAAAACTTATTTATGATAAGTATGTCTTGAGGTGCGAAAAATGTCATGGATCAATGGCATTACCAGGGATTGTACCAAATATTGAAACATTAATAAGATTTGAGTGGGTCTATTGTCCACATTGTGGAAGGAAAATAGACTTTAATGCAACCAAATCATGATTTAACGCACTAACAAAACGAAAGGAAGGCGAGCCGAATGTCCGGATATATGAGGCAGATTTTTATCGTTGACGCGTTCATCGTAGACGCAAACGGGACTTTCAATCATCTGAACGGGTACCCGAAGCAGTTCGACAGCAGAAGCTACGGGAACGACATCGAAAAAGCGCAGCGCAGGGCGGAGGGCGACATGTCAGAGACATGGGGCGCCATGTGCAAAGTGGACACGCGACAGGTGCAGACGGTCACCCTGACCACGGTGGACGGTTTCCAGCTGGAGAAGAAGACCAGCGGAGGATTTGATTACGAACCGGAAGCGGAGGGATAAGCATGGCGAACGAGAAGGTCATCTCCACGCAGGCGCTGATTGAGAAATTCAAACAGGCACTGGCGGAGAAGTGGGGATACATCTGGGGAACCGCCGGGGAAACATGGACAGCAGCCAAACAGGCAGAACTTGAAAAGACCACGGACAAGGACCGGGAACAGGGACGCCTGTACGGAAGCAAATGGATCGGGCACAAGGTCGCTGACTGCAGCGGCCTTTTTTCCTGGGCCTTCAAGCAGCTGGGCGGATACATGTACCACGGCAGCAACACCATGTGGCTAAAATACTGCACCGCGAAAGGCGAGATGCGGAACGGGAAGCGGACGGACGGAAAGCCGCTGCTTCCCGGAACCGCGGTGTTCACCTACAACAAAAAGGATGGAAAGCGCGGGCATGTAGGCTTGTACATCGGCGACGGCTGGGTGATCGAAGCGCAGGGAACAAAAGCTGGCGTCGTGAAGACGAAGGTCACCGCCAGCAAGTGGGTCGAATGGGGAGAACTGAAAGGCGTGGACTATTCAGGAACAGCGCCGGAACCGGCACCGGATCCGGGACCGGCAAACCGGCCGACTATCCGGAAAGGGAACCGGAACGTATACGTGAAGGAAATGCAGACGATGCTGGACAGGCTGGGGTACAGCCTGGGCATCTGCGGCGTGGACGGCGACTTTGGAGCGGCGACGGAGAAGGCCGTGAAGGAATTCCAGCGGGACCACAGGCTGGACCAGGACGGCGTATGCGGCCCGAAAACCTGGGCCGCGCTGACGGAGGCCGCGGGGAAGCTGGACGGAAAACCGGCGGAGGAGCCGGAGAGATACACGGTGACGATCACAGGACTGACGAAGGGACAGGCGGAGGAACTATGCAAAGCCTGGAAGAATGCGACGTCAAAAAAAGAATAGACGGGGAGATCAGCCGGTGCTTCACGTTTGAACCGGAGAGAACCTGCAAAGGCGCCGGCGGGCGGAAGCTGCGGCAGGTGTGCATCTGGTGTCCGAATTACAGAAAAGGAGAAGGGGAGAAAAATGAAAAAAATCACTGAACTGCTGGCGGCGGCCGGGGGCGCGATCGCCTCGTTTTTTGTAAACATGCCTCCGCTGGTATGGATCCTGATCGCGGTGATGACGATCGACTTCATCACGGGGCTGATCTGCGGGGCGATGGGCAAGAGCAACAAGACGGAGAACGGATACATCGCCAGCAACCAGGCGTTCATCGGACTGATGAAGAAGGCGCTGATCCTGCTGGTGGTGCTGCTGGCGGCGCTGCTGGACAGGGCGGTGAGCGAGAGCGCGGGGATCACTTTTGAGGCGGTGATGGGCGCGACGTGCCTGTGGTTCATCGCGAGCGAAGGCTTCAGCATACTGGAGAACGTGGCGCTGATGGGCATCCCGGTGCCGAAGATCCTGCTGAGACTGCTGGAGATCATGAAGGACAAGGGCGACGCGCCGGAAAAAAAGGAAGACAAACAGGAAGCGGAAGGAAAGGAAGCGGAGAAGGATGGAAAGGGAGAAGACATGCAGCCATAACTGCGGAAACGACGGGGACAAATGCGTGCCGTTTTTTGACGTTCAAAACACGATGATGCACTATAACTGGGCGAACAGGCGGATGCTGATCGCCCTGGTGTGCGTCTGCATTTCCATGATCATCGTGGTGGTCGTGTTCGCCACGAACCAGACGAAGCGGGAACAGATGTGGCAGGAGACGATCAAAAGCATGTACGAGACCACGGTGACGGGGGCGGAACATGGAGAGCAAGACGCGGATCATTGAGGCCCTGGAGGAATACGTACACAAACGGAAAGACAGGGAGGTCATGCGGGTATATCTGACGGACCATCCAGGCTCCCTGGAAAAGATCGCGGAGGAATGCGAAGTTGACGTGAGCACGGTGAAGCGGATCATCAACCGGAATTCATTCATATACCGGTACCTGCCGGAGAGCGACCCGAAAACGAACCGGAAATAAACCGAATAAACATCGAAAGAAGGCTGTTTGCGAACTCGCGGACAGCCTTCTTTTTTTGTACCATTTTTTCAGAAACAGGCGGAGGAACAAGGCGATGTGGGTCAAATGCAACCCGAACCCGTTGGGAAGAGAGACGGGGGACTGCGTGATCCGGGCGGTGGCGATCGCGACGGACAGGAGCTGGAAGGACGCGTACTGGGATCTGTGTGAACAGGGGGCCATCATGGGCGACCTGCCGAATAGCAACGCGGTATGGGGAGCATACCTGAAAGACCAAGGCGGGAAGCAGTTCCTGCTGCCGGAGAGCTGTCCGGGGTGCATCACGGTGCGGGCGTTCTGCGAGCGGTATCCGGAGGGGGTATACGTGATCGGAACGGGCGACCACGCGGTGGCCGTGATCGGCGGGGACTGGTACGACATGTACGACAGCGGCGGGATGATCCCGACCTATTTCTGGAAAGTGAGATAAGGAGGAGAGAACGATGGCCTATTACGGAGGATTCCCGGCGACATACCAGCCGATGATCCAGGCGCCGCAATACCAGGCGCCGCAGCCGCAGAACCAGCAGGGCGGCCTGATCTGGGTGCAGGGCGAGGCCGCAGCGAAGAGCTACATGGTCGCTCCGGGGAACACGGTGCAGCTGTGGGACAGCGAGGAAAAGATCATTTATTTGAAAAGCGCGGACCCGTCCGGGATGCCGTCGATGAAGATCCTGGACTATACGATCCGGGGCGAGGAAAAGGAAACACCGCAGACGGAGTACGCGACGAAGGAAGAAGTGGCCGCGCTGGCGGAAAAGGTGAAGGAACTGAGCCGGCGGAAAAAGGTCGTGCGGGAGGTAGAGGACGATGAGTAACCCACTTTTCGGGATGATGCAGAACCAGGCGCCGATGAACGGGATGATGCAGCGGCTTCAGCAGTTTCAGCAGATGTTCAGGGGAGATCCGAAGCAACAGGTGCAGCAGATGCTGAACAGCGGGCGCGTGACGCAAGCACAGTACAACCAGGCCGTGCAGATGGCGAACCAGCTGCAGCGGATGATGGGGATCAAATGATCATTATTTCAGAAAATGACGATTTTCTGAAATAACAAAAATCATATTTTTCAAATTGATTCTTTTCGGTGAGTGCGCATAGCCGATTAAAGGATAAATAAATCGAAAGGAATCAAAATCAATGGCACTCACTGATGAAGGTACCGGCACAACGATGCTGGTACAGCCTTCCGGATTTGGCGGCAACGGCGGATTCGGCGACATGGGATCCGGATGGTGGATCCTGCTCCTGTTCATCCTGATGGGCGGATGGGGAAACGGCTTCGGCGGTTTCGGCGGAGGTTTCAATGACATGTACCCCTGGATGAACAATTCCAACCAGATCAGCACCGGTTTCCAGAACCAGATGCTGAACGACAACATCACCGGCATCCAGAACAGCCTGAACGGCATCAGCACCCAGCTGTGTAATAACCAGATGGCTGACCTGGAACGGAGCTTCGCGGCCCAGACGGCGAACACAGCCGGGATGACCGCGCTGCAGGCCCAGCTGGCCCAGTGCTGCTGCGACAACCGGGCCGCGACCGCGGACCTCAAGTACACGGTGGCGACGGAAGCCTGCGCAGACCGGAACGCGATCGCTTCCGCCCTGCGTGACGTGATCGACGCCACCCAGGCCCAGACCCAGGTGATCCTGGACAAAATGTGCCAGCAGGAGATCGACGCGCTGAAGAGCCAGAACATCGCTCTGCAGAACCAGGTGAACATGCAGGCGCTGGCCGCTTCACAGACGGCCCAGACCGCGGCCCTGGTGGCGGATAACACCGCCCAGACGCAGTACCTGGTGAACCGGATCGCTCCGTATCCCATCCCGTCCTATACCGTCACAAACCCGACGACACCGGCGGCCTGACTGACGGGAGGGGATCAGAATGGAACTGCTCAGGGAACTGAAAGAACTGAGGGAGACGATCGGAAACGAGATCGCCCAGGCGAACAAAGAGATCAAAAAAAGCGGCGGCGACCTGAACGCCGGCGACATCGAAATGATCGACAAGCTCACCCACGCCATGAAAAGCCTGGAAACGACCTGCGCCATGCTGGAAGCGAAAGATGACGGCTACAGCGAGAGGTATATGCCGATGGGTCCGTATTACGGCAGTTATACCGGGCGCGAAATGAGGAACGGGTACAGCGGAAACTATGGCAGTTACGCCAGGGACAATGAAGGCCGCTACACCCGCGAAAACAGAGGGGGTTACAGCCGCGGGATGGACTGGAACACCCACCTGCGCCAGATGATGGACGAAGCGCCGGATGAAGCGACGCGGATGGAAATCAAAAAACTGATGGACCGCATGGCAGGGTAAAAAAAGAAGAAGGTGCAAATGCACCTTCTTTTTTTCACATCGCGAGACGGAAAACTGTGATCCGGGTGTTCGGATGTGTAACGTTTGGTGGAGCATTGTTGATGCTATCCGAACACTCATCCGGAAGATCTTCCAGCGGGAAACGTTCGTTTCCTTCGCAGTTATTGATCACCAGTTTCAGGTGATCGTCAAAAACGTACACTGCGTTGACAAACGTTTCGATGATATGCCGGCGGAGGAGCGGATCGGAGCGGTCGCCTTTTGTGAAACGGTGGAGGAAGAACAGCACCCGGTCGCGGTCCATCAGCTGGGCCTGGGAGTATCGGAGAGTTTCGACAGAAACGCGGAGGGATTCCGCTTCATCTTCCAGTTCTTTCAGCATAACGGAGGTCGATGCGTTCCAGATCCCGGCGGCGATGGCGTTATTCACGTTATCAATCTTTTTTTTCGCCTCCGCGTATTCGGCCTCCATCGCGGCCAGGGGGGAGGACTTCAGCTCCTCCGCCTGCAGCTTCATGACGGCGTCGGCGGTGCGTTCGATCATCGGCTCAGATAAAACGTGATCAAGGACAAAATCAACGACGGCGTTTTCCAAATAATCCTTCGGGACGGATTTCTTCTGACAGGTTTTGCGGTGCTTCCGGCCGTGACAAGTGTAATAGAAACGGCGGGCGCCGGACTTACTGGTACCGGAATCGCCGATCATGGATTCACCGCAGTGACCGCAGAAGGCCTTCCCGGTCAGAAGATAATCAACGGCGCCGGTTTCAAGATGGCGGGACGTTTTTCCCTTCATGCGCTGCGCCTCCTCAAAAACAGATTTTTCGATGATCGCCGGCATCCCGTCGGGAACGCGGGTATCTCCCCAGATATAGACGCCGGTATAACGTTCGTTTGAAATGATCCGGACAACGGTCTGGGCGGAAAAAGGTTTCCGGCGGGGCGTGCGGACGCCTTGGTCGTTCAGGATCCGGGCGATCCGGGCGGCGGAATAACCGGAAACATACAGATCGAAGATGTTCCGGACAACGGCGGCCTCCTCCGGGTGGATGGCGTAACGGCCGTCCGATCCGCGCTGATAACCCAGGACCAGCGTCCCGTTATACAGGCAGCGGCGGGCGTTGTCGTTCATTCCGCGTTGGATGTTTTCAGAAAGCTGGCGCGAATACCATTCAGCGGTCGCTTCCAGCATCCCTTCCAGGAGAACGCCGGCGGAGCCTTCCGGGATCGGCTCCATCGCATAGAGCACCTTGACGCCGAACCGGCGGAGGCGCCCCTTGAACAGGGCGGATTCCTCCCGGTTCCGTCCGAAGCGGTCCACCTTCCAGCAGATCAGGGTGTCGAATCCGCCGGATTCGGCGGCCTTCATCATGGACTGAAAAGCGGTCCGGGCGGAGGAATTCTTGAAGCCGGATTTGGCGTGATCCGCGTATTCATGGACGAGCGTATATCCTTCCCGCTTCGCAAACAGACGTATATCCGCCAGCTGCTGTTCAATGGAGACATCCCGCTGGCCTGCGGAGGAATACCGGGCATAGGCGACAGCGGTATGCGGAGAACAGGAAAGAACAGATGACTTCTTCATTCTTCATCATCCCGGTTGTTTTTGTTGCGAAGTTCGATAAGGATCTTCCACAAAATAACGAAAACCGCCACGCCGATCAGGATATAAATACGCGGAGGGAAAAACCAGGACAGGACGCGTTCGCCGGCGTTCGGAATAAAAGCGATCAGCCCGATAAGAACCGCAAGCAAAAGTCCGTTTGTAATAATTTTTTTCCAGTTCATAATATCCTCCTATTCTCCGCAGTATCCGACGGTGATCCCGTCGATGGTGACGGTGCGGTAATGGTTCCAGCCCATGAAGAGATCATCAAGCAGATCGGCCAGGGTGACGTCCTCCGGAAGGAAGGACTTTTCCGGTTTGCCGATGAAACGGCAAAAACGGGTGCGCTGATCGGAAATGAACGTTTTCAGATCCTCAACGGTGTCGAAATATTCAAGGGACTTCCGGGACCAGAGGGGCGAATCCAGTTTCGGCATGTATCGGATCATCACAAAAGCCCTTTCTCTTTCATTTTGTTATAGGTCCGATTATAGGCGTCAATGACCAGATCATAATCGGCAACGGACATATTTTCCATAACCTTCAGGAACATTTCAGAATCAGGGATGACAATCGGAGCAGTTGGAGCGTCAGAGACGTGAAGATCAACAGGTGAATCTTCATCAAGTCGTTCAAAAAGTTCATGAACAGTAAGGCCCATACCGGAGGCAATCTTCTGATACTGTTCAAGGGTCGGAACAATTGGCTTTCCGGTGCGGGGATTGTATTCGTTCTCAATAAATGAGATATAGGAATTAGATAAACCGCAGCGCCTGGCAAATTCGCGCTGGGAAATCTGCATCTGTTTACGGTAATCGGTAATAACGTTGCTGAGCTTCATTTCGCCGCCTCCTCGTAAAATGAATTTTACACGATAAAAAGAAATTTGTAAAGCAGGCTTGACAAGTGGATTTTTATGGTATATCTTGTATGTAAAGCCGGTTTAACACACAAGGAGGGATATGAAAAATGGGATACAGAGTAAAAGAGATCCGTGAGGAAATGGGCCTGACACAGGAAAAACTTGAGGAAATAAGCGGGGTCAGCCGGCAAACGATCTCCGCGATTGAGAACAATCCAGAGTATCAGGCGAAGACAGGAACGCTTCTGGCGCTGGCGAAGGCGATGGGAATCACCGTAGACAAACTTTTTTTTGAAGAAGCTGTTTAACTGGCTAAACACTAAAAACAGAAAGGGAGTGAAGGAAGCATGAAACCACAGGAGCTGACGATCAACGGGGAACTGTTTGAAGAGTTCCGGAACAACTTCGACATAGCGATGAAGATCCTGATCAACAGGATGATCACGACCAGGATCAACAAGGGGACAGTGAACGCGAAGATCACGATCAACATGAAGGAGTTCATAGACGACAACGGCGAGGTGGTACGGATGCCGGAAATGGACTTCGGGATCGGGATGGGGATGAGCGAGAAGGACAGCATGAAGGGAAACCTGCACCGGGGGCTGATCCTGAAACGTCAGGCGAGCGGAGGCCTGTTGGTCGGGACGGATCAGATCAGCATGGACGAACTGATGGAGGTAGATAAATGACACTGAACGACATGCTGGACAGAGTTCTGGAGGACATGGAGATCGGGAAGAACAGACCGGAGGTGCTGGGGAAGGTGGTTCCGATCTATGACCACGATTACAGCGTGCTGCCGGACAAAATCCGGGTGCTGTTCTCAGACGGGCGGACGATGATCTACGACATCCACACGGATCAGCCGGCGCCGGTGATTGTGCAGAACATAAAGCTGATCCGGAAGATGAAACAGGGATACGTCAATCAGCCACAAAGGCGGAGGAGAAGGAAATGAACGGACGGGACAGCTTCAAAAGATGCCGGATCTGCGGGAAGCGGATCGGGATCATCACCCAGGGGATTTACCGGAAGGTCGTCGTGGACGAAGAGGCCGTGGAAGTAATCGCGGATCCGGATGGGGACAGCTTCATCAGGATCGACGGGAGCAAGGTGATCGGACGCCTGGCTGACAGGTACGACGACGACACAAAGGAAGCGGAATGGGCGTACAGGCCGCACAGGCGCAGCTGCGGGGTGAAAGGATGAAATGTAAGGACTGCCCGGCGGGGAAAAAATTCACGCGGAGGAGCCACGGATGCGTCGAGTGCATCCAGTACGGAATGATCATGCTGGAGGATCATGAATGCGAACGGGAAGGATGGAAGGAATATGAGCGAACTGAGCAGGACGACACCGTGCAGGGGATGCGGGAAACAGATCGCCTTTATCAAAACGACGAAGGGGAAGAGCATCCCGGTGAACCCGGAAGCGGTGTACTTCATGCCGTCGGGTGGGCCTAACACTTATGTGATGGCGGACGGCACCGTGAAGAGAGGACGGGAACCGGACTGGGCAGACAAGGGCGCATGGATCGGATATATCAGCCATTTCGCGACGTGTCCGGCGGCGGGTCAGTTTAGGAAGAACAGGGCGGAGGAATCCAGATGAGCGAGATGACAATCAGCGCGGTGAGAGTGAAGGAGAAGCCGAAATACAGCCTGATGGCCGGCGAACTGCTTGAGCGGTGCCGCATGTTCTATCAGGATCCGGAGAACGAGCGGGCCTTCCAGGAATGGAAAGCCGGAAAGGGAGGACAGCGTGGGCGTGATCTGGTTCGTGCTGGGTGAGATCTGCGGATTGATCATCGCGGCGCTGGCTTCGGGATTGACGGACAAGATTAACGAATGGAGGAAAAGGAAGCATGAGCAAAAGAACATTCAGAATTTTATTCAGCGTTCTGGCGGCGGCGATCATCGCCCTGGCCGGGATGAACATCGCCCTGGACAATGAAAAGGCATGGGATGAATGCTACGCGATGGCGAACGCGAAGATCAGCTGGGAGCAGACGTTTCACAGCGGAGCGTGGAGTGATGGCGTATGAAACGGACGAATGTGGAGCTGGTATATGATCCGTCGATCGTGGAGGAATACCGGCGGGAACAGGCCCAGAAAGCGGCAAACGAAAAAGCACGGAACGCGGAACAGATAAAGGAGGAGAAGACGGAAATGGATCAGCGGAATCTGTTTCACACGGCAGCGATCCGGAACAAAAGGATGGGAACATTCTATTACGATGAGAAATTCCGGACGATTGACTGGCGGCACCCGTTCGGGGAAGAGATCAGCCTGCCGCCGGAGGACTGGAAGTGGCTGGGGGATCACATCTACGAGATCCTGATTGCATTGGGCGTGCAAGACTAAACAAAACAGAAAGGAAGCATGAACATGAAGGAAGCAAAAAAGATGCAGGTCACGGATCAGATCTGCAAGCAGGTCCAGCTGATGAGGCGCGGAGGCGCAAACCAGACGGAGGTCGGGAAGCTGCTGGGGATCAATCCATGCACGGTGAGCCGGATCGAGAGCGCCGGGTTCAGCTATGAGCAATACCTGGAGAACCGGCGGATCGCGAAGGAAAAGGAAAAGAAAGCAAAGGAACAGGCGGAGGAACCACAGGCCCAGGAGGAACAGGTGCCGGGCCAGATCGAGATGGAACTGGTGGAGGCGAAACCGCAGGAGATGACGGAACAGGTAAAGATGATGCGGTTCCAAGCGGGACAGATCGACAAGCTGGTGCTGAAACTGGACCACATCAACGACACGCTGAACATGATCCTGAGAGTGATGAGGAAGGAATAATGGACATCCGGCGGGCGACGTGCATCATCATCCGGAAGGACGGGGAGTACCTGGTCGGGACGATCCTGTATTCGACAGATCTGCGCTGGAGCGGGTCGCCATACGACGCATGGCGGACGCGGAGGAAGGAAGACGCGGCGCGCGTGGCCGGGAAGGTCGGCGGAGAGATGGTGCTGTTCAATCCGATCGTGAGACAGATGAAAGCAATATAACGAAACAGGGAGTATTGAGTAATTATGAATTATGAAAAGCCGGGGTTTTATAACGCTGATTGCATAGAAGCGATGAAAGAGTTCCCAGATAATTTCTTCGACCTTGCGATTGTTGATCCGCCTTATGGTGATGGAAATTCAGACAAAGGGAGCAGACATTTAACATTCGGACTGAGAAAAAAAGATAAAAATTATGAAATTACAAGAACGGGAGGAACGTGGGCGAGTAAATACGCGAAAAAGATCGTCGAGTGGGACAACGCACCTGGGAAAGAATATTTCGATGAATTGTTCAGGGTATCACGTAATCAAATTATATGGGGGGGGAACTACTTCCAATTACCTCCAACGAGATGCTTTGTTGTTTGGAGAAAATTAAGCATAAGCGAACAATTCTCAATGGCGATGGCGGAATACGCATGGACAAGTTTCAAAGGAAACGCAAAGGTGTTTGAGTGTGCGCCGCAAGGGAAAAAAGACGATATACGGTTTCATCCGTGTCAGAAACCAATAGAGCTTTATACGTGGCTGCTGGGAAACTTTGCGAAAGAGGACGATAAAATCCTTGATACGCACGTTGGGAGCGCAAGCAGTTTGATCGCATGTCATCGATGTGGTTATTACGCCTGGGGATTTGAGATTGATCCAGAATACTATGAAAGAGCAAAACAGAGGTTAGACAAAGAACTGGCGCAGGTAACAATGTACGACTTGCTATAAAAAGGTTTTTCCGGATTAAGGCGCACAGTGATCTACGCCATCCGGATCCATGCGCGGCGAGGACGGGCGGATGATCTTTATAAAGGAAAGGAGAAGCTCCTGGGACTTTTGAGGACGTGCCATACCGCCGGCCGGTTCAATTCCGGCCCCGCGTACCAAACGCCGAAAGGCGAAATACATCCGCCTGGGGATGAAAAAGCCAGGAGAGAACGATCAGCATAAAACTGGCAGCCGGAAAGACGGCACGGGGACCGCGGAGGGACAGCCTTCGGAACGGCGGGGTGGTTTCCGCCTTGTGAGGCTTGTAATGAGTATTAACTATTTGCGTATGTGACATGAATGAATACAGATTCGATTGGCAGTTTATAAACCGATGCCGGAAGCGTCCGAAAAAGATGGTGATGGCAGCGGGAGGGGTACGGGGAGGGCGTACGCGCCTCCCCGTTTGGAGGGATCGGATGAGCTGGGAATATGAGGACCTGTTCAACAACCGGATCACGGGAGACGGGAGCTTCCTGGAGGAGCCGAGTTTCATCCAGGTCGGCAAGATGGGGTACAGGCGGAGGACAACGGTCAGCGGGCCGAGGATCGACGCGGAAGTGTTTCCTGTGTTCGGACGGAACCAGCGGGGCGACCTGAGGAGGGCGAAGCACCAGATCACGCGGGAAGCCCAGCAGCGGGCGAACGATGAGCGGAGCAGACTGCACCTGATCCAGCTGGTGGAGGCGAACTTCACGGAGAAGGACGTGAGCATCACGCTGACCTACGAAGGGACGCCGCCGGAACCGGAACGGGTGGACAAGGACGTGCGGAACTTCATCGCCAGGGTGAAGCGGGCGCGGAGGAAGGCCGGGCTGGATGAGCTGAAATACATCTACGCCATCGGCGGGGACGAAATGCCGGCGCCTGGGTACAGCGGAAAGAGGCCGCACATTCACATGATCATGAACGGCGGGGTGGGTCGGGACGAACTGGAAGCGATCTGGGCGAAGGGCCGGGCGAACTGCGACCGGCTGCAGCCGCGGGACGAGGGCCTGGGCGGGATCGCGGTGTACTTCACCAGACAGAAACAGGACCGGCCGGAAAAGCCAGGAGTGAAGAAGTGGCGCGGGAGCCGGAACCTGAAGCAGCCGATCAGGCGGAGCCGGGACGCGCGGATGCCGAACAGCCGGGTGAAGCGGATCGCGAGGGATTTCCGGAACGAGGCGAAGGACGTGATGGAGAAGCTGTATCCGGGTTATCAGCTGCAGGACGTTCAGGTAAGATACAGCGACATCGTGGACGGGGTGTACATTCGCTGCGTATTGAGGAGGCTCAGGACATGAGATATTTACCATGCTGGAAACAGATCGGGATCAGCCAGGACAGATACCGGGAGCTGTTGCATTTTTGCAGACAGTATCCGGAATGGAAGACGGAGGCGAACAGCCTGCTGGGGATCCGGGCCATCAAAGCGGACGGACTTCCGCACGGAAACGGAAAGAGCGACCCGGTGGCGGCTGCGGCTGAAAAGCGGGAACGGCTGATTGAAAAGATCACGATCGTGGACGAGTGCGCCAAAGCGATCGACGGCGGCGCGTGGTATGCGTCCATCATCCAGAACGTGTGCATCGGACGGCCGTATGAACAGATGGACAGGGCGCTGATGCCGACCAGCGACAAGAACGCATACTTCAAGAAACGCAGGGAATTCTTTGAGCTGCTGAACAAATCAAAATCGAACTGAATTCCATACTCAAAGGGGAACGTTTTGATGATATTATGTTATCGTCGGATAATGTGTAATGGCATTGTCCGATTCTTCATGTTCCAAATTTTGGAGGGCGTGCTGGTACGCTTCCTTCCAGCCGCGGGAGGTTCATCCTTTGAAAGGCAGAGGCGGGAGCTGATGAGCCATTCATCACAGGAAGTTGAAAAATTTTACACAACATGGACGTGGAGGAAATGCCGGAAGGCTTTCGCGGAATCAAAGGGGAACCTTTGCGAGCGGTGTCTGAAGCGCGGGATCATTGAACCGGGATCAAAGGACCGGCCGCTGGAAGTACATCACAAGGTTCCGCTGACAGCTGAGAACGTAACAAACCCGAAGGTCACGCTGAACTGGGAGAACCTGGAGCTGCTGTGCAAGACGTGCCACGACCAGGAACAGGAGCGAAGACAGAAACGCTGGCGGATCGCTCCGGATGGATCCGTCATGATCCCCCCTGGGTGAAGGCGAAAACGCGAAGCGGTGCAGGGCCGGGGTGAAGTTAAAAAAAGCGCGCCGGGGTCAGGCGGGACGCGCGTCCACGGGCGCGGGACAATGAAGAAAAGGGCATAATTGGGCATAAAAACGGCTGAAAAACAGGCCGTTTTTTTGATAACATAAGGCGGAGGTTAACCGATGAAGGAAGCAATCGGGGCGACTTTCGCGGAGATCACGGATAAGCTGCCGGAGAAGGCGAGGACATCCGGGGCGAAATCTCCGGCGAAGGCGAAAAAGAAGACGAAGACCAGGGCGAAGGCGCGGACCGGGAGCGAAAAGCTGACGCCGGCGGCGCTTTACCGAAAAATGATCGCCTTCGGGAAGGCTTATCAGGTCGAAAAGGAGCAGGATTTCATCGAGGCGGCGCGGATCTACGCGGAGGAAGCCGGGCTGATCGATCAGATGCGGGACCGGATCGCGGAGGACGGCCTGACGGTGGAAAAGACTTACAAGACCGGGAGCGTGGAGGTGGCGCATCCGCTGCTCAGTGAGCTGCCGCGCCATGTGGAGAGCGCGAACAAGTGCCTGGCGACGATCGGGAACATGATCGGCGAGCGGGGCGCGAGAGTGGAGAAGGCCGCGCGGGACCTGGACGCTTTCCGGCTGCATTAAGGTGATCGCATGGGGTAAAGACGGAAAACGCGATCACGGCCTACAGGGAGGAGATCCAGACCGGCGGCGTGGTGGTCGGGAAATGGATCCGGATGCTGTACGACGTGCTGGTACAGGGATTCAGCGAAAGCAGATGGTTCTATGATGAACGCCTGGCAAAGAACGCGTTGGGATTCATTCACAGATACTGCCATCACTACAAGGGCGTGATGGCGCCGCGGAGGATGACGCTGGAACTGTGGGAACGGGCCGGAATCAGTTCAATATTCGGAATTGTAGACGGAACGGGGAAACGGCAGTTTAACCAGGTATTCTGGCCGGTGGGCCGAAAGCAGGGAAAAACGCTGATCGCCGGAGGGATCGGGACGTACATGGGATACGCGGCCGGGGAATACGGCAGCGAGATCTATTACCTGGCACCGAAACTGGAACAGGCGGATCTGGCGTATTCCGCACTGGAGTTTAACGTCCACGCGGAGCCGGAGCTGGACGCGATCACAAAAAGCACGAAATACCGCGGGCTGGTGATCCAGGAGACGAACACAATCATCCGGAAGCTGGCGTTCACCAGCAAGAAATCGGACGGTTATAACCCGATGTTCTACTGTGCGGACGAGGTGGCGGCGTGGCCGGGCGTGGCGGGCCTGCGGCAATGGGAAGTCATGGCATCCGGTACCGGCGCGAGGCAGGAACCGCTGGGGCTTGCGATCAGCTCCGGTGGATACGAAAACGACGGACTGTATGACGAGCTGATGAAGCGCGGCACCGGTTTCCTGATGGGGAACAGCCGGGAGCAGCATCTGCTGCCGATCATCTACATGATCGACGACGCAGAAAAATGGGACGACCTGACGGAACTGAAAAAGAGCCTGCCGAACATGGGCGTGAGCGTCAGCGAGGAGTTCATCCGAAAGGAAATCGACACAGCCCACGAATCGATCAGCAAAGAGATCGAATTCAAGACGAAATACTGCAACCTGAAGCAGTCACTGTCCACGGCATGGCTGCGGGCGGAGGACATCAACAAGGCTTTCGGGCATCACAAAGGCCTGGAGGAGATCCGCGGGCATTACTGCGTGGGCGGCATCGACTTATCGCAAACGACGGACCTGACCAGCGCCTGCATCATCACGGAGATCGACGGGATGCTGTGGACACATAGCCATTTCTGGCTGCCGAACAAGCGGCTGGAAGAGGCGACGCGGAGGGACAATATCCCGTACGAAATTTACATCCGGAAGGGGTTCCTTTCCCTGAGCGGCGAGGAATTCATCAACAACGACGACGTGCTGCTGTGGTTCATGGACCTGGTGAAGACGTGGAAGATCTATCCGCTGATCGTGGGATACGACCGCTGGAGCGCCCAGGATCTGGTGCAAAAGCTGGAAGCGAAACACTTTAAGACAGACAGCGTGACGCAGGGGTTCAACCTGAGCGGCGTTTCCGACATTTTTGAGGGGATGCTGCGGGAGGGCCGGATCCGCGACATGGACGACAATGACTTGCTGAAGATCCACATGGCCGACGCGGCGCAGCAGATGGAAAGCAACGCGGAGCAGGCGCATCCGCGGAAGAAGCTGGTGAAGATCAGCAAAAACGCACACGTGGACGGCATAGCGGCCATCCTGGACGCGATGGCCATGAGACAGTTCAAATGGGACCAGCTGGGGCGGCGCCTGATGAACGACAGAACGAGGGTGAAAACAGATGGGAATGCTTGAAAAGATCTTCGGCAAAAGGGAGCAGCCGGCGGCGCTGAAAAACGCGCAGATC
>Ga0310696_10004570_pt1 | contig 16915 bp, 13 predicted proteins | sample AusTroGonzalo_MG_4_FD_203885 | JGI IMG/M metagenome (GOLD analysis project Ga0310696, IMG submission 203885) | Bovine rumen microbial communities from tropical cattle in Woodstock, Queensland, Australia - Gonzalo_02 (v2) (version 2) | ecosystem: Host-associated > Mammals > Digestive system >...
GGCGGATTCGGAGACCTCATCAACCTCTCGAGCGGCGACGACGACATGCTCATCCACAAGATGATGAAAATCCCGGGAACGAAGGTCTGCTACAATCTCGACAAGGATGCCGTGATCGAAACCGCCCCGGTGCACACGTGGAAGCAGCTCTTCAACCAGCGCGCCCGCTGGAGCAGCAACGGCACGAACTACGAAAGCAAATCGTACATCCTTTTGCTCACGCTCATTTACACATACTACATCTGGATGTTCGTGAGTCCGTGGTGCGCCATTTTCCTCGATTTCCCGTGGCAGTGGTGCGTGTTCAGCATTTTGCCCAAAATTATCGTGGACTTCGTATTCTTAAGCATTGCCTCCTGGAAACTCAAGTCCAAGCGCCGCATGCTCGCGTTCTTGCCTGTAGAGCTTATCCAGATTCCGATGATCGTGTTCTGCGTCCCCGCAGGAATCTCGGGAATGTTTAGATGGAAGTAGGAGGCGGCTTCGCCGTAGTTACTAGATACTAGTTAATAGTTACTAGTGATTCTAGTTTTTCCAGAAAAAAGAAATCACCACCCAATACGCGGACCATGACTACTAAGCAACATTACTGCAAGTAGTCAAAGAGATCTAGTCGGCAAGACAATCTACATCCAAAACAATTCTAGTAACTAGTAACTCAGAACTAGGAACTACTTTTAGCCCACGCGATGGCTTCGTCTACATTCTTGATTTTGCCGTCGAGCTGGAGTTCAAAGCTACGTTCAATGATTTCACCCATTTGCTTACCGGGCTTGAATCCCATTTCAATGAGCATTTTACCCATGAGGAACGGCTGCGGCGCAGCCTCCAGCAAACCAAGGCTTACAGCAGCCTGCCAAAGTTTTTCAGGAAATTCCGTATCGCCTAGCGCCGCGTAGAACTTGCGTGGAGTCGCCTTCACGAGCAAGCACAAGAGCTTCAAGCCTCCCAGCTTTACCGCCAAGCGGCGAAGTCGTGGAGCATCGTTTAAAACAGCAAGATCAAGTTCGCTATACAGCTTCAACAGCAGCGGAACGATTTTCAGCAAATGAGTTTCATTCGTGATGCGTTCAAGGAACTTGAGAGACGTTTCGGGACTTCCGCTGAGGAAAGACGCAAAGGCAAATTCCATCACCTGATTGTCCGAAAGCAAAGCACATTCCGCATTGACGGATGCACCGACATCGGCGCTAGCGTTCACGAGACCGCGACGCAGGTTCTCCATGCTGTCAAGCATTTCGCCCAGGTCGTCCCAAGATCCATGCAGCGGATGAACTTCCGGGAAAAACTCATCGAGCCGGATGTCCAAAAAGGCACGAAGTCCAAGCGACGGCTTGCCTGGCTTCAACAGCCACTTCTTGAATTCTTCGAACAAGCGCTCTACGGAAAGGTCGGCAAGCGAAAGCGAACGGCAAAGTTCAACAGTCTCGGGAGCAAGCCTAAGCGCAAAGCGGCTTGCAAACTGTACCCCGCGCAAGATGCGGAGCGAATCCTCGACAAAGGCAGGCCCCACATGACGCAGGAGACCCTTCTTCAAATCGTCAATGCCGCCGTACGGATCGCACAGCGTGAGTTCCGGCAATTCCATACCCATCGCATTGATGGTAAAGTCACGACGAAGCGCCGCTTCCTTGAACGAGAGTTTTTCATCCGTATGCACCACGAAACCGCGATGGCCATAGCCGACTTTGCTCTCGGTACGCGGGAACGAAAAATCGAGCGAGAGGCCCTTCATCGCCAAATGGATGACGCCAAACGCCTTGCCCACCAGATTTGTTCGCCCGTACTTCTTTAAAATCGGAACAAGTTCATCTTGGGTGAGGTCGTAGACTTCGACATCGTAGTCGCGGCAGTCCCTGCCCAAAAGCGCATCGCGCACCCAGCCGCCCACCAAGAATGCACGGCCTCCGGCTTCACGAATTTCGCCGGCGATGGAAAGCAAGCGTCTAGGCAAATCCGGTTCAAAAGACTTGCCTGCAAGAGTCATGATAGTAGGCATTACTTAGCGGCCTCGACAGACTTGTAACGGTCGTAAATGCTTGTCGTCTTTTCTTCGGAAGTATCCTTCAGCATGGTCTGCACAGAGATTTCACGCGTAGAATCGACTGGGGAAGCACCTTCCGTATTGGCATAACGGTCGTAAATGCTACCAGATTGTCCAGATTCGCTCTTCTTTTTTGCTTCTTCTTCGCGGCAGGTACGGAGTTCGCCTTCCATATAGGCGCGCTGATCCGGAGAATACGTCAACGTGTTCAGGCGGTATTCGATTTCTTCGCAGACGAGTCCCTGGCGTTCGCCTGCGCAGCCCGCCAAAAGCACGACAGCAAAAAAGGCTACAAAACCAACAATCTTATTCATAACATTCACCTTATTACAAATTAATGGATGATCAGAAGTTTTCCCTTTTTCACCTTGGAAGCGCCTCGGATAACATACTGGTATACGCCAGGCGCCACAAGATTTCCATTCTGCATCCGGCCATTCCATTCGGCACGGCCACCGGCAACAGCATCGCCACTCAACGTCTGCACAAGCTTACCACCCCTATTGTAGACATTGATCACCGCATCTTCTGAGATGTTGTCAAAAACGATATGCGGCTGGAGCTTCGGGCGGAACGGAATAGGATATACGCGAACGTCAAGATTTGCATCGTTTGTCATATTGCCACTAGAGCCTCGCAAGTCACTTCTCCTATAACGGGAGATTCCGTTGTCATGGGCAAACCAGACAACGCCGAGCGAAGAATCTACGGCGACATCCTGAATGTTGTCGCTAAGAAGTCCCTGACGGGTCGTAAAGTGGAGTACGGACAATGTATCGGGATTTGTCGGACGCGGAGTCAAGCGATAGGCTCCCTGGGACGAAGTCCCGACCCACAGGTTTCCACGAGGATCCACATCGATACTTGTAAAGCTTGCACTCGTAAGACCATTTGTCGAAAGCGGGCTTCTCAGGGAATCCTGGTCTTCGGCCCAATACTCGAGCGCACCGCCAGTCACCATCCAAACATAGCCAGTCTTCGGCTCATAGGCCAAGTCAAGCGGAGTCGAAGAAGTGCCAAAGAAAGCCTTCTTCTTGATTCTTGACGCATCCAATCCGCCACCCATCTGTTTTGGATTCGGGAACGTAAACACATCCAGACCACCTTCGGCATCCAAAGACGTTTCAGAACGTGTCCCGACATAGACGACCCATTCGCCATCGCTGTTTACACGGGCCTGGATCGGACCGCCAATAGCCGCACTTCCGATGTTGCTTGCACAAGAAATATTTTCATTGACATCCTTATAGACAAGGCTGTAGCCTTTACTTGAAGCGGTCGTCGTCAAAAAGCCCATGTTGTCAGGCGCACTCGTTGTCCCAACAGTAATGACAAACGGATTTTCGCTTTCCCCGTCGAAGAAGTCGTCCATGCAGGTTCCATCCGCACCAGTAAGAGATATGAGCAATTTTTTGCCCCATTCCCCATACATGAAGAATCCCTGACCCCAGACATGGTAAAACACCGTACCCGTCTCATCGAGAGACAAGACCTTCATGTTGTGGCCACGGGCATCGGTACCGTTTGACGAATAATACATGACGCCATTGATCTCGGCGGAATTCACCGGCGTAGGCTCACTCCAGTCATAGCCATAGTTGAAAGAAAAGAAACCCTTTTCGGAAGCAGCCATGACACCGCCTTTCGGAAGTGCATGGAGTTCATAGGCACCGGCAATCGGAAACCCCTTATATTCCGTCAAGTCCGATATTTTCTTACCGTCATAGTAGAAAATACTGTTTGGCCCAGCCAAAACAGCCCCGCCCGAAGGAAGAAGCGAAACCCAAAGCACCTTCGATTCATAACACTTATGCGGGATGGAATCGGAGCCATGAACTTCGTAGTAGGTCTTTCTCTCGTACAAGACGGAATCTCTTAGGGTCTTTCCACGGACAACGACATACGGCGACGAATCCGTAAATACGGAGAACGTGTCGGCCGAGGCAACCGTTTCCCCGTCATTGTCCCAGATTCGCGTACCTTCGGTCGTAAACGTCTTGAGTTTTCCATTCTTCCAGGCAAAGCTCTTAATCGCCCTATCTTTGCGATCTCCCTTCACAACCACTTTCCAGGAATCCGGGTTGTACAGCTGCACATCGGATTCCAAATTATTCCAGTCCATCTTGCGCATATAAAGGGAGCTTCCAACGGCGACGAACAGGGAATCCCCACGGATTTCCATGGCGGTTACCGGAGTCAGGGAGAGGTTGACATCGGCAATGCGGTCTACCGTAAGGATGGATGCCTGCGTCCTGAGATTAAAGAACGACAAGCGGCTTTCAAAGGCGATGGTCAGAACAGTACCGCCCAGGCGGACCATGCCAGGAATAACTCGCACTCCGCTTCCGGCATAAGAACGGCTAAGGACTTGCCAGGATCCGCCCGGATACATTGTCGCGATCACACCGTTGTCGCTCACGGAAAAGACACCAAGGCTATCGGAAACGACCACGGCACTCATGGACTGGTCACCAAGACCATTTGCAGACGTGTACATGTCATCTGCATTGTACGTCCTGTAGCGGATGCCGCCAGCCGTCGCAAGAAGCAGGCCATCGGCATTAGGAACAGCCCCCCTTATCGGGAATGGATTTGTAAAATTAGCCCAGTCTTCCGCAGCAAAAGCCGTAGAGACGATGGCGAGGACGCAGATAAGTTTAGACAATAATTTCACATTCTAAAATTACAAATTTTAAAAACTTTTCAACCCGCAAATTCAAGAATTTCGCGCAAAGAGGCTTCCCGACCCGTAATCATTTTAATCCGCTCTTTTTGCGTCACCATTTTCGCCTGCATTTTTTTAAGCGCCACCAACTTTCGATGGATAAGGCTCCCCCGGGAAAGTCCAACCAGGCGACTCAATTCGCCAAGGCCAAGCCCTCCAACGACCGAAAGCTCCACAATCATTTTTTCAAGCGGATTCAACGCCTTCAACAAGTATGAGAACTCTCCCCTAACCGACTCCACGTTGACGCATTCATCGGGGAACTCATAAGCGTAGGCAACACTCGCATCGTAGTACGATTTGGATTCGCACAGGCTAGAGAAGGGAATCTCGCGCACCAGGCACTTTTTGCGATAACCGCTGTAATGGCAATTCAGAAGGACGGTATTAAACCATGGCAAAAGATGGATTTCATTATTCAACTCCCCCGCCTTTTTGCAAAAGCGCAGCGCCACCTCCTGAAACAAGTCGTCAGCCTCGTCTTTAGTCGCACACTTTTGCAAGCACAATTTGTATATTCTGTAGGAATATTTTTTCCAGACAGAACCTACCCAATCTGGGGAACGGTTACAAGGGTAATCCGGATGTGACATAAATGTTTTATTTCCAATATTTTCTACTTCTTCAATGAGAACCAATTTATGAAAATTTTAGACAAATTTATAGAAATTGAAAATTTTGCAAACAGCCGTTTGCAAAAGTCGTTATTTTGCATGCTATTGTTAGCAACGTTTGCCCTGGCACAAGAGTTCAATATGAACAACATGCCCCCTCCGGAAGCGAGCATGCACTATTCCCTCGGGGCACTCACAAAAGGTTCAAGCGTCACCGTCGACATCACCATTCCGGACAATTGGCATGTGAACGCAAACGTCGCCGCCGATGAATTCTTGAAGCCATCTTCCATCGAGATTTCGGCCAAAGGCATCCACTTTGGAGATCCCCGTTGGCCAGAACCGATCAAGGAATACAGCGAAGCGCTGGATCTTGAAAATCTCGTGTTCAAAGGACATTTCCAGATTACGCTACCCATCGAAAGCGTCGACACAGATTACGACAGCCTAACGACACGGGCGACGTTCCATTACCAGGCTTGCGACAATTCCATTTGCCTCGCTCCATCAAAGGTGACTTTTGGAGTGGGAACGCTAGGTTTTGGGAAAAAGGGAAATACCGCAGGCGCCATAGACAAGGATAGGGCTAGCGCGTCCGGGAATACCGCAGAAGCAAGAAGTGCAGCAGGAGCAGCAAAAAAAACGGAAATCGGACCTGCCGAAGAAGGAATCGCAGGGACTTTCGTTTTGCTTTTGTCTGCTCTGTTCGGCGGGCTCATTCTGAACTTGATGCCGTGCGTGCTCCCGGTGCTTTCGCTAAAGCTTTTCAGCTTGATCAAGCAGTCTCGAGAGAGCCGCCGGCGCCTGCTTATGCTAGGCGCCACGACAACCCTCGGGATACTTGCTAGTTTCTGGACGCTCGCCGGGGTTGTCGCCGCCGTCAAGGCGGGCGGCGGGAATGCGGGCTGGGGCATGCAATTCCAGAGTGCTGGATTCATCGCGTTCATGGTCGTGATTCTGAGCGCATTTGCAATGAGCTTTTTTGGAGTCTTTGAAATCTGGCTCCCTGGAAGTGCAACCACCAAGATGGACAAAGCCGGACGCAAGCAGGGCTTTTGGGGCGCTTTTTTCACAGGCGCACTTCTTGTGCTTTTGAGCACACCGTGCTCCGCACCGTTTCTCGGTACCGCGATGGGTTTTGCTTTTACCGCATCGACCCCTGTGCTGTTCTTGTTTTTCACAGCAGCAGGCGTCGGGCTTGCACTCCCCTACATGCTCGTGAGTGCGTTTCCAAAAGTCCTGAAAGTTTTTCCAAAGCCGGGCGCCTGGATGGTCAAGCTTCAAAAGATCATGGGCATTCTCTTGCTCGGCACTGTCGTATGGCTCCTATGGGTCGTGCGTGAACAGGCCGGAAATGTCGGCGTCGGCATCTTCGCCGCCATTTCGCTCTTGAGCATCGCCATGAGCTTTGCTATTGGGAACATCGCCCCGCCGGGCGTTGCGTTTTTTCGCGAAGTCCTCTCCGTTGGCATCTCCGTCATGATTCTCGCCGTCATCTGGTTTGCATTTGCATCGCCAAAGTTCGAAGCCGAAGTCGATGCAATTTTCAAGGCTCGGTCTGTACAGCTCGTTACCGAAGATGGTTGGTACCGCTACACGCCGGAACTCATCGAAGAATTTGCGAAGTCTGGCCGCACCGTATTTATCGACGCCACCGCCGACTGGTGCCTCACTTGTAAGGCAAACGAAGCCGCCGTCCTCAACCGCGATGATTTCAAGCGTGCGATGGACAGCCTGAACGTCGCCCGCGTCAAAGCCGACTGGACTCGCGAAACGCCCGAAGTGACAGCGCTCCTGCGCAGCATGGGCAAGTCGGGAGTACCCGCCTACGCCATCTACCCCACAGGCGATGCAAGCAAGCAAATCGTGCTCCCGGAACTCCTCACCACCGACGGGATTGTGGAGAAGATAGTTACTAGTTACTAGTTAATAGTTAATAGTTACTAGTCGTTAGCGTAAAGTCTCGGTACAAAAAAGGTGGCCTGGAGGCCACCTTTTTTTGCTTTCTAGAAAGCAATGCCGACCAAAGGCCGGCATGACAATGTTAAACGCGCTTGCCTTCGCGCTTATAGCGTTCAATGCATTCCTGGTAGAAGTCGAAAGTCTGCTTCGCAATCGTCTTCCAGCTGAACACATCAATAGCGCGCTTGCGGCTGACTTCGCCCATCTTCTTTGCAAGTTCCGGATTTTCGAGAATCTTGTTAAGCTTGTTCGCAAAGTCCGTCTGGAATGCCTTCGAGTCTGCCGGTTCAAAGTTCGTCTCGGACACAGCCTTGAGCGGCACGAGGTAACCCGTTTCGCCATCGACGATGATTTCCGGGATGCCACCGACAGCAGAACCCACGACCGGCGTTCCGCAGCTCATTGCTTCAAGATTGATGATGCCGAACGGTTCATAAAGCGACGGTGTCGCAAACACGGTTGCATGGCTGTAAAGCACGCGAAGTTCCGTATGCGGCACGGCGTCCTGAATCCACACGACACCATCACGCATCTTCTGAACTTCTTCAATCAAGCGCTTGCATTCGTCGGCAAGTTCCTGCGTATCAGGCGCACCGGCGCAAAGCACCACCTGGGCATTCTTGTCAATTTGCGGGATAGCTTGGATAAGCTGGCTGATGCCTTTCTGGCGCGTAATGCGGCCTACAAAAAGCACGAACGGAAGCTTCGGATCCACGCCCCACTTCTTCAAAATTTCTTCGTCAAACGTCGGCTTGTAAAAGTCCGGATCGATACCGTTGTAGATAACCTTCACACGGTCTTCCGGCACTCCGTACAACTTCATCACGTCGCGCTTCATGCCTTCGCTCACGGCAATCACGCCATCTGCCGCTTCATAAGCAGTGCGTTCAATCCAGCAGCTCATGTTATAACCGCCATCACCAAGCTGTTCTGCCTTCCACGGACGGTGCGGTTCAAGCGAGTGCGTCGTGAGGATCAACGGGCACTGCAAAAGACGGCTTGCCACCACGCCACCGAAATGGCTATACCAAGTATGGCAATGAATTACATCAATATCCTTGAGCGACGACATCCACTGAAGATTAATATCTAGCGGCTTCAAGATTTTCTTGAAACGTTCATCAGCCGGATTGTGATCTAGCTTCTGGCTAAAGCCAATGGCACGAATGTTGTCTGCATCGTCGTTCTGCGGACCAAAGCAGCGAGCTTCGATGTGGCAGAGCTTGGCAAGTTCCTGGCTGAGAAACTTGACGTGGATACCTGCACCGCCATAAATTTCTGGCGGAAATTCATTAGTAAGGATAGCAGCGTTCATAGTTCAGTAAACAGTGTTTAGTGGACAGGGGTTAGATGGGATTGTCCGCGAACTGTTTCCACGATAATTATAAAAAAAACACCTCGACCATAAAGATCGAGGCGCTTGGTGTTTGGAGTGTTTAAGTGATTAGAAGTTCTTGCACTGGCCTTTCCAATTGCCGCGTTCGCCAACAATCGGGCCGTTGATGTACTTGCCGCTAGAGCCAACGAAATCAGCCTTGCGGTTGTCTTCGCCACCGAGGTGCCAACGCATCCATGCAACCGTTGCAGCCATGCCGCCCCACGGACCGGAACCATGACCCCAGCCGCATTCGCCCTGCTGGCATTCATTACCCTGACCGCCCGTCATCTTGATGAGGCATGCCGGAGCCTTCACACCATTGTTGTTATAGTCTGCTTCGGCGTTCGGGCGTTCCATGCCGCCTTCGCCATAAACAATGCCGATGGTCTTGCTCGTAGAAACCTGAGACATAGCCGTATGTCCGAGGTCACCACTGTTGTTGAGCATAGCGGTAATCACGCGGTCATCCTTGATGAGGGCCTGTTCAGATTCGAGGCCACCCATGGAGTGACCGGAGCAACCGACCTTCGTCAAGTCAAGCTTCTGGTACAGAGGATCATTCGGATCCTTGTTCTTTTTATCGAGCCAGTTGAGAGCCGGAATTGCCTGGGTTGCGTTGCCCGGAGATTCACGGAGCGCGATCACGACAAAGCCGTGAGAAGCCAAGCGACGGATAATTCCACCATATGCACCCGGTTCCGTGCCACCACCCGGACCCCACACGACAACAGCGTGCTTCTGGTCGTTAGAAAGCTGTTCCGGATAAGCAAGGATTCCGCCGCCATCGTGGCCGGTGCGTTCAATGTACTTGACCTTCAACTGATCCTTCGTTTCGTCCGTGCCTTCGGCGAGGAAAACGCCCTTCGGCTTTGCAGCTTCGCTAGAGCTAGATTCGACCTTCTTTTCGGAACTAGAGGAGCTTACGGCAGGAGCAGTTTCAGAACTGGAACTTACAACCGGAGCCTTATCGGAGCTCGATGCCGGAGCAACTTCAGAGCTAGAACTTGCGACAACATCTGCAGAAGATTCTGCGCCCGGAGTAACTGCACTGCTGGATTCAGCCTGCGGCCCAACATCCGCACTAGAACCCGGAACAGAATCGCTAGAGCCAGCTTCCGCAATCGTACTAGAAGTCGGCAGAGCTGCATCAGAGCTAGAAATTTCTGCGCCAGCATTACCCTGAGAGTCAGAACTCGTGCCCGGCTGAACTTCTTCAGCAGAGCTTGACGAGAAGCCGGCGGCGTAATCGTTAATTGCAGACGTGACATCGTCACCGCAATTCATGAAGACCAGAGAACTGGCCAACACCACAGTTTTTAAGAGTTTAGATTTCATTTTGTTCTCCTATTTTTCCCATAACCTGTATAGAAAGTACCTTATAATTTTGCGGATTTTTCACGTTTTGAACAAAGTCCCGTGGATAAAAAGTCCAAGGGTAAGCAAAAGAAAACGCAGTCGCAATTCGAGATGTGTAAGGAGATGCCCGCCAGTTTATCCCGGACTTGATCCGGGACGGGCATGACACTATAAAGAAAACGCCTCGATCAAAACGACCGAGACGTCTGGTTGTTGGAGTGTGGAAATGATTATGAATTGATTAGAAATTCTTGCACTGGGTTTTCCATTTGCCCTGCTTGCCAATGATATTCCCATCAATATACTTGCCGGTCGAGCCTACAAAATCTGCCTGACGTTCGTTTTCGCCGCCAAGCTGCCAGCGCATCCAGGCAATCGTTGCCGCCATGCCGTCCCAGGAGCCGGAACCATGACCGTAACCGCCTTCGGAATTGTTCTTCGGGCCGCCCGTCATTTCAATGAGGCAAGACTTGATATCCGTCGCCGTTTCGTAATCCTTGATGGCATTCGGCTTTTCCATGCCGACTTCGCCGTAAAGCACCGCGGCCGTCTTTTCTTTCGGGAAATTCTTGATGACGCCGCCATTCTTGTCGCCGCTATTGTTGAGGAATGCGGTAAACACGCGCTTGTCCTTAATGGCCGCCTGCTCAGATTCCAAGCCGCCCATCGAATGCCCAGAGCAACCGACCTTCGTCAATTCAAGCTTCTGGTAGAACGGATCGTTGGAATCCTTGTTCTTGCTTTCAAGCCAGTCTATCGCCTTGGAAGCCTGCGTCGCATCGCCCGGCGAAACGCTCAAGGCAATCACGACAAAACCGTGCGAAGCGAGCCTGCGGATCATGCCTTCGTAGGCGCCCGGTTCCGTGCCACCGCCCGGCCCCCACACGACAACGCCGTGTTTCTGGTCGCTGGAAAGCTGCTCCGGATAAGCCAAAATACCCTTGTTATCCCAACCCGTGTTCGTCTTGTAAACGACCTTCAGCTGGTCTTTTTCTTCTTCCTTGCCGCTTGCGAGGAAGATGCCCTTCAAGGCTTCGGCACTGGAGCTGGATTCCACCTTCTTTTCGGAGCTGGAGCTGGAAACTTGTTCGCTAGAGCTAGAAACCTGTTCACTGGAACTTGACTGAGCCTCGGAAGAACTCAAGACTACGTCGCTTGAGCTGGACTGCACTTCAGAAGAGCTACTTGGAACATCCGCCGAACTGGAGAGCGCTTCGCTAGAGCTAGATTCCGGAACCTCCAAAACAGAAGAGGAACTTTCACCAGAATCAGCTGGATTTGCTTCACTGGAACTAGAAGAAACCGTTGAAACATCGCCATTTGGAATGTAAGGGGCGAGAGTCGCTTCATCCCCACAGTTGACAAAAGCTATGGCACTTGCCAAAATCGCACATTTTAAAATTTTTGATTTCATTTATAGCACTCCTTTTTGCCAAAACCCAACACCACCCGAATCCCCATTAATAAAATACCCCAAAAAAAGCCCCGTGATCAAAATCACAGGGCACGTTTCGTTGACAAAAAGTCCAAGGGCTAAAAAAAGGATTCCCCGTTAGGGGAATGACGTGCAAGGTTAGACAGCACGAACGCTTGCGTTCGTATTGGACAACCGCAGCCGTCAAGCCACGAAGTGGAATGACAACTAACGCGGAGCGTAGATGCGGGACATGAACTCAGCGCGGGTCTTTTCGTCCGTCTTGAAGCGTCCGAGGAGCTGCGTCGTGACCATCATGGCACCCGGCTTTTTCACGCCGCGCATCGTCATGCACATGTGCGAGGCTTCGAGAACCACGGCAACGCCCTTCGGCTGGAGCACTTTCTGGATGAGTTCGGCAATCTGGCGCGTCATGCGTTCCTGGATCTGCGGCATGCGGGCGTAATATTCCACCACGCGCGGGATTTTCGAGAGGCCGACCACGCAATCGCCCGGGATGTAGGCCACGTGGGCCTTGCCCGTGAACGGCAAGAAGTGGTGTTCGCACATGCTTGCAAACTGGATGTCCGGCACGATGATCATTTCATCGTACTTTTCGTGGAAACGCGTCTTGAGAATGTCCTCGGCCTTCATTTCGCCAGTAAGGCTAGTCATGAGCTCGGCGTACATCTTAGCAACGCGCTTCGGCGTATCGATAAGGCCTTCACGGTTCGGGTCTTCGCCCATGCCTTCCAGAATCATCCGGAAGCCGTCTTCCATTTTCTTAAAATCCATAATGTACCCGCAAGCGATGAGGTATGAGGTCGGTTGCCTTCGGCATCCGTTGAACTAAAAGATAGCAAAAAAGCAATGAAGGAGTCTTCTGACGCAGCAGGTTTACAGCATAAATAAGGGACATTCCACGCTCTCATAAGTTTCCGTTGGGTCTTCACCTAACCTTCCTGTCTGTCCATGGAAGAACAAGCACAATAATAACGGTTGATTAAGCACAGAATGTTGAACTAAACCGTCTGGATTTTCAATACAAACTTCATTTTTTGTTTGCAAATAAAAAAATTTCAATATATATTAACAACAAAATAATTAAGGAATAGAGAGGCTAAAAATGGACAAGCGATACCAAGTATTCGTTTCATCTACGTATGCAGATTTAAAAGATGAACGAAAAACCGTAATACAAACATTAATGGAAATGGATTGCATTCCAGCTGGAATGGAATTGTTCCCAGCAATAGACGATGATCAATGGAATTTCATCCAAAAAGTAATTGACGATTGCGACTATTACCTAATTATTGTTGGCGGAAGATACGGTTCAGTCACATCTGAAGGGATAAGCTACACCGAAAAAGAATATGACTACGCTGTTGAAAAAGGAATCAAAGTCATAGCATTGTTACGCAATAATTTAGACAGCATTCCCGTTTCAAAAACAGATTCCGATCCTGATAAGAAAGCAAAATTAGACGCATTCATCAATAAATTAAAAACAGGTCGCTTGGTAAAATTTTGGGACAACGAAGAACAACTACCAGGTCTTGTCGCTTTAAGTTTAACTAAGACCATAAAGCAATATCCTGCAACTGGTTGGGTTAGAGGAAATCAAGTTCCCAATGAAACACTGCTTCTAAAATTAGAAGAACTAAGAAAAGAAAACGAAGAACTAAAAAAGCAAAAAGATAGTGAGCAACAATCAACAATCGTCACAAACGAATTAAAAGAAAATCTTGCAAATTTCGATGATAATTTCACAATAACAGGAACCTTTGAGAATACAGAAGAAAAATGTGGATGGATATATTCTGCTTCTTGGAGAAACATCTTTATATCAATTTCTCCATATTTTCTTGAAAACCCATCTGATTCTGAAATAGAGGAAGCCATAACGAGATACGTTACAGAACAAGATCCAAAACTAGCAAATATAGCCTACCTAAAAGATTATTCCATGAAGACTTCAATTAACAGTTTACACTATATCAAAATTCAATTTATGGCTCTTGGCTTAATTTCAAAAGAAGGCTACTGGGAACTTACAGATTACGGGAAAAAGGAAATGATAAAAGGCAGGTCTGTAAAAAAACAACCTACCCCATAAAACGAAAACGGTCCAATGGACCGTTTCTTTTTTTCTAACTATAGAAAAAAGCGAACTTGATAAAAAGCGCCCTTCCGCTTCCTACTGCCTACTTGTACTTTCGCTACGCTCAAGTACCAAATGCAGGTCTCGGTCATGCCCAAGCAAACTTGGCCGCGACGCTCAACCTACGCATTTGTCCTACTGTCTACTAATTACACAAACACGACTTCGTTGCCTGTGCGGGGCGTTTCCGTGCGGTTCGGAAGCCCGCTTTCGGTGTCAGCATAGCCAATCGCGACAGATGCGTACACGCGCTCGTCTTCTTTAAGGCCGAGGCTGCGCAAGTATGAGAGAAGCGTCGGGTCTTCGTTCAGCCACTTGAGCTGATTGATATAGCAACTGCCAAGGTCGAGTTCGTTTGCGGCAAGCATCATGTTCTCGACAGCGCAAGCGACATCGGCCATGTTGTTACCATATTCCTTCTTGTTCGCAACGACGATAAGCACGGGCGCCGTATAGCAGAAAGAATAATTGCCCTTGCGCGAAAGCGTAATAGAATTCTTGAGACTCTTGTAAAGGTCATCGCGGAGTTCCATCGCAGCAAATGCAGACTGCACAAGTTCCTTGAGCTTTGCAATCACCGCCGCATCTGAAATCACGAAAAAGTGATTACCTTGTGCGTTACCGCCCGTGGGGCCAAATTGTCCAGCTTCGGCGATGGTCTTCAACTTTTCAATTTCAACAGGCTGCGCCTTGAACTTGCGCGTGCTGCGACGGGTCTTGATGGCTTCAAGTGTATTCATAACAGATCCTTCAAAAAACTCTACTTATCTAGCGGGAGCATCAAAATTCTGGACTTACGCTTTTTGTTGTAATGTTCGCGCTTAGATGGCGGCAGCTCATCTACAGTTCCATCGACAAATCCGAGCTGATAGAACCAGTCAAGCGCCTGCGTCGTGAGTAAGAACAAAGTCTTGTAGCCCTTCATACGGCCAAGCGAAATCAGGTGGCGCACAATCGCATCGCCAATGCCAGACTTGCGGTAGTTCGCACCGACAGCAATGCCAGCAACTTCTGCCATTCCGTTTTCAAACGCATGGAGCGCACCGCAACCGTGTACGCTGTTGTCAATGCTATAGACAACATAATCATCCAACTTTTCGGAAATAGAATCCTGCGTGCGCGGTACAAGGTAGCCCTTCGCAATGTAATCCTGCATAATGCGCAAGATATCCGGAATGTCTTCGATAGTCGCCGGTCGGATACTTGAGTACTGGTTCGCGTACACCATGGTTCCGTCACCACGAGCCGAGAACACTTCCTGTAGCACGCTGCCCTGGAATTCACCGCTCAACAAATGCACACGGTTCGCGCCCGCTTCGCAAGCGTTGATGGCGTTCATCAAGTAATCCATCTGCGCAAAGTCGAGTACGTCGGAATTGAGTTCTAAGAGTTCCTTTGCCTGGTCCACGTCCATTGCCGAAATAAGCCCGTTGTCCGTCGGTTCAAGATACTTCGTATTCTTGCCCGTCACAAGGCCTTCGAGCTTGATGCCGCTCTGGCTACCAATGAAGAACAGCTTGCCCACCTTCAAGTACTTGCAAAGTTCGGTGGCCAGTTCTGTACTCGAAATATTGTACGCATGTCCAATCTTGTTCCAGCCAATCGGCGGAATGATCGGCACGAACTTCTCGTTCATGAGCTGTTCAAGCAAGTCGCGCTGGATGCGTTCAATGCGACCGGTGCGCATGTAGTCGACACCGTTAATCACGCCCATGCTGCGTGCCAGAATCCAGTTGCCCTGAATGCCACTGAGACCACTCGCCGTGAGGTGGCTCATGATGCGCTGCGCAACGCCCAAGGACGCCTGTTCCACAAGCGGGAGCGCCTCTTCGTTCGTAAGCCTTACGCCGTTATGAAATTCTGTCTCAAGGTCCCAAGCCTTGAGCTGAGCGTCGATACTATTTCGCGTGCCCGGCACGATGATAATGCGAATGCCCGCCTTGTGCAAAAGGGCAATATCGCGCATCAGCACGGGGAACATCGGATGGTCCATCAGGCTATCGTCAATCTTCAAGACGAAAAGCTGCCCCTTGAACCTGTCCATGTAGCCAAACACTTCCCGGATGAATCCGGCAACTTCGAAGTGTTGAGAATAAAAATCAGACGCTGCGTTGTTCATGCATTAAAAAGTAGCAACAGAAAAAGCGAAGGACAGAAAGCCCTTCGCCATTTGAACAAAAATAAGCCTTTTTTTGCACGGCATTCCGCACATTTCGCCAAACTACTTCGCCGGGAAAACCTGCAACAGTTCCACCTCGAACACCAGTAGCGAGTTGGGCGGAATGGAAGGCGGAACCCCCGCCTCGCCATAAGCAAGAGCACTCGGAATCCAGGCCTTCACCTTTTCTCCGACCTTCATTTCCAGAAGCAAATCTTGCCAGCCTTCGATAACGGCAGAAACCGGAAACTCGAGCGGAGTCCCTCGCTTGACGCTATTGTCAAATTCGACACCGTTCAAAAGCGAGCCCACATAGTGGACCTGCACCTTGTCAGACGCCTTGGGCTTGATTCCCGTGCCTTCCTTGATGATAATATACTGAACGCCCTTTTTCGTAACCCAGATTCTTGGATCCTGGATGTTTTTTGCAAGGAAAGCAGCCTGGTCGCTCAAAGCCTTACGAGAAGCAGCGGCCTCGTCGATATCCTTTTGCATCTGCATCTGGTTGAGCAAATCCTGAAGCGCGGCCTCGGATTGCGAGTCCGTCATGAGGATTTCGCGGCTTGAATCAAGGACATCGCGCATGGCGTCAATGAGGACATCAAGCTTTACCGGCACATTGATATTTGAAACAGCCCTGCCAAAGTCTACACCGAGCGCATAGCTATAGCGGTCTACGGCGTTATCCAAGAACACCTTCTGTTCCTGTGTCTCCCCCGGTTCCGGTATAGGCGTCAAATCGGGAGCACTAGAGACTTTTTGAACCTCTACAGGTGCAGGGGCAGTGCTCGGATTGACAGCAGGTGCAGGTTTACTACCACCACATGCGACAAGCGCTCCCCCAATAAAAACTATTGGCAAATAACGAAAAATTTTCATAAAAACGGATCCAATCCTGAATTTAGCCCTTTTAAAATAGTTTTTTATGCAAAAAAAGCACCAAAAATGTGAGCAAAATCGCTAATTTACCACAAATGTAAAGAAAAACACACACTACCCCTTTAAAATTTCTTATTTTTTTGCTATCTTCGTTCCGAAAGGATAATTTACAATGAAAAACAGCTTTAAGTGTTATATTGATTCTGCTGCAGCCCAAAAAA
>Ga0310696_10004571_pt1 | contig 16915 bp, 13 predicted proteins | sample AusTroGonzalo_MG_4_FD_203885 | JGI IMG/M metagenome (GOLD analysis project Ga0310696, IMG submission 203885) | Bovine rumen microbial communities from tropical cattle in Woodstock, Queensland, Australia - Gonzalo_02 (v2) (version 2) | ecosystem: Host-associated > Mammals > Digestive system >...
TTTTACCATGCTGCCCTTCTTCCGCGAAGACGAAATCCTCAAACCCTCACACCTGGTCAAGGACAAGACGGCCATGCCCTTCTCCGTGATCATCACATGGCAGAGGAACATCCTCGTCGCGCTCGACAGCAAATACGGACTCAAGCAGGTCTCGACCTTCCACTGCGGCATCAACGTCCCCGTCTACGAATTCAAGGCCTCCAAGCAGCGTCTCGGGGCCGTTCTCCTTCCCATCGGCGCCCCGGTCTCCGCGGGCTTCATCGAGGAATACATCGTCCGCGGCGTGATGCGCTTCGTATGCATCGGATATGCAGGCCTCCTCTCCCCCGACGCCCTCAGCAAACTCATCGTCCCCACCCGGGCATACCGCGACGAAGGCACCAGCTGGCACTACGCCCCGCACGAGAGCCCCTGGATCGACATCGTCTCCTCAAAACAGCTCGATGCCGTCCTCACGGACATGGGTGTCCCCCATATCTGCGGACCCGTGTGGACAACGGACGCCTTCTACCGAGAGACCCCGTCCGCCGTCAAGATGATGAAGGAGCAGAAATGCCTCTGCGTCGACATGGAGTGCGCCGCCAACATGGCGGTTGCCCAGTACCGCGGCGTGCAGTGCTATCAGATGATGTTCAACGCCGACCGCCTTGACCGCGAAGCCTGGGAAGTGGGCAACATGAAGAAAATGGGAAAGGACATCATGGAGAAATACGCCACCATCGCAGTGAACGTGGCCCTGAGCTAAGGCTACGTCCCTGCGTCGTATCCTCGCACCCCAAGTTGTATCCTCGCACCTCAATTGCTGACATAAAGTTGCTTGTTTTCAGCTGCTTTATGTAACTTCTGACATATAAATGCTTTTTTCATGCAAAAGTATGTCAGCACATGCCATACTGAAGGCATGAACAAGAGCACTCTCATCGAAAACCTTAGTGAAATGGACTCCGCGCTTGCAAAGCTCATCGGCGAGCTTGAGAAGAAACGCTTCAAGGAGAAAGGAACACTGCAGTGCGCCTCACGCAAGAACAAGACGGACTTTTACCTAGCCTCCGATTCCGGAAGGAAGCTTCTGAGCAGAAGCGATACCGCCAGGATTGCGGAACTGGCGAACAAGCAGTATCACGATAAGCTGCTCAAGGCTGCCAGAAATGAGAAAGCGCAGATCGAGAAGTGCCTGAGTGCACTGGACTCGGGCCGCGGGCTCTCGGACATCGACAAAGTGAAGGAGAACATGCATCCTGCAATCAGGGACCTTGTCGTCCCGGCCTCCCCTATGGACGAGGAATATGTCAGGAGATGGATGAGACTGTACAGGGCATCGGCAAATCAGACTAAAGAGGTCCGCTCAGCGCTGATCACTAAGAACGGAGAGACTGTCAAATCAAAGAGCGAGATCATCATCGCCGACAGACTGTTCCATGCGGGCGTGCCGTACGTATACGAAGTAAGGTACACATTCAATGACGGCATGACTTTCATTTATCCTGATTTCTTCATATTAAATAAGCGTACTAGAAAGAATTACATCTGGGAGCACCAGGGCAAGATGGACGATGCTGCGTACTGCATGCAGTCACAGCTGAAGCTTGAACAGTATGCAGAGAACGGCTGGCTGCTGGGAAAGAACCTGATCTTCACATACGAGGGTTCCAAGAGGTCGTTGAGCACGAAATACGTGGATGAACTGATCAAGGAATTCCTGCTCTGATGTGCCTGCACGATTTTACTTTATTTCACGCAAATCGTGTGCTAGTATAATTGTAGTTGCGGCGAAGAGACGTAATTCTCTTGCTCAAACTTACAGAACGGATCCCGGCATAGAAGCTGTGCATTGATCCCGCCATTTCGGTATCAGGGAACAGAATCGGCGACTTAACTGGGGACCCCCCTTGAACCTCGGTTCAAGAGATTCCAGTCCTAGTAACCGCAGCGTTCTTTTTCTGTCCCCGAACAATGCTTTATTTGAATGATCTCAGAATCACATAGCGCGTGTTGCTGCTCTTTGCCACATCGACATCGGAGATGAATTTCCTGTCATTGTAGGTGACGATGTATGCGGAGCCGGAAATCTGATCGTTCGTCGATTCGACGGATGTCCAGTAGTTGAATCCGGCCTTCAGGCAGGAAGCATTGTAGTAACCCTCCCTCTGCCTGGAAAGGAGTTTCCTCATTTCGTCTCTGGCAGGGAGATACCAGTCGTCGTACACCACGGTCCTGTCGTGAAGATTCACGGAAAGCGAGTATTCGTATGCTGAAAGGGCCACGAAGGAATCGATCTTATCAAGAACCTTCGGCCTGTAGATCTTATCCTCGCGGTTGGCGTAGGCATGGCCCTTCATCGTGGTGGCGAGGAGTTCGGTGTTCTTCTCACCTCCGCCGAATCCTTCGTTATCGGTGGTTCCGACGCGGTATGCGATGTCGTTGTCCCTCTTGGCGTAGTAACCGAACACTCCTGTGAAATACTCGTCGAGAAGCTCGATGTATTTCCACTCTTCCGAATTCGAACCGGTGCTGTGGACGATGATTCCGCCGGCAGGGCCGGTGTCGCCGACAACGTAGTCGACAGTCACCTTCGTTGTGACTTTATCGGAGTTGTCGTAGTTGGCCTTCTCCGCCCAGTATGTCACCGTGGAGGTCTCGCGGATTTCGATGTAATCGGTATATGTTCTCTCAACACCGTCGAGGATGTATTTGATTGTTGCCCCCTGATTTGAAGAAAGCGTAACCTTTTTGTATTTCTTCCCTTCAACCGTACTGGTATTGATGGAAGGTCTGTTGAGTTTGACCAAAGCTCTTGTGGAAAGAGGCTCGGAATCGGCATAGCCTTCCTTCTTGAGCTTCACGGAAACAAGGGAGCCGGTGTCGACGGTCACCGTGAAATTGTTGCCATCGTCAGTGTCTGTCGCGGGATTGCGCAGATAGCCGTTCACACGGCACTCGACGGTGCTGGATGCCGGGCCGGAACCTCTGGAGAACGTGAGCGTCATTTTTGTGTTGGCATCTACCGCTTCCCTGCTGACTTCCTGAGCGGCAGGAAGCTGGATCTGGAAAGTTTTTTCGACTATGTCGGAATAAAGCCTAGAGTAGTCCTTGGAAACAAGCCTGACCGTGAGGTTCGGCGTTTCCATCGGAATCGAGGTGCCGCAACGGACCCAGAACAACGACGGGTTTTCAGGAGACACAGCCGGGTCGATGTCATCCGTTGTCAGATTCGGATTTGTCGTGTACCAGGTATCGGCAACGCACTCGACCTGGGGTGTTGTGCCGTATTCAAGGAGGATGGTTCCCTCTCCGTCCGGGGAGACGACGGGGGCATCGGTCTTATTGATGGCGAGGTTGATTTGTGCCTCGGGGCCGTCGTTCCAGTTCTCGACCTTGGCGTATGCACGGATCTTGGTCATGGATTCGTCGAAGTTGAACCAGCAGGTAGGCATCATGCCGGTTGCCGGATCCGTGAATTCAATGGCGGTGCCGGAGGTGTGGGGGTCGGAGCCGTCCGTGGTGTAGCGGATGATGGGGACGATTCCGGAAGTCACATCAAGTCTGTTTTCGCAGTATGAGATGTAGATGGGTGAGCCGAGATTCAGGCTCATGACGCCCTCTGTTTGAGAGGTGTCGTCGGAGGAGTCGATGGCAACGGCCAGAGGGGTCAGGAACTTCACCGGAACGAAGGCATAGATCTGACTGGATTTGGTTGAGGCGGAGAATGATATGTTGCAGTCCTCATCGACATGGATTGTCGCGGATCTGCCCTGGAAGGTCCTTTCTTCAGGTTCCTTGTCGTTGAAGTAGAAGATCTGGGCCCTGATGTCGACGCTCTGATTGACCTCGAAGGTGAGGTCGAACGGTACGCGGTACCAGGTCTCCTCCCCTATGGTCACGGAACCTTCGGTGGTGGATTTCGTGATGGTGTATTCGAGCTGAGGGTCCTGCTTGCCCGAGGGTTCGGAGCCGCAGGAGACGAAGGCAACGAGGATTGTAAGGAAAACCGCCAGCGCGGTGAACAGATTCTTTTTCATCACAAAGAGTATAACATGTGTCAGGACGCAAAGGTTACTTATGAAATGCGCGCGCGTATTGTCGTGCCTTTACTTCATCTTTCCGGGACAATCTGATATATTCCAAGTTATGCAGAAGGAACTGAAAGACATAAGGTTCATCAGTCTGCCCGACGAGAGGCAGATCGGAAACGTAAAGATCAGAAAAGACATCCCCATTCCCGTGCAGTTTCCCGAGGGAAGCGTTACGGACGACATAGACCTCAACAGCATCGTGGCCGGCCTGATCAAGGTCGTGGCATGGAAGCCGGAGGACAAGTATTTCGACTACTACAGGAACCTGCTTCTGGAGATGCAGCCCGGAGTCGTCGAGGAGCTGAACCTGGCCGCTGTTGCAAAGAGCAACCAGAAGGATTATGCATTCGCCGAGGAGCTGATGCTCGCGGTCAACCATCTGTCGGACCTTCCGGAAAGCTACATCAACCTTGCCGTTCTTTATGCGAACATGACGGTGGAGTACCACTCGAAGAAGGACGACACCAGGGCCGACATGTACGACGACAGGATCATGGCCGTTCTGAACGAGTGCGTTCAGAAGCATCCCGACTATGCTGCGGCATACAGTGAGATTTCGGCCTTCCACATGAGGCACGGGGACGTTGAGAACGCCCGCGACTATCTGGAGAAGTACACAAAGCTCGAGAAGGACGCAAAGAAGAAAAAGAATGCGGAGAAGACTCTGGAGCAGATCAACAGGATGCTGTCCTCCAAGGACCAGATCATGTACGCATACGACAAGATGATGATGGGCTGTGCCGACGAGGCCAAGGACATCATGGACAAGTACATCGCATCCGAGGATAAGCGCTGGGAGTCCTACTTCATCAGAGGCTGGGCAAAGCGCGTTCTGGAGGACTACAAGGGTGCACAGGAGGATCTTCTGGAGAGCCTGAGGATCGACGGAAAGAACGCCGAGGTCTACAACGAGCTTTCGATCTGTGCCCGAGAGAGCGGAGACACGGAGCTTTCCAAGAGCTATCTGCAGATTGCCAACGACCTGGATGACGAGAACGTCATCTACATGTGCAACCTGGCCTTCCTGCATCTGGGAACCGGAGAGTTCGAGGAATGCAGGGAGCTTCTCGAGAGGGCAAGGAAGATCGACCCGGAGGATCCGCAGCTGAAGTACCTGATGGACGAGTACAAGAAGGTCACAGGCGACAGCATCGGGGAGATCATCAGCGAAGAGGTCTGCTCCGACGAGGATATGGAGAACATCAAGAGCCGCGACAGCGGAATCCCGTACAAGGAAATCTGAGAAGGCAAGCATGGACAGTACCGTAATCTGCAGGACAGCGCAGGACATGGAGGAACTGGGTCGTCAGGTCGGCAAGACGCTGAAGCCCGGCAGCGTCATCTCCCTCAGGGGAAGCCTGGGTGCCGGAAAGACCGTCTTCGCCAAGGGCGTGGCCAGGAGCCTCGGGATTACCGAGGCGATCGTGAGCCCGACCTTCACCCTTCTTCAGGAGTACGACGGAAGGATTCCCATGTACCACATGGACCTCTACAGGATCTCCAGCGTGGACGATTTCCAGATGATCGGCGGTGAGGACATGCTCTATTCCGATGGCGTATGTCTGATAGAATGGAGTGAAATCATCGATGATATCCTGCCTTCTGGGACATTGTTTGTCGGGATTACCGTCAACGAAGACCAGAGCAGGACGGTTCGCATAACCGGAGGTGAGGCATGAAGGACGCAGTGAGAATACTGGCCGTGGACACATCCACCCAGAGCCTGTCCGTCTCGATCAGGACGGAAGGTTTCTTCGAGGAGAGAAGAAGCGTCTCCAGAAGCATGCAGCACTCGGAGCGCCTTGTGCCCATCATCCTTGAGCTGTGCCGCGATGCGGGGATACAGCCGGAGGACATCGACCTGTTCGTATGTACCAGAGGACCCGGGTCGTTCACCGGCCTGAGAATCGGAATGGCAGCACTGAAGGGCATGGCCTTCGCAGCGGGAAAGCCGCTGGTATCGGTCTCGACGCTGGAGGTGCTGGCCAACTGCGTCCCCTTCTCTCACGGAGCCGTGGTGCCGGCGATCGATGCCAAGAAGAAGAGATGGTACATAGCGGCCTTCTCCAAGGACGAGGGATGCCCGGCCAAGCGGCTGATGCCCGACACGGACGGGACGGAGGCGGACCTGATGGACGTGCTGAACGATTTCAGCAGTGTTCTGGTCACGGGCCCGGATGCAGTGCCGTTTGCGGAGATTCTCAAGGGATGCTGCGCGGAGAACAAACTGGATACGAAGATTTCATCTTTCGTGCCGGGGACGGTGGCCGAAGCTCTGATGGAGCGCGGTCTGAGGAAGTTTGAGTCGGAGGGACCGGACGACATAGGTCAGGGTCCCGTATACCTGAGGAAGAGCGATGCAGAGATCGCCCTTGAAGAGAAGATGAAAAACAGCGGGGAGAAAGAAAATGGCTGACGAGAAGAGATACGATGTTGTGATAGTCGGAGCAGGTCCTGCGGGCCTTGCATGCGGACAGTACAGCTCCAGAGCCGGAAGAAAGACGGTGATCATCGAGGAGATGGCACCGGGCGGACAGACGATGATTATCGACGAGATTGAAAACTACCCCGGACTGGGAAAGATCTCGGGCTACGAGCTTGCGACCAAATTCGAAGCCCAGGCCACGGGCTTCGGATGCGAAATCGCCTACGGAACCGTCAACGCCATCAAGAAGCTCTCCGACGGAAGCTTCGAGCTGGACACCACCGACGGGGCCTACCTCACACCGGTCGTCGTCATTGCCACAGGTGCCAAGCACCGCAATCTCGAGGTCCCCGGCGAGAAGGAACTGACCGGACACGGAGTCAGCTACTGCGCAACCTGCGACGGACCTTTCTTCAAGAACAAGAAGATCCTCGTCTGCGGAGGCGGTGACAGCGCATGCCAGGAGTCGATGTACCTGAGAAAGCTCTCGGACGATGTTACGGTCACCCACAGGCGCGACCGCTTCAGAGCCCAGGCATCGATCGTCCAGGCGATGAAGGATGCCGGAATCAAGACGAAGATGAACATGACCGTCCAGTCGATCAACGGAGAGAACGGCAAGGTGAAATCCGTCACCTTCATGGACAAGGAGACGGGCAAGACCAGCACCGAGGAGTACGACGGAGTCTTCATCTTCGTGGGAAGCATCCCCCAGACGGCCCTTGTGCCGGACTGCGGGAAGGACGAGGCCGGCTTCATCAAGACCGATGAGCACATGATGACCAGCATCCCCGGCATCTTCGCCGTGGGTGATGTGCGCAACACCCCGTTCAGGCAGATCGTCACGGCTGCCGCCGACGGAGCGGTTGCCGCCCACTATGCCTCGGAGTACATCGACAGCCGCAACAACAACGCCTACTGAGCCACTTTGTTAATAAAATAATAACCCTTTCTTACCGCAACTTCCTGTTGTAGAATGGGAGTATGAAAATCCTCATGATAACCAGCGAGGCTGTGCCTTTCTCCAAGTCCGGCGGGCTTGCGGATGTTGTCGGCGCCCTGCCTCCCGCATTGATAGAACGTGGCCATGACGCCAGAATCGTCGTCCCGTCATACAACACCAAGGTTGAGGACTCCGGAGAGCCGGTGTGCACTCTTGAAATCCCTATGCTCGAAGGCACCGAGACGGTCGGAATCAGGATGAAGAAGGTCGCCAAGACAATCTACTACTTCATCTGTCACCCCGTGTTCAACGACAGGCTCGGAATCTACGGCGACACAAGCTTCGCCCCCTACTCCGACAACTTCTTCCGCTTCGCCCTTATGTGCAAGGCGGCACTTCAGCTGTGCGAGGCCATAAACTGGAAACCGGACATCCTGCACGCCCACGACTGGACTGCGGGTCTTGTCCCCTACTTCCTCAAGGTCAACAGAAGCCGCTTCTTCCAGGGCACGGAGACCGTGTTCACGATCCACAACCTGGCCTACCAGGGAACGTTCGCAAGGATGGACTTCCTGTATGCAAACGTCAGACCTGACGACAAGCTCTTCAGAAACGGCCAGATCAACATGATCCAGGCAGGGCTTGTGTTCTCGGACTTCATCACGACCGTCAGCCCCACCTACGCAAAGGAGATTCAGACACCCGAGCAGGGCTGCGGAATGGACGGAATCCTCACCAAGAGAAAGAACAAGCTCAGAGGCATAGTCAACGGAATAGACGTCGACGAGTGGAATCCACAGAAGGACAAGCTGATTCCGTACCACTTCGGCAAGTCGTCCATGGCAGGCAAGGCAAAGCTCAAGAAGGAGATCCAGACGACTCTGGGCCTTCCCGTCAGAGACGATGTGCCGCTTTTCGGCATGATAAGCAGGCTTGCCGCCCAGAAGGGCTTTGACACCGTGCTGAACTGCCTGGAGTGCATCCTCACCGAGCAGGACGTGCAGTTCGTCATAGTGGGAACCGGAGACAGCAACCTTGAGAACGCACTGAAGGAGATGGGAGAGAAGCACGAGAACCTGTCGGTGAACATCCTGTTCTCCAACAAAATCGCCCATCTGGTAGAGGCCGGAAGCGATTTCTTCCTCATGCCCAGCCGCTACGAACCCTGCGGTCTGAACCAGCTCTACTCGCTGCGCTACGGAACCATCCCCATCGCCCACAGGACCGGAGGTCTTGCGGACACCATAATCGATGTGGACAAGGCTCCCGGGAATGGAACGGGACTTCTGTTCGACGAGTTGTCCGAATATGAGATCGTCAGGAACGTGCACCGGGCCTGCGAGCTTTTCAAAAAGAATCAGGGAGCGGATTCACTGCGTGCCGTACGTGAGCGCGCAATGTCGCAGGACTTCTCATGGCCTGCATCCGCCGATGAGTACATAAACGTTTACAACAAGCTGATCAATACAAAAGGAGAAGTTAAATGAGCAAACCCAAGGTAGTCGCAATCATCCTCGGAGGAGGAAAAGGAACCAGACTCTACCCGCTTACGGCAGACAGGGCCAAGCCGGCCGTTCCGTTCGCAGGAAAGTACAGGCTCGTCGACATCCCCATCTCGAACTGCATCAACAGCGGATACACCAAGATCTATCTCCTGACCCAGTTCAACTCCGCTTCGCTGCACAACCATACGGCCAGCACGTACGTGTTCGACCAGTTCAACTCCGGTTTCGTACAGATCCTGTCGGCCGAGCAGACCTACAACAGCGAGTCCTGGTACCAGGGAACCGCCGACGCCGTCAGGAAGAACCTAAAGCACTTCCACGACCAGGAAGCAGACTACTATCTGATCCTCAGCGGCGACCAGCTGTACAGGATGGACTTCTCCAAGATGATGCAGAGGCACATCGATTCGGGCGCAGAGCTCACAGTTGCCGCAAAGCCCATCTCCAGGAAGGAAGCCACGGGACTTGGAATCATGAAGACCAACAGCAAGGGAATGATCACCCAGTTCCTCGAGAAACCGGCACCGGACCTTGACATCAGCGACTACAAGGTCAACGCAAAGTACCTCAAGTCCGCCCTTGGAGAGGAACCCAACGAGAGCAACGAGTACCTCGCCTCCATGGGAATCTACATCTTCACCGCAAAGACGATGGAAGAGGCCCTGGACAACGACAAGACCGACTTCGGCAAGGAGATCATCCCCGAGCTGACGAAGAAGAAACCCGTCGCATCCTTCCTCTTCAACGGATTCTGGGAGGACATCGGAACGATCAAGGCCTTCTACGACACAAACCTCGACATCGCCAGCATCAGCCCGAAGTTCAACTTCTATGACGAGGAAATGCCCATCTACACACACAGACGCCATCTCCCCGCCACCAAGGTCAACTTCAGCAACATCACAAGCTCCCTCACCTCAGAGGGCTCGATCATCACCAACGCCTACATCGTCAACTCGATAATCGGCGTGCGCACCATCATTGAAAGCGGTGCCTCCCTCGACGGAGTCTACTGCATGGGTGCCAAATACTACGAGACCGAGGCCCAGAAGGCCGAGAACGCAGCCAAGGGCATTCCCAATCTGGGAATCGGAAAGGGAACGATCATCAAGAGGGCCATCATAGACATGAACGCCCGCATCGGTGACGGCTGCAGAATCGGAATCGACGACATCCCCAGACCTGAGGGAGACTACGGCGACTATTCCATCCACGACGGAATCATAATCATCAACAAGGGAGTCACGATTCCCAACGGAACCGTTCTGTAAGCGGGGATTTCAGATAATCACCAGCTGCGGAAACAGAAAGTGAATCAAGGCAACGCCCAGGGTCGCAAAGCCCAGGGCGTTTCTTTTTCTGTTGTTGAAGTCCACAACGCCCTCGGTTGCGCCTTTGTTGCGCAGAAAGTAGATCAGGACTATCACGATGTTAGAAGCAGGCAGGATGTCCCCCAGCACCACGGGTCCGGGTGAGATGGGGAAGAAGACTATGCCCAGTGCAATCAGTAGTCCCAGGCTCAGCAGCACCACCCTCACCGCCTTCTTCGAGGTGTAGAACGTCTTGAGGTTTATCAGGAAGAAGAACGTGGTGCCGTACTTGTCCACAAGCAGCAATCCCGCTGCGAGGGCCAGATAGACAACCGAAAGAAGATAGAACTGAACCATACATGAATATTAACTGCACTACCGCAGATATTCAAGTTTATGCTACTATATCAGCGTGGAACGCAACGACAGATTCAACAGGACATACCCCTTGGCAGCAGCAGTGCTATTTGTGCTGATCACGTTGTCGGCTGTCCTTCTGACGCTGGTCCTTTGCTCAGATTACATAATCGGAACCTTCTCCGACACATCGAGGCTCAGCAGTCTTGCCCGCACCGCACAGAGGGCCCTTGCCTGCGCCGTCCTGGCCCTTCTTCTGGGAGCCCCGGGAGCACGGATCCTCTCCTCCGGAAGATTCCCGCTCAGAGGTCTTTTCAGATGGATTCTGGCAGCATCCCTTCTGGTGCCCTATGCGACAAGCGGTCTTTGCATCCACCGCGCCCTGGCATTCTTCAGAATCTCTATCCCGGGTTTCTGGCTTGAGACTGTCATCGTACAGGTCATCACAGACATTCCGCTTGTCATCCTGATTCTCGGAGAATACCGCTTGACGCTGAGTCAGAACCTGTACTCAAGTTCAAGGTCCCTTGGACCGGGAAGCCTGTTCCTGCCGGTTACACTGCCTCTGATGAGGCCTGCAATCCTGGGTGTTTTGGGACTTTGTTTCATGCGGGCCATGGTAAGCGGAGTCTCTTCCGACATAAGCTATGTGACATCTCTGATCACCCTGCTGGTACTTCCCTTCTTCTGCGTCTACGCAAAGAAGCCCGGAGCTCTTCTTCTTTCAAAGGCAGACCCCGGCTTCAAGGCCAAAGGCGGTCTTCCTGCAGTCCTTGGCACGATCTATGTGCTTGTCCTCTCGGCTTTGCTCATAGCACCCGCCGCCTTCTGCGTGTACGGTTTTGCAACAAAGGCAGGAGCCGGAGGAATCACGACCATCCTTCTGGGAATCGGAGATATCGAAGCGGAATGGCAGGTCCTGGCCCTTGCACTGGCAAGCGCGGTCCTGTGCACCCTGATCGCAACGCCGCTGAGTCATGCCGTCCGCCATCTGGATGTGCCGCTCTTTCCGCTTCTGATTGCCCTGCCTCTGGCAGGCCTGCTCTTCGACGGCTATCTGATTCTGGGCGATCTGATTCCCGCAATTCCGTTTGCCGTCCTTCAGATACTGTGCAACACAGCCGTTCTGATTCCCGTCTCACTCATCATCCTGATTCCCGCATTCAGATCCGTCCCGGAGCATCTGGGAGAGGTCTCCGTAACTCTGGGATTCTCTCAGGGAAAAAGCTACAAGAGGATCGACAGGAAGATTCTGGCCCGCAGCACCGCTTCGGCCTGCCTCATTACGTATTCACTCTGCCTGATGCACGGCGGCAATGCTTCCGTCCTGTGCCTTCTGGCATTCACAATCGGATTCTGTCTAATCAGAAAAGGTGTAAACAATGGCTGACATCTGCCTTTCATGCAACGACATCGTCAGAACCTTCCCCGACTTCAGGCTGTCATTCAGCTTCTCCGTCAGAGAAGGCGAACTTCTGTCAATCATAGGGCCATCCGGATCCGGAAAGAGCACCGTGCTCAGAATCATCTGCGGCCTTGAGAAGAACGATTCGGGAACGGTCCAGATAATGGGAACCGACGTCACTGCCCTTCCCACGGAAAGAAGGCACACTGCGATCGTCTATTCCGACGACACCCTGTTTCCCCACATGACGGTGGAACAGAACATCGCCTATCCCATGAAAAACAGGCACATGTCCAAGGAAGAGGCCACCGCCGAGGTCAGAAGACTTCTTGAGACGGTCAACCTCTCCGGCCACGAGAAGAAGCGGCCTTCGGAGCTCAGTGAGACCGAGAAGCTCAAGGCGGCAATCGCACGCGCCCTTGCATCTAACCCCGATGTCCTTCTTCTGGACCAGGTGCTTTCCTCACTGGACTACAGCTTGAGGTTCGCCCTTGCAGGCGAGATCGGAAAGATCCAGAGAAAGGCAGGAGTCACAACTATCTTCGTTACTGACAGTCCCCAGGAGGCCATGAGCATCTCCGACAGGCTTATTGTGATGAACAACGGAAAGATCGAGCAGAACGGAACCCCCGAGGAGGTCTACAGAAAGCCCTGCTCCGAGTTCTGCGCCAGGTTCACAGGCGAGTGCAACATCCTGCCGTACGATGTGATCCTAAAGACGCTGCGCGTCCCCGAGACCGAAAGGTCCAAGGTCATCTACCAGTGCTTCGGACCGGAGCACAGGATTCTGTTCAGACCTGAGGACATGGTCGTCAACGACATGCCCGGCCTGCCCTTCCCCGAGTTCTATCCCCATCTGAGGTTCGAGGATGCCCGCATCATCCGCACCGAGTACCTGGGAAAGGAGTACCTTGTGACGGCAAGCTACGACGATCTTACAATCAAGGTCTACACCGTCTACAAGCCCGCCTCCGAGACCATCACGGCCGGAATCAGGATGACCAAGATCCTGGAGTTCAACGACGGAAAGCTGATCCGCCACTGAGGTCACAGGACATGAAAAAAGCTCCCCGCGGGGAGCTTTCTTCGTTTACAGGCTTTCTCAGGCCTTCTTCTTCGGTGCCCTTCTTGCGCTCTTGTCGGCCCAGAAGCTGTTGAGGACCTCGAGCTCCTGCTCCTCGGTAAGAGGAACGTAGGGGTTGATTCTTTCTGTCTTTCTGACAATCAGGACCTTGCCTGTGAGAAGCTTGAAGACATCGCAGTATCCGTCTGCGGCATGCTCAAGGGCAACTGCCTTGGCGTTGTTGACGTCACGCTCGGTCTCGAGTTTCTTCTTCTTGGCCCTGAGGTCCTTTCTGAGCTCGTTGAGCTCGGCTCTTGTTCCCTCGTTTGCGTCCTTGGGGGTCTTTGCCTTCTTGATGTCGGCCTCGATGGCCTCGATCTGCGGCTGGAAGCTGTCGCGGTTGTTGATGCACTCGTCGCAGGCAGCTCCGGATGTCTTTGCGACCCTCTTCACGAAGTTGGGGCTTATGCGCTTTTTGGCATTGTGCAGGTTGAGCTCCTCGGAGAGATCGTCCTCCTCGCCGTCGTCCTCGATGAGGGCATCGTCGTCTTCATCTTCATCTGCATAGACCACTGCGGGCTCTTCCTTCTTGGGTTCTTCCTTCTTGGGTTCTTCCTTCTTGGGCTCGGGCTTCTTCTCCTCGACAACCGGCTTGGGTTCGGGTTTGGGCTCTTCCTTCTTGGGCTCGGGCTTGGGCTCGGCCTTCTTGGGCTCCGGAGCGGGTTTTGCCTTCTTCTCCTCGACAGGAGCCTTGGCCTCGACGGACTTGAGGTCCGGTGCGACCGTCTGCTTCTTGTTGGGATGAAGCGCGTTGAAGAGCTTGCTGTGGCTGGGCTCGGCGACCTTGGTACCCTTCTTGGCCTTCTTGGCGCTGTTGTCCTGTGCGGGAGCCTCACCCTTTCTGGCGGCTCTGATCATAGCCTCACGCTCGAAACGGGTCATTCTGACGCCGTTGTAGGTTACGAAATAATCCTCACCACGATCTCTGTTCTTGGATGCAAGCTTGACTACTTTGTTCTTCTTAGACATATACACTCCGATTAGTTGCAAGGGAGAAATCCCTTATTTTCCTGCACAAATGATATAACACAATCGTCGGTTTTAAAACCCGACATTTTAGTATTTTTTAATCGAACTTGAGCTCTTTGACGCTCTTTATCTCGTCACGCAGCACCGCGGCGCGCTCGAACTCCAGGTTCTTGGCCGCCTGCAGCATCTCGGTTTCCAGCTCCTTGATGTACTTCTTCCTCTGGGACGGCTCGAGCAGGTTGTAGCCCGCCTTGCGGATTCTGATGTCCTGTTCCTCGTCGGCCACCGTGTCCTCGCGCTCGCGCTCCAGGATGTCCTCCACGGCCTTGACGATGGACTTGGGTGTGATTCCGTGCTCCTTGTTGTAGGCGCTCTGGATGGCCCTTCTCTCCTGAGTCTCCTCGATGGCCTCCCTCATGGCGTCGCTCATCCTGTCGGCGTACATGATAACGCGGCCGTCGACGTTTCTGGCCGCTCGGCCTATGGTCTGGATAAGGGATGTCGTGCTTCTGAGAAAGCCTATCTTGTCTGCATCAAGGATGGCGACAAGGGCAACCTCGGGAAGGTCCAGACCTTCTCTGAGGAGGTTGATTCCGACAAGGACATCGAACTCACCAAGGCGCAGGTCCCTGAGGATCTCAACACGCTCGATCGTCTCGATCTCCGAGTGCAGGTAGCGTACCCTGACGCCCTTGGAGGCGAAGAAGTCTGATATGTCCTCGGCCATGCGCTTTGTAAGCGTGGTGACAAGCACCCTCTGGCCCGATGCGGTGCACTTCTTGATTTCGCCGAACAGGTCTTCGATCTGGCCCTCCGTGGGACGGACCGTGATCTCCGGGTCCAGAAGTCCTGTGGGCCTGATGACCTGGGAGACGATACGCGATGAGACCGATTTCTCAAGCTTTCCGGGCGTAGCCGAGACGAAGATCCTCTGGCCTGTGATCTTGTCGAACTCGTCGAACTTCAGAGGCCTGTTGTCCAGGGCCGATGGCAGTCTGAATCCGTACTGTACCAGGTTTGCCTTTCTGGAGTGGTCGCCCTCGTACATGGCCCCCACCTGCGGCAAGGTCACGTGGGACTCGTCTATGAAGGTCACGAAGTCGGGCTGGAAGTAATCCAGAAGGACTGCTGGCCTTTCGCCGGGGGCGCGGTTGGAAAGCGGACGGCTGTAGTTCTCTATTCCGGGACAGTAGCCGATTTCCTGAAGCATCTCCAGGTCATACTCCACGCGGGTCTTGATGCGCTCTGCCTCGACGGGGCGGCCTGTGTTGATGAAGTTCTCGTACTGGCTCTCCATCTCGCTTCTGATGCGCCCTATTGCGGCCATGACCTGCTCCTTTGGCATGACGAACTGCTTTGCAGGATAGAGCGTGAAGCTCTCCTGCTCGTCCTGCTTCTCCCCGCTTACCGGGTCGAACCAGCGGATGCTCTCAACCGTGTCCCAGTCAAGCGTGATGCGGACGGCGCTGTCAAGGTACGGCGGGAAGATGTCGATTATGTCCCCGTGCAGTCTGAAACAGCCGCGCGTCAGTACTGCGTCGTTTCTCTCGTACTGCATGCGCACAAGCTGCTCGAGCTCGGACCTGTGGTCGAAGACCTGGCCCTTTCTGAATACGTGGGTCATGTCCCTCAGGGACACGGGATTGGCCAGGGAGAAGATGCAGGAGACGGTGGCAACGACTATGACATCGCGTCTCTCCATCAGGGAGAACGAGGCGGAAAGCCTCATGCGGTCGATCTCGGCGTTGACATCGGCATCCTTTTCTATGTACAGGTCCTTGCCCGGCACATAGGCCTCGGGCTGGTAGTAGTCGTATGTTGAGACGAAGTACTCGACCCTGTTTTCGGGGAAGAAGGACTTGAATTCACGGTACAGCTGGGCGGCCAGGGTCTTGTTGTGGGAGAGCACGAGCGTCGGGCGCTGGATCTTCTCGATGATCTTGGCCATGGTGAATGTCTTTCCCGATCCGGTGACGCCCTTGAGGGTCTGGAACCTGTCGCCTGCAAGAACGCCGGCGGACAGTGCGTCTATGGCCTGCTGCTGGTCACCGGAGACATCGAACGGTGAATGGACGACGAACTTCCTGTCCTGCCATTTGACAGGTCCGTGGACGTTGTAGACCAGGTCCCCTCCCCAGGAGGCGTCGACCTCGCCCATGCCCGGTCCGTCAGGGCCCTGGTGGAAGCGGAAGGACCTCATGTCCTCCTTGTCGGGGATGTTGAATTTGAAGGGTTCCGAGGGATATCTGGATTCGGCCATCTTCTCACCTGTTGATCCAGCTGAGGTTCTCCTCGGTTCTTTCGACCAGGGTCACCTGGAGGTGCACCACCGATCCCGAGCGGTTGACCGTCACGGGCACTATGTCACCCGGTCTGGTGTTGGAAAGTGCGGTGAACAGGTCGCTGTAGTCGGAAACCGACACGCCGTTGATCTCCGTTATGACATCGCCGCCCAGGTAGATGACGGAACTTCCGTAACGCACCTGCTGGCTTCCTGCCCTGAGTCCTGCCTGGTCGGCAAGTCCTCCGGGGACGACCTGGCTGACCAGAAGTCCGCTCTTTACCTTAAGCGATGCATAGTCGACGATCGACTGTGAAAGCTGCACCGGCACGATGTCCAGCCAGCCTCTGCTGACCTTGCCGTAGTTGACCAGGTCGCTTACTGATGCTGCAGCGGTGTTGGATGCGACTGCGAAGTTCATTCCCTGGCTGGTGCCGCTGGTGCTGTAGATGGATGTGTTGATTCCTATGACCTTGCCGGCCGTGTCCAGAAGAGGTCCGCCGCTGTTTCCTGGGTTGATCGGG
>Ga0310696_10004572_pt1 | contig 16913 bp, 9 predicted proteins | sample AusTroGonzalo_MG_4_FD_203885 | JGI IMG/M metagenome (GOLD analysis project Ga0310696, IMG submission 203885) | Bovine rumen microbial communities from tropical cattle in Woodstock, Queensland, Australia - Gonzalo_02 (v2) (version 2) | ecosystem: Host-associated > Mammals > Digestive system >...
ATCTTCCATGACAGCGATGAGCCGCAGTGGAACATGTTAGACAGCCTTCCCCGTTACGACGAGAACGGCAAACTTGTGGAATGCTATGGCGTGATCCGAAATATAACGCCACTCATGAAGAAACAGGAGCAGTTGAAACAGGAGACGGAACGCGCCAAGCAATCGGGTATGATGAAGAGTACATTCATGGCCAACATGACCCATGAGATACGTACACCACTCAACTCTATCGTGGGATTCTCTGATGTACTGCCCATGCTGCAGACAAAGGAAGAGAAACAGGAAATTATCCGCGTAATCATGAACAACTGCGACATGCTGATGCGACTGATCAACGATCTGTTAGCCCTCTCATCGGAGGATGCCGGCGGTATCACCCTCATATCAGAGGATATCGACTTCTCGAAGACATTTGACGATATTTGTATGTCGGTAGCAGAAAGGGTACAGAACCCACAGGTGACATTCATCAAAGACAATCCATACGAGACCCTCCCCGCTCATTTGGACCCAGGCCGTATTCAGCAGGTGATCACCAATTTTGTGACCAATGCCGTGAAATATACCCACGAAGGACATATCAAGGTGGGCTACACGAAACAGGACGATGGTATCCGCATCTACTGTGAAGATACTGGAACAGGTATTCCCAAAGAAGCTCAGGAGAAGGTGTTTGAACGTTTTGTCAAACTCAACGACTACGTACAAGGTACGGGCCTCGGACTAAGCATCTGCAAGGCCATCAGCGAGAAGTGCGGCGGCAAGATCGGCGTAGAATCGGAAGGCGAAGGGAAAGGTTCTACCTTCTGGATGTGGATACCCACGATGGTGAAGATCTGGTGTCTGGTACTTGGTATTGGGTGTTGGATGATGGCGCCGATGGCAGCACACGCACAGAAAGACAGTACAACTGTGTTCTCGGTTGAGCGGCCCTTGGTTTACGAAGATGCGTGGGATCTTTGGCCGTACACCTTCCTCAATGAGAATGGAGAACCCGATGGCTATAACATCGACCTGCTGAAGATGATGCTCAAGCGTCTCGACATTCCCTATATCATCAAGCTTAAGCCCACCTTGGATGCTTTCAACGACCTGAAAGAAGGGAAATCGGACCTGATCTTTGGCATGGAAGCAAACTTCCACCATGAGTATGGCTATTACGGAAAGTCAATCATCCATCTGTTTACCCATAGTGTGGTTCATGAGAAAGACAAAGCCCCCGCAGTCAAGTCTTTCCAAGACCTAAGCCATCACAAGGTCATCGTACATACCGGCAGTTTTAGCCACCACCTCATGCAGGACAAGGGATGGGGTGACAACGCTGAGGGTTTCGACGACATGAAAGAGGCTATACAAAAAGCCAGTACCGACCCCAGCAACGAGATTGTATGGAATACCATGTCGCTGAAATGGCTCATCCACAAGTATCAGATCAAGAATCTGGATCTCTCGCCCATCGACATTCCTCACGGCGAATATAAGTTTATCTCAAAGAACCAACGGCTGCTGAACCAGTTGGACAGCATCTATACAGTACTTTTGTCTGAAGAGAAACTGCAAGGCATTCAGAATAAATGGTTTTATCCCGAACGCGTCGAAACCGGTATTCCCTCATGGGCATGGCAACTGTCAATTGTCGTGGCAGCCTTCGCACTCTTTTTCCTGTGCTATTACTTCTTCTACAGAATCAGGGAGCAGAAACTGACAAAGGATGTACGAAAGAAGAACGACCGTTTGTCGCTTATCCTGAAGACGAGTAATGTGCGCTTCTGGACCTACGACATCCACAGCAAGACCTTTACGCAGTTGGACGAGAATGGTATTCCTACTCACAACCTCTCGTTGCAGGACGTGGCCCGGCAATATGTCAGGGAAGACTTTGAGCACATGGTGGAAGCCATCAATCACATTGTGCGTGGCGAAAAGGAGAATGAAACCGTTAACCTACGGACCAAGAATGAGAAAGACGGTGAAGCCCGTGAGTTTACGATGGCGCTGTCGGTGCTGCGCTACCATAGGAACGGACGACCAGCCGTCATCATCGGCACCCGTAGCGATATTACCGAGGAAAACAAGATGCGCCTTGTGGCACAGGATAACATGCTGCGCTATCGGGCTATCTTCAGCTCTGTATTGGTGGACATGGCTTACTACGACAAAGATGGCAACTTGCGTAACCTCAACGAGAAGGCCTGTCGTACCTTTAACAACACACTTGAGAGACTGCTTGCCAAAAACATTACTATTCGCGACGTGTTGGGTATGCCAGACCTTGATGTGGAAAACATGGAGTACACCTATCTCACCCAGCTCTTCAAAGCTGGCAAAGAAGAGACACGCGTGGTGAGAAGCCTCATCAGTGGTGAAAAAGTTTATTATGAACTGCAAGTAGTACCCGTAAGAGACGAAAACGGCCATTTGATGGGTATCTACAGTTCGGGACGCGATGTGACCGAGGTGGCCAATTCATATAGACAACAGCAGCAGAACCTGCAGCAACAGGCCAAGGCCAATGAAGAGGTGACAAACTATATCAACAACATCAACTATGTGTTGAAAGTGGGTGGCGTGCGTATGATGAACTACTATCCCGACACCCATCAGCTGGCCATCTACAGCGAAATCGGTCATGTGGAATATGAGATTACGCAGCAACGTGCCTTCTCGTTGACCCATGAGAGTGACATGCAAACTGTACGCCGTATACTCATTAGCATGGACAACCGCTCTGTCACACCTATCGAAGCCACCATCCATACCACACTACGTGTCAAGGGCGGCTACCAGCTGTGTCTGCAGATGCACATGGTGCCTATCGTCAACGAAGATGGCCTGGCCAAGTATTATTTCGGTATGTGTCGTGATGTCAGCGAAGTCATGCACACCCAGAAGGAACTGGCCAAGGAGACTGCCAAGGCTCAGGAAGTGGAAGTGGTGAAGAACGCCTTCCTCCGGAACATGAGTTATGAGATCCGTACGCCACTGAATGCTGTGGTAGGATTTGCGGAACTCTTCCAGATGGAGCACTCTAACGATGATGAGGGAATCTTCATCGAAGAGATCAAGGATAACTCCCGCGAGTTGCTGAAACTGATCAACAACATTCTGTTCCTGTCACGCCTCGATGCCAAGATGATTGAAATCAAACCACAACTCACTGATTTCGCCCAAACTTTCGATCTTGCCTGCCAAACCAGCTGGGATGCGAATCAGGAGCCAGGCGTGCAGTATATTGTGGAGAATCCCTACAAGCAATTGGTAGTGGAGATAGATGCCCAGAACGTGAGTATTATTCTCGAACAAATAATCCTTAATGCTTGCCAACACACGCATCAGGGGTCTGTACATGCAAGAGTCGACTATATCGGTGACCGGCTGATCATAGCTGTTGAGGATACGGGTGAAGGTATCGAAGAAAAGCTGCTGCCCACTATCTTCGAGCGTTTTTCTACTGGTGCCAATAGTGGTTCCGGACTGGGTCTGAGCATCTGCCATGAACTGATCCAACAGATGAACGGTACCATCAATATCAAGTCGAAGGAAGGCAAGGGAACCACCGTATGGTTCTCTATCCCCTGTAAGGCAACGGAAGTAGTGAGAAATATGAAGTAAGACATGACTATGAACAAGAGATTATATCAAATATATAGGAGAGTGATGGTGCTGACGGTACTATTCACCATTCACCATTCACTATTCACTGCTCCCGCCGCCGCCCAGCAAATCCACGAATACACAGAGGAACAGCCACTCGTGATTGTCAGCGACTGGGAGTTCCCACCCTACGAGTTCAGTAATGACAAAGGCGAGCCTGACGGCTATAACATCGAGATACTCAACATGATCCTCGACCGTCTGCACATTCCTCACCGCTATGTGATGCAAGAGTGGTATATGGCCATAGAAACCTTCGAACACCGGGAGGCTGACCTTATTTTCGCCCTCTCATTCAATTATATGAAGAGGCCCTATGTCATGACGCGCAACCTGCTGCATTTTTACCGAATTGTATCCGTCAGGCGACCTGATGAAAAGCCACTGACAAGCATTGGTCTGTTAGGAAAGGAGGATACGCTTATCATGAAAACCGATGACTATGCCCCCATCCGCATCCTCATGACAAACCCAGATCCTCCGTTTACCATCGAATACCACTCACCTAAGGATGCCCTGACAGGTGTGCAACGAGGAATCTACGACTATTTCCTTTGGGGAGAGATTCCCATCCAGAGGAAATTGAAGGAGTTTGCTCTTGATAGTCTTGTTACCGATTTGACCGACATTCCACCAGGCGAACTGCGCCTGATAGGCTATGATAAGGACCTGATTGATGCCATCGACGATGAATATGCCCGTCTGGAACAAGCAGGACAGTTGGAGAAGGTATACGACAAATGGTTCCATCCAGAGAGAGAGCATGATGACACCTCGCCCATCCCCATCTTTATCATTGTAGGTGCTATCATCGTAGGACTGATTTCACTTTTGCTGAGCCGTCTAATCCGCATCCGTGTGCAGAAGGCCATCCATAAGAGCAAGGACATCAACAATATGATGACACAAGCTCTCAGCATGGGTAACTACTACGTGATAGAGCATGATCTGAAAACCCATTGGGCGCATAATATCTACGGCAACCTACTGCCTGACGAAGGTGTGACAGATGAGGAGTTCATTAACCGTATTATTCCAGAGCAGCGAGATGACTTCAAGAATACGATGCAAAAGATTACGGAAGGTATGAAGAGTGCGGAACTGAAAACGCGCTGGAATGCCGGAACTGTAGAAAAACCGGACTGGCGATACTTGCACGGCCATTCCATCGTAGAATTGGAGGATGGCAGCCCCCGCTATATTGTCAACTCGGTGAAAGACGTTACCCACGACATCATGGAAGAGCGCACCACCAGAGAGACTGGCGAACGATATATCAAGATCTTCAAGACCAGCCTACTCGCGATGTCGTTCTATGATGCCAACCAGAATTTCATCGATGCCAATGACCAGATGCGGAAACTCTGTGGTATTGATATTATGGGTGAAACTATATACCGTCAGACCAGTTTGGAAGATATGCCACTTCTTCTGAAAGAATTCTCGCCAGAAAGCCATGACGAGTTCCATGTCTGCCAGCACTTGCAAATTCCCCAAGCAGGAATCGACATTTATATAGAGTTCCGAATCTATCCAGTCGTTGACAACGATCACATCATCTACTATATCGTTACGGCACGTGACATCACCGATGAACGACTTTTCTATCTTGAACAGCGCAAACATGATATCGAGATGCGCAAGATCAGTGATGCTGCCAACACCTACGAGAACCAGTTGCAGTATTTGCTGGAGAAGAGCAAAATGTTCGTATGGAGATTCAGCTTGGCGGACAAGATGATTCATCTATCACGATCGCTCCGCAAAGTGGATTTCTCCTTCAGTCGCAAGGACTATTATATGGAAAACATTGATTCCAACGAGCGTGATAGTAACTTTGACAAACTGTACCTGCTGATGATGAAAGGTCAGGAATTCAATACCATCTACCGTTTCAACAGGACACCTGTCAGCTCGGAACCCAGTTGGCATGCCCTCAGCGGTATTCCTATTCGTGACAGTAAAGGCAACCTGACGGGCTATTTCGGTGTGACCCGTAACATCACAGAGTTGGTTTCCATCCAACAGAAATTGAAAGAAGAGACAGCCCGTGCAGAAGATTCTGGTCGATTGAAGAGTTTATTCCTCGCCAATATGACACATGAGATTCGTACACCACTGAACGCCATCGTCGGTTTCAGCGACTTACTGCAGGTCATAGACACTCAGGAAGAGCGTATGGAGTTTATCCGTATCATCCGTAATAACTGCGATATGCTGCTGCGCCTTATCAATGATATCCTTGAGGCATCAAGCATGGGACAGGCTCTTGCCATCAACCCTGTGGAATGTGATTTTGCACAGGTATTCGATGATATATGTCAGACACTGGCCCAGCGCGTACAGGAACCTGGAGTGGAATTCATCAAAGATAATCCCTATACGACCTTCCGCACAGCGCTCGACAAAGGACGCGTCCAGCAGGTATTAACAAACTTCACTACCAATGCTGTGAAATATACCCATAATGGGCATATCAAGGTGGGCTATCGTCAGGAAGTACGCTCTGCTGGCAGCAACAAGCCACTGAATGGTCTTTATTTCTATTGTGAAGATACAGGAGCAGGTATTCCCAAAGAGAAACAGGCTTCAGTCTTCGAGCGTTTTGTCAAGCTCAACGACTTTGTACAAGGTACCGGTCTTGGCCTCTCTATCTGCAAGGCTATTGCCGAACGCTGTGGTGGAGAAATTGGCCTCACCTCAGAAGGTGAAGGTCATGGTTCCACTTTCTGGTTGTGGATTCCTTGTGAGAGAATAGAAGATTAAAAAATGTAATAATGCAGACAAGTAGATATTTATTAGCAAACGAGCGCGACGCCCTTTGGGGGCTCACCGTCAGCACGGTGGGTTATGAAGAAATCTCCCCTAATGAAGACTATCCCACGAAGGGCCATGCTGACGGCTACTATTTCAATATTGAAAAAGGAAGAGTGCTCGACGAATACCAGTTGCTTTACAATCCTGAGGGCGAAGGTGTTTTCCAGAGTGCCCATTGCCCAGAGACACCGATCAAGGCCGGTGATATGTTTCTGCTCTTCCCTGGTGAATGGCATTCCTATCACCCCAATCCCCGAACAGGCTGGAAGAGCCATTGGATCGGTTTCAAAGGAAAGAACATGGACGACCGTGTGACGGCAGGATTCCTCACACCTGAGAAGCCCATTTATCATGTCGGTTATTCGTTTGTGTTGGAATCGCTCTATCAGCGGGCATTGGATGAGGCAACAAAGGAGAATGCCTATTCCCAGCAATTGATGGCAGGTATTGTTAATCACCTGATCGGGATGATGTATTCTCTGGAACGCAATATCGAACTTAACAAGAATCACCTGCACGTTGATATGATTAACCGAGCCCGTCTTCGTATCCGTGAATCATTAGAGAGTGATCTCACCATTCAGAAAATCGCAGAAGATTTGGGCGTCAGTTACAGCAATTTCAGAAAACTCTTTAAGGAATATACAGGCCTGTCACCTGCCACCTATCAGCAGGACCTGCGTCTGTTACGTGCCAAAGAGCTGTTGTCTACTACAGACCTCACCATAAAAGAAATAGCCTACCGACTCAATTTCGAATCGCCAGACTATTTCTCTGCTAAATTCAAGGCTAAAATGGGCTGCAAGCCGAGCGAGGCCCGCAATCAGGTTTAGCATGTGGCTGTGGTACAGCCACTAAAAAAGCAGCATCCTCTCCACCCAGTATACCAAGATACCGGCCAGATAGCCCACAAAGGCTATCCAGGTTATCTTCTTCATATACCAGCCAAAGGTGATCTTCTCCAATCCCATCACTACTACACCGGCAGCAGAACCGATAATCAGCATCGAACCTCCAACACCAGCACAGTAGGCTAACAATTGCCAGAATACACCATCGACAGCCATTGCTCCTTCAGCAGCAACGGGATACATGCCCATACAACCTGCCACAAGAGGAACATTGTCGACAATGCTCGACAGCACACCGATAATACCATTGATTAGATAATAGTTGCCTGCAAAGGTTTCATTAAGTCCCTGTCCAAGTGCCGTCAGCACACCTATCTCCTGCAGCACTGCTACAGCCATCAGAATACCTAAGAAGAACATGATGGTAGAGAGGTCGATCCTGGAGAGCAAATCGCTCACACGCTTGGCCATCGTATCATCCTCAGAAGTATTATAGTGGAAAATCTCTGTGACTGTCCATAGCACGCCCAGCACCAACAGGATGCCCATGAACGGTGGCAGATGAGTCAGTGTTTTGAAAATGGGTACGAAGCACAAGCCGCCCACACCCAACCAGAAGATGATATCGCGTTGGGTTTTCGTAAACTGACTTACATCGGCCTTGGGCAGATTCTGTTCCTTATCAAACTTTCCCTTCAACTGATATTGCAGGATGAATGCAGGAATCAACATGGATATTAACGATGGGATGAAAATCTCCGTGATAACGCCCTGAGTTGTTATCACGCCCTTGATCCACAGCATGATGGTGGTAACGTCACCAATCGGTGAGAAAGCACCTCCCGAATTGGCAGAGATTACCACAAGGGCAGCATATATCAGACGATCGCCACGACTCTGTACCAGTTTGCGAAGCACCATAATCATAACTATACTCGTGGTAAGATTGTCCAGAATAGCCGAGAGGAAGAAGGTCATAAAAGCCATACGCCACATCAGTTTGCGCTTGGAACGAGTTTTCATCGTATCGCGCACAAAGTTGAAACCGCCATTGGTATCGACTATCTCCACAATGGTCATGGCACCCATCAGGAAGAAAAGTGTTCCAGCCGCATCGCCCAGATGATGCTCAATGACCTCGGCGATATGATGAATCACGTCGCCCTCGGCAATGGAAGGATAATACATGGCAGGACCTGTCATTAGCAGTGTCCAACATAACACACACATGAGCAAGGCAATGGCTGCCTTGTTAATCTTCGTCAAGCTCTCCAAGGCTATGCACAAATAGCCAACACAGAAAACGGTGACAATCAAAATAGTCAGAATAGACATGGCTTTTACTAATTAATTATGTGATTGTTTGGAATTCTGCTGCAAAGGTACAACATTTATTCGACAGCGCCAAGAGCCATTATCAAAATTTCGAGATGAAAAATCAAATAACAAAGGTAGAGCCCTCAGATTCTTAGTACCTTTGCAATCGCAAATTACAAACTGCTATCAATCACTGAAAACAAATATGGATCAGAAGAAATATTTCTTTGCTGTCGACTTGGGTGCTACGAGTGGCAGAACCATCATCGGCTGCATTGACAACGGAAAGTTTAATCTGGAGGAGGTAACCCGCTTCCCCAACAACCTCATTGAACAGGGCGGCCATTTCTATTGGGATATTTATGCTCTCTATTTTGAGGTTATCCGTGGTCTGAAGGAAGTAGCTCAGCGTGGTATGGAAATCACATCTATAGGCATCGATACCTGGGGTGTGGATTTTGTGATGATTGGCGACGATGGTGCCATCCTCAGAAACCCACGCGCCTATCGTGACCCTATTACTTTCGATGCCATGGACGATTATCTGAAACATGTCATTTCACGAAAAGAGGTCTATGACATTACGGGCATCCAATTCATGAATTTCAACTCTATCTTCCAGCTATATGCCATGAAGCAAGAGGGTAATTCTGCCCTGAAACATGCGCAGAAAATCTTGTTCGTGCCAGATGCCTTGAGTTGGATGCTCACAGGTAATGAGGTTTGCGAGTATACCATTGCCTCCACCTCACAATTACTGGATCCTCGCACCAAACGACTCGACGAGCGCCTACTGGCATCTATAGGACTGACGCGTTCAATGTTTGGCAAAATGGTTAATCCTGGTACTCTTATTGGCGTATTGACAGATGAGGTACAGAAGATGACAGGCTTAGGTCCTATTCCCGTGATTGCTGTAGCTGGTCACGATACAGGTTCCGCAGTGGCTGCCGTACCTGCCAAGGATGAGAAATTCGCTTATCTTTCCAGCGGCACATGGAGTCTGATGGGTATCGAGACAAAGGATGCTATCATCAACGACCTGAGTTATGAGCGTAATTTCACCAACGAGGGTGGCATCGAAGGAACCACTCGCTTCCTGAAGAATATCTGTGGTATGTGGCTCTACGAACGTTGTCGCAAAGAGTGGCCAGAAGAAGTGCGTAAGCTCTCTCACCCAGAGTTGCAAGGATCTGCGATTCAGGTAGAGGCCTTCCGCAGTATCATCAATCCCGATGATGCACAGTTTGCCAACCCTGACTCCATGATCAATGCCATTCAGCAGTATTGCCAAAAAACGAACCAGCCCATGCCCGAGACACCAGCAGAAATCTGCCGTTGTATCTTCGACTCATTGGCCCTGCGCTACAAACAGGTGTTCCAATGGATGCAGGAGTTCGCTCCTTTCAAGCTCGAGGTGCTTCATATCATCGGCGGTGGAAGCCTCAACAAATATCTGAACCAGTTTACTGCCAATGCCACAGGAGCTACTGTGTTAGCTGGTCCTCAGGAAGGCACCGCCATTGGCAATATCATGCTTCAGGCGAAAGCAGCCCACTTGGTGAATGACATCTGGGAAATGCGAAAGATCATTGCCAACTCACTGGAACTTGTAAAATATGAGCCTGCTGATAAAGCCGTCTGGGATCAGGCCTTCCAGAAATTTCAGAAACTATCAAATTAATCAGAATACTCAAAATTAAGATAAAAAACGAATTATGAAAACAGAACTAATTGAAAAAGCGTATGCCGTAGCAAAAGAACGCTATGCAGCCGTCGGCGTGGATACCGATGCAGTACTTGACCAGCTCCAGAAGCAGCAGATCTCACTGCATTGCTGGCAAACAGACGACGTTGTAGGTTTTGAACGGAACGATGCACTCTCAGGAGGTATCCAGACCACAGGTAATTATCCTGGCCGTGCCCGTAATATAGATGAGGTACGCAAAGATATTGAATTTGTAAAGACCCTCATCGCAGGAAATCACCGTCTGAACCTCCATGAGATTTATGGAGACTTCGGTAATCAATTTGTGGACCGTGACCAGGTAGAGGTGAAACATTTCGAGAGCTGGATCCAGTGGGCTAAGGAAAACAACATGAAACTTGATTTCAACTCCACCAGTTTCTCTCACCCCAAGAGCGGTAACCTGACATTGTCGAATCCCGATAAGGGCATTCGTGATTTCTGGATTGAGCACACCAAGCGTTGTCGTCGTATTGCAGATGCTATGGGTAAGGCACAGAACGACCATTGTATCATGAACATCTGGGTACACGACGGTTCGAAGGATATGCCAGTACAGCGCAAAAAGTACCGCGAGATTCTCGCTGCCTCGCTCGACGAGATTATGGAAGAGAAACTCGATGGCGTGAAGAACTGCTTCGAGGCCAAACTGTTTGGTATCGGACTGGAGAGTTATACTGTTGGTTCACATGATTTCTACACAGCCTACTGCGCCACCCGCAAGCAGATGTTTACCCTCGACACAGGCCACTATGAGCCCACGGAGAATGTATCAGATTTCGTTTCTACATTGCTCATGTATGTGCCAGAACTGATGCTGCATGTGTCTCGCCCCGTTCGTTGGGACTCAGACCATGTGACCATCATGAACGACCAGACTTTGGATCTCTTCAAGGAGTTGGTTCGTAGCGATGCTTTGAATCGCGCCCACGTAGGCCTTGACTATTTCGATGCTTCTATCAACCGTATCGGTGCTTATATTATTGGTACGCGCGCCACGCAGAAGTGCATTCTTCAGGCCCTGCTCGAACCGAAGCAGAAGCTTCGTGAGTATGAGGACAATGGTCAGGACTTTGAGCGTCTCGCTCTGATGGAAGAGGCCAAGAGTCTGCCGTTTGGTGCCGTATTCGATTACTTCAATCTGAAGAACAATGTGCCTGTAGGTGAAGAGTACATCGCTGCCATCCAGCAATACGAAAAGGATGTCACATCAAAGCGTTAATCAGTAAGAAATATGGCAAAGAATAGTGGAAGTCTGAAGAGCACGATTGCTGTGTCTCTGACGAATTACTTAGATGCAGGAGCAATCGTGGCTGGTGCCAGTGGACTGACGCTCTGGCAGAACTACCTCGGACTCTCTGAGGTGCATTTGGGTTGGCTCAACTTTATCAGTGCAAACTGCTTGGGAGCAGCAATTGGTGCCATCATTGGTGGATTCTTAGCTGATAAGTATGGTCGAAAATTTATCTTCACCTACAACCTGTTGGTCTATATGTTAGGTGTGCTGACCATTATGTTCAGTGTAAATTTCCCCATGCTGCTCTGTGGATTTCTTATCACAGGTATTTCCGTAGGTGTGGGCGTGCCTGCTTCATGGACCTATATCTCTGAAAGTAGTGAAATCAACAACCGTGGTCGTAATATCTGTATCTCGCAGATGTCGTGGGGTGTTGGTCCCATGTGCATTTTGCTCTTTGGTATGCTCTTTGCACCTGGCGGTTATCTGTTTGGATGGGTAGAGTCTGTGGCTCACCTGTTTGGTGGAGCCGACATATCGCAGGAGGCTGTCAATGCCTATTCATCGCGTATCGTGTTCTTCACCCTATTTGTGGTGGCTTTCATCGCATGGAATTTGCAGCGCAGGTTACAGGAAAGCGCTGAATTTACAGCCCAGAAGGCAGAGAAGAGCGGTTTGATGGACAATATCAAAGTGTTGTTCTCCAACAAGATTGCCGTTCGCACGGTAATCTTCCTGGCTACCATCTATCTCACCTGGAACCTCGTAGCCTCCGTAATGGGTTTCTTCCAGCCACATATCTACGAGACGGCAGGTGGTGTGAGCAATGAGACAGCCAACTGGATGAACTGCATACAATGGGCAATCATCGTGGGCATCACATTTATCGTTTCGAAACTCATCGACAAAACCTCACATAAGGCCATCTATACCTTCGGTCTTCTCGTAGCTATTGCAGCCTGGCTGGTGATTGTCACCATTGGTGTCAATGGTATGGTAGGACTCTGGCTCTTCGCCATCCTTTGGGGTGTTCAAGGTGGTACGTCGCCACAGATATTTTACGCCCTCTGGGGTAGCGAGTTGTTCCCTGCAAAATTCCGTGCGGGTGCGCAGGGACTGATGTTCTTCATCGTACGTGGCTTGTCTGCTGTATGGGGTCTTATCTTCACCTATATCTATGGTGAAAACGGTGAGGGTTTCACTATTGCAGCTTTCTGTATGATTGCCCTGCTCACTATCTCACTCATCGTAGGCTTCATAGGAGTTCCTAATACCCGTGGTCGCGCCCTTGAGGACATCACTAAGGAACGTTACGGCGACAATTACTAAAGAATATATATGTTCATATGTTATTATGTCTTTAAAAGAAGATAATATGTCTAAGAGTATACTGGATGGCCGAAAGGAATTGAAGGCCGTCATTGATCAGATTGCAGAGGTGACTAGTTACCTTTGGCAGAAAGGATGGGCAGAGCGTAACGGTGGCAACATTACCGTCAACGTCACTGAGTATATGGACGACGAATGTAAGGCTCTGAAGTCAATCTCAGAGGTGAAGCAGATTGGTATGGTCCTGCCCCAACTGAAAGGCAAATATTTCTATTGTAAAGGTACAGGTAAGCGTATGCGCGACTTAGCCAAGTTCCCCATGCAGAACGGAAGCATTATCCGTATCTGTGATGACTGCGCCTCTTACGAGGTCATCGCTGATGAGCCTGTAGTGCCCACCTCTGAGTTGCCTACACACCTCGCTCTGCAGAACTATCTGTTAGAGACAGGTTCATGCTATAAGGCCACACTCCATACCCATCCCATCGTACTCGTGGCCATGAGTCACATCCAGCGTTTCCTGAAAGGAGATGAAATGACGCGTGTTTTATGGTCTATGATTCCTGAGACACTCGCTTTTGCACCTCTGGGCATCGGCATCGTACCTTACGCTATGCCTTCTTCCGTAGAGTTGGCAGAAGCTACCCTCGAACAGATCAAGACGCACGACGTAGTTCTGTGGGAGAAACACGGTACGGTAGCTGTAGGAATAGATATTATGGATGCTTTCGATCAGACTGATGTACTTTGCAAGGCAGCTAACATCTATATGTGCGCCCGTTCAATGGGTTCTGAACCTGATGGCATGACCTTCGAACAGATGAAGGAAGTACAAGATGCTTTCAACCTCCCCAAGAAGCGCCCTTGCTAACACCCATCATCATATAACACAAATAATCCCCGGTGCCAAGCATCGGGGATTTTTGTACCATTTAATGGTATTATGTAGCCAGTAGTTTTGTTTCGTGTGCAAAGTTACATCGTTTTTTTAGTATCAGCCCCCAATATTTGATTTTTCACCCACAATTTATGATTTTTCAATTGATTTATGTCAATTCTGAAATGAAATGCAAAAAAATCTTTTATAATTTGGTAAAGTCCCCAAATTAATGTAACTTTGTAGCCTGATATGAACAACAACGAACAGGATATAAGATGGAGTGAAAATGTGATACTTGTTGACGCAGACTACGTTGACAAAGTGGCATTCAACCTCATTGTAAACTTTGAGCGCATGCTTGGACGGCGCATTCCACAGGCAGACATTGCCCGCTGGATAGATTGTGTGGCACTCGACGGAGGTATCAGAAATGGAGAACAAGAAACACAAGTGGTACTCCTGCATAGCGCACAGAAGCAACAGATGGAGAACTTCGTACCTGGACAATTCGAAGAATTCTCTTCAAAAGCCTTCAAAGATAATCTTGGGGAGTTCCTGATAAACGCCTATCCTGTTGAAGACATCGTTGGAAGAGAACAACAGTTCTGCGATATGCTTCAATTTGTGTGCAGTCAGAAAGACGTGAAGCGAGTGATTATCATTCCCGACTCGGAACAGGAGTCTATATATAATAAGGTACGCGCGATGCTGAAACAGGCTGACGACGAGAAGCGAATCACCTTATTAGCCATGCAACCAATGGCAAACTGGAATTTCCGACAGGAGATACTCGGCTATTCACTCCTGGCCGCACTCGGAATCAGTTCGGAAGAAATAAACAGTAAAACGTAATATTATTATGGCAAAAGTATTAATGATTGGCGCTGGAGGCGTCGCTACGGTAGCAGCATTTAAAATTGCGCAGAATGCTGATGTCTTTACCGATTTTATGATTGCCAGTCGTCGCAAGGCAAAATGTGACAAGATTGTGGAAAACATCCATAAGGCTGGCTATAAGATGGATATCAAAACGGCTCAGGTGGATGCTGACGATGTGGAGCAGTTGAAGGTGCTCTTCAACGACTATCAGCCAGAACTCGTTATCAACCTCGCCCTGCCCTATCAGGATCTGACGATTATGGATGCTTGTCTGGCCTGCGGATGCTCATATCTCGACACTGCCAACTACGAGCCAAAGGACGAGGCACACTTCGAATACTCTTGGCAGTGGGCTTATCGCGACCGCTTTGAAAAGGCTGGACTTACAGCCATCCTTGGTTGTGGTTTTGACCCAGGCGTTACCTCGATTTATACTGCCTATGCAGCTAAACACCATTTCAAGGAGATTCAGTATCTTGATATCGTCGATTGTAACGCTGGCGACCACCACAAGGCTTTCGCCACCAACTTCAACCCTGAGATCAACATCCGCGAAATCACTCAGAAGGGTTTGTATTGGGAAGATGGCAAGTGGGTAGAGACTGAGCCACTGGAGATTCACAAGGATCTGAACTATCCAAATATCGGTCCTCGCGACAGCTATTTACTGCACCACGAGGAAATCGAGTCGTTGGTCATCAACTACCCCACCATCAAACGTGCCCGTTTCTGGATGACGTTTGGTCAGCAGTATCTGAAGCACCTTGAGGTAATTCAGAACATTGGCATGAGCCGTATCGACGAAGTGGAGTATGAGGCTCCATTGGCTGACGCCAGTGGCACAGCAAAAGTGAAGATTGTCCCCTTGCAGTTCCTGAAGGCCGTTTTGCCTAACCCACAGGATCTGGGCGAGAACTACGAGGGCGAGACCTCAATCGGCTGTCGCATCCGCGGTATCGGCAACGATGGCAAGGAGCACACCTATTATGTTTACAACAACTGCTCGCATCGTGCTGCTTACGAGGAGACGGGTATGCAGGGTGTCAGCTACACCACAGGTGTACCCGCCATGATTGGCGCAATGATGTTCTGCAAGGGACTTTGGAAGAAGCCTGGCGTATACAACGTAGAGGAATTCGATCCCGATCCCTTCATGGAACAACTGAACAAACAAGGTCTGCCTTGGCATGAGATTCATGACGGCGACCTCGAATTATAATTATTAACTCTTAAATTTCTAAAGCTATGGCGAAGAAAGAAGAATCTACGGAGCAACTGACTCCGCAACAGCAGAAACTGAAAGCTCTGCAGGCTGCAATGGCCAAAATCGAGAAGGACTTCGGCAAAGGCGCAATCATGCGTATGGGCGAAGAGAAAATTGAAAATGTGGAAGTCATTCCCACAGGTAGTATCGGACTGAATGCCGCACTTGGTGTGGGCGGCTATCCTAAGGGGCGTATCATAGAAATCTATGGTCCGGAGTCATCCGGTAAGACCACGCTGGCCATCCACGCTATCGCAGAGTGCCAGAAAGCAGGAGGTGTTGCCGCGTTCATCGATGCAGAGCATGCCTTCGACCGATTCTATGCAGAAAACCTGGGCGTGGACATTGCCAACCTGTATATCTCACAGCCCGACAATGGCGAGCAAGCCTTGGAGATTGCAGACGATCTGATTCGCTCGAGTGCAATTGACATTATCGTCATCGACTCTGTGGCAGCTTTGACCCCCAAGAAAGAGATTGAGGGTGATATGGGCGACTCTTCAGTAGGTCTGCAGGCCCGTTTGATGAGTCAGGCATTGCGTAAGCTCACTTCTACCATCGCAAAAACCAATACGACATGTATCTTCATCAACCAGTTGCGTGAGAAGATCGGTGTCATGTTTGGTAGTCCTGAGACCACTACAGGAGGTAATGCCCTTAAGTTCTATGCTTCCGTCCGTTTGGATATCCGTCCCTGCGGAAAGGTCAAGGATGGCGACGATATCCTCGGCAATCAGGTGAAGGTCAAGGTGGTAAAGAACAAGGTGGCACCTCCCTTCCGAAAGGCTGAGTTCGAAATCATTTTTGGCGAGGGAATTTCAAAGGTTGGCGAGATTGTAGACCTGGGTGTTGAGTACAACATCATCAAGAAGAGCGGTTCTTGGTTCTCATACGGAGATTCCAAGTTAGGTCAGGGTCGCGATGCCACAAAGAATCTG
>Ga0310696_10004573_pt1 | contig 16910 bp, 12 predicted proteins | sample AusTroGonzalo_MG_4_FD_203885 | JGI IMG/M metagenome (GOLD analysis project Ga0310696, IMG submission 203885) | Bovine rumen microbial communities from tropical cattle in Woodstock, Queensland, Australia - Gonzalo_02 (v2) (version 2) | ecosystem: Host-associated > Mammals > Digestive system >...
GAGCTTGAGTCCGTTTACCTTGAACAGCCACATGGAAGCCCACTTGACGGAAGTGTTCTCGGTCTTGTAGAGGATTGTGGCCTTGTCACCTTCGCGGAGAGCCACGATGCCGACGAACTCCCACCCCGCAGGGATGGAGGCGGCGTCGAGCGACTTGTCGCAGATGAAATGCTTGTTTCCGTCGGAGTCCACATAAAGCGCGTAGCCGACCTTTGCCTTCTTGCTCGGCACTTCAATGTTCTTCGTGTTCAAAAAGAACAGTTCCGCGAGTTCCGCGAGTTTCTCGTCGGTGGCGCCTTGTGTTTCTGCCACGCCGCCGGACGTGACCGGGTTGGTAGAACCTTCCCTGGGTTTAGAGTCTACGTACTGTACGCCATCCACAAGGATTTCCTTTTCTACCTTGGTAACGTCCCCGTCTTTGATAATGAGATTGTGATGCATATTGTTTTTCCTTGTGTTAATTGTTAAACCCTAATACTCGACCATCCTGGAACGGTTTGCTTCCTTGATGTACTCGAAGTGATACCACCTCTCTCCGTCGGTAGAGATGAAGTCGATTTCCAGTTTTACCATGTTTGCAAAGTCCGTGATAGTGAGGGCTGTTTCAGTCGTACTCAAAGTCTTCGTTCCGTGCCAGCAACCAACGGTGTTGCCGAAGTACGTGACGGCTATCTTGAATTCCTTGGGGTCGTCAGTCCCGGACCTCCGCCACGTAGCCAGCACGTTGTATACGTGGGAGCCTGGGTCGACAACCTCGAAAAACACAGAAATACTATGGGTTTGTCCATCCATAGGATATAAGTAGTCTTCTCCAACAATGTACAGTCCCACGATTGTAGTATCTATTGTCGGGGTCATGAACTTTGTCGAGGAAAAACGGGCCAGGTATTCGATATTTCCGGAAAGACCGCCACCGAACACGCTCATAGAACGGTTCGTGTTGATCGACGAAAAGTGTTGCCCCGAGTCGGATACCTGGATTGGCCACGCCACAGCGCCTCCTCCGTCTTCGTAAACGATGACAGGCAAGTTGCCTCGTTTTACGGCATCGTTGCCGTCCGTCTGCGTATAGCGCGGGGTGTCGAGCACCGAGAGCTGCGGAGCGTGTACCGTCGGGAAGTCCACGTAGGAATCGTGGTTCCCGGACAAGTATCTGGCGATAGGAATAGGACTTTCATTGGTTCCAAGTGTAAATGTTTGCCACACGATGCAAATCCACAAAGTCCACGGTTTGACAAAAGACTTGACAGTGTTCATGTTGTCAGTCCTGTGGGTCGTTCCGTAGTTCTTCAGTACGGACACGTTCAGCGCGTTGTCCTTGAACGTGGACGGGTCTGGGACCTTCGCGTATAGCGTGAGGGTCTTTATTTCGGAGCCGTTCATCTTCTTCGACACCCTCATGGAGTCGATGATATGGGTCCCCGCGACGCGGCTGTCGTAGCTAGTCCACTGCGCGTCGTAGTTCCACTTGCCGTTCGACGGGTCGGCGTGCACGTTGATGTCGAAGCGCCCACGCTCCACGATGGCCCCGTCGGTGTTACCGGTATTGTATACCGTAAATTCGAGTGAAAGCGAAATATTCGAGTAGCATCTCGCGAGAGCTCTTCCAGTGGCTATTCCGAGAGATTCAAGGTTAAGCTCGCCGATTTGCGCCCATACGTTCGTAGAATCAATAGATTCTGCATCGATGAACGCGCCGGGGCCTCCGATGTCCTTCTGCGCCTTGATGTTGTCGCGGCCCTGTTTTACATTCGTCGCGTCGAAATTTTGCACGACGTCTGTGCGGACTGCGACGTCGCCCAAGGAAGAGGGCGCGAAATCGGAAGCGTTCTTGCCGGAATCCTTCAGGTTCCCATTGGCATCGAGCGCAGCAAAATTGTTGTCCGTCGCACCGGCAACCTTGTCCGCCTTCTTGTCGTTTAGCTCGTCTATGGCGTCGGAATTGTCGACTACTACCCTGGCAAGCTCAGCTATATTGTTGGGAAAAACGTTGTCCTGTGACCATATAACGACGTCGTGGGAATCCTTCAGCACGACCTTGTACGTCTTCGAGCAGTCAAGGAAGCACACGCATTCGCCACGACCGTTAAGGATGATTGGGTTCTCATTCGCTTCCGTCCCTTCAATATCCCTGTAGGTAGTCGCCGGAGTGCTCGTTCCCGCAAGGTACGTGTGCAGCTTGCCTCCCACCAGCGGCTTGCCGTTGATGTCCACAAAACTCAGTACCGGGCTGTTAAGTCTCTCGCAATCCATGTCTATTCCTACGAATAAATGTTCCACGTTATAGACGCCTCGGGCTGGGGGTCCCATCCGCTCGGGTTGATCGCCGATGCGAGGAGTACAGCAAGGCGGCTCCTCTTCTCGTCGATGTCGGAGTTCGTATACATGGTATCCACCTGCTGCTGCATCGTGTACGTGCCGCTCTTCGTGATCGTCTGCGCGTCGGGTCCGGCAAGGGCCGTCCAGTTCGGGACAGGAATCTCGTTCGCGGAAATTCCGTACTGCCCGTTCTTGAAACTGCAACGGCACGTAGGCATGAACTGGAAGACTCTAGACATCTTGAAATACTTGAAGAAGAACATGTTGTTGCTCTCTGGCGAGAACTCGTAGTCCAGCTTCAGCGACCACCATATCTGCCTCTTCACGTCGTTGTTCGAGTCTCCGGCATTCCGGCGCCAGTCTTCAAGCAATAGCAGCGTATTGGCGTTCTGCGTCGGGAGTACCCTCGGGTCGGACCCGCTGCCTATCTTTATGAGCCCGTACGCTATGACCTGCAAGACGTGCTTCTCCGTTACGGGGCACCCGCCGTAGTTGTCCTTGTACATGAACGTACCGGTCCCTACGGTATGAGTTACCCCGTTGAATGCCGAGTCGTCCACGAACGCATGGTCCGCGAAATTGCCCGTCACCTTCACGGCGGGCGTTATTTCGGTACCGGACATACCTGTAGGAGAAATGACGAATTTTCCCGAACCCAGGAACCTGTTCGAGCATATCTGGGCCGTCATTACGGAACTAGGGGACTTGGCCTCAACGGTACCGCGTATGTCGCTGCCGTACACGTCCAGCACTCCGCCGGATACTGTAGAGGATGCTCCCACCTTGCAATCCCTGATCGTCAGCGTGGCGGCGTCCATGGCCTCGATTGACGAGGAAATCTCGACGCCTTCGGCGTACATGGACGCGGATACGGATAGCTTTGAGCCTCCGGTAGAACCTCCGCGCCATACGACGGAAGATGCCGTTGATGTGCTGCTGAAAGAAATGTTGCAGTCGACAAGTTCGACGGACGGGGAATCGACCAGTGTCACCGTACCGGAAACGCCATTTAGCTTGCAGAAGCCCGTCAGCGAGACACCGCTGAAAACGGCATTCTCGACGATGGCGCCGGACAGGAGCGATAGCCCTGTAACGGTCCCCAAGTCGATGTCGCCGTAGTTCGGGTCGCCCTGTGAATTCTTTATCTCGACGTAGCTGTTCGCGCTCCTGCAATCGTGCACGCCGTACCGGATGTCGGAAGTTGTAAGCTGGCTCCACTGGAACGTGTCTACGAACCAGAATTCGCTGAATTCCATCTCGTGAAGTTCCACGGTATTGCCGGAGCTCGCGCCGAGCATCCCTTCCGAAGTCACCGTGCACCTCGTGAATGACTTGTCGTTGTACGTCTTGGAATGGCATTCCACGTAGCAGTCGGATACGACGCATGCGGAATTTCCCCACCATGCGGGGTCTACCTTGATGCCGCCGCCGCCCTGCACGTGAAGCGTCGCGCCGGTAACAAGCGTCTCAGTGGCCGTGCAGATGGTCTCCTTCGACAGCGTGAAAACGCTGCTGTTGCCGACAAAAACGACGTCGTTGCCGATAAACCACTTTATCTGGTGGACAGAGTTGTCCGAAAGGTCCGTGAACGTGTACTGAGAAAAATCGAAATTGCCGGAGAATTCGTACTTGCCGGGAGCGACAAAGCCTACCGTTATCGGGCGGCTCCTGGTAGAATTCCTCTGCGAATAGTTTACCGCGTTGATTACCGACGCCGTAACGTCGGCATTGAGCGTAATGTCGGGGAGGGCCCCGAACTTGCGTACGTCAAGGATACCGCCATTGAAAATCTGTATCCACCTTCCGGACTCTCCCGGTTCGATGTCGTTTGGACGCACGAAAGCGCCGTCGTCAGCCGACGCGGTACATTCTCCGTCCCACACGAACACGGAGGGGTCGCCCCAGTCTCCGGCGGTATAGTATCCGTTCACCATGACTTCGGTATGCGCGGAATGATCCACGGACTTCAACGCGGCGATAGAATTTACGGAAACGGTCTCCTCGCCAAGTTCCTCGCTCTCGTGCGGGTCGATATATCCCACGTTGTCTACTTCCCAAATAAGGGCCCACGTATCCGGGTTACCGGGCAATTTCTGCTCGACACGTACCTTGTAGAGGCGGTCCGTCTTCAGCCATATCGCGGGGAGATAGCCGAGTTCGTCGGTATAGACTACGGGACCGAGGGCATCGGCCTCCGTAAGGTCGATGTCGGAATAAACGGTTGCGGGCGTAGAAGTCCCGGCTACATAGAACTTCGCACGCCCTCCCGGTGCCGACAGCGGCTTGCCGCCGTCGTTCACGAGGAATACCTTGAGTCCACCCAAAAGAACGCTTTTCATACGCGCTTAATAATTCCCTACTCGCTCTTTTTCCTGAAATCCGCAACATAGGGGATTCCGAGGTCGTATGCGCGTCTAGCGTTTACGCCGATGGCCGTAGGATTGTTGGTCGTTGAAAGGTTTCCCAGGTTGATATTCTCGCCCTGAAGGCGGTACCCGATGGCGTTCTTCGTGTTGAACCCTTCCTGGGGTACGATGGGCGCGACCATGGTTCCCTTGAACGGGTTGTCCTCGTTCGCGTTCCTCTTCATGCGGGTGCGAGACTTGTTCAGCATGGCGTACTTGCCGCCTACCTGCTCGAACTTGGAGATGGCCGATTTCGACACGTTCAGGTCTCTCAGGAGCTGGATGATGGCGTCCTGGACCACCTTGTCGTTTACGTTCGTGGCAAGCCCATAGAGCGTCACGATTTCGTCTGCGCTCAGGGCGCCACGCTTGGCTAGGGCCTCCTGTACCTTCGCGAGGTAGGAATAGGAGTACTTCTTCATCTTCTCCTGTCCCACGACGTATTCTTCGCCCTTGGCGTTGATACCGGGTTTGCCGGTCCTAAGGTCGGCATAGTCGCTCAGCGTGTCGCTGAAGCGGTCGATAGCGTCCCTGTAACCCCTGCCCACCTTTATGGGCGTAGTGTCTGCGTACGCGAACGCACGCTCCAGCGCCGCCGCTTCCTTGCCGTTGAAAGCCTTTCGGATATTGTCGGAAACACCTCGGGTGAAATTGTCCCCTTCGCCTACGATGTGGCGGAGTTCCTTGACGAATTCCGAGGACACGCCGTTCTGGTGGGCGTCGATAAAAGGGCCCACCACTGAATCGTAGAAGCTGTTGTTGAACGGTACGCGGTCGCCGAGGAACTTGTTAGACGAGATTACCTTCTCGGGAGAATAACCTGCGATAATCGCATGGTCGTTAGCCATCTCGCGGTTGATCTCGTCTAGTAGCTGCATCTCGTCACGGGTTAGTTCTCCGCTGTACACTTTACCACGTTCGAGCTGTGAGGTGATATTCTCGTACTTGTCGGCGAACTTCTCGAGGTTGTACTGGGCGTTGCTCTCGTACGTCTTCAGTTTCGAGTCGGAACGGCGCGGCTGCGCGTAGAGGATGCCACCGTCGGTATCCGGTCCGTAAGCCATGTCGAGGGCATTGCGACGCCCTTCCTTGTACGTAGTCTTAGGAAGGTAATCTTCCAGCGCCGTTTCGGGCGTGTTGAGCGCGTCAATGCGCCTCTTCATGTCGGCTTCCGTAGGAGACAGCGTTTCGTCGATTTTTCCTCCGAAACCGCTGTTCAAGGCGGGTTCGTTCGAAATTGTACCGACGGCTTCCTTTCGTGCGGCGTTAACTTCGGGCTGGAGACGCTTGCCACGGTCACCCACGAACGGGGTCATGTTCAAGCCTTCGGAGCCCTTGTCGAGAATAGTCTTCATCGTCTCTGCGTTGCGCGGGTCGGAGAGGAACTGTACAAGCTCCTCGTCCGTCATGGCGCGGTCGGTATTGCCTAAACGGGCCGACTGTGCAGCGGCCTTAACGTAGTCCTTTCCGAACCTCTGCAAAAGTTGTTGGGCTACAGTGCCTAGAGCCTCGAAACCACCTCCGAGAACCGCACCGAGACCGAGATTTAACCCCGTAATTTCACGATCGTTTATCTTTGCTGAAGCGGCTTCAAGGCCGGCTCCTTCGGCGGCTCCTGCGACGCCTGCTCCTATCAACCGGCCTCCTGCAATGTTCGTAGCCTTTCCGAGGTTAGCTCCGGCCTGCACTCCCTTTCCAAGGAGTCCTGCTCCTGCTATAGTAGGCAACGTCATGGGGTCGCGCGCAAAAGAAGATACTATCCCAGTCTCTTCTCCGCTCCTTCGGCCAAGGTCGAAGCCCTTGTCGGTAAACGCGGCGTCATTGAACGAATCGAGAGCCCTTCCGGGAAGAGTGAGCATGTCGGATACGCCAGCCTTCAATGTGCCGAGGTCGTATTCCCTGTTTCCCTTCATGTATTGTTCGGCGAGGCTCGGGAACGCTTCTGCGAGCGCTCCGGAGGCGCCACCGCCGAAATAGTCCTTTCTTTCCTGGTACGAGGTGCGACCGTCATTCTTGACGGTTTCTGTGTCGGATTCCTCTTCCAGGACATAACCGGCGGCTCCAGGGTCGTTGATACCCCTTTCCTTCAGCGACGCCTTGAAGTTACTCACGTCCTGGGCTGTAAGTCCAGTCCTGGTTTCGCCCTTCGGGTTAGTAATTCTATAAGCCATCGTCTACTCCTAGAAATTGTCCCAGTCGGCCTTGCTGTACTTGGCGTCTCCGTTCTCGCGTTCGAAGGCTTCCTTTTCCTTCTGCTCGCGTTCGTCCTGTTTCTTCTTCTGGATGGACCTGTAACGTCCCTTGTTCGTCTGCAACTCAAGCGTACCGTCGAGATACTTGATTACGTTGTCGTCGAACTGGTAGGCTTCCTTCAATGCGGCATCCACCTTTTCCTTGCCGTTCGTATCCACGAGCGCGCGGTATTCTCCGCGAATCTTGTTAAGAACGATGGGTGCGACGTTGCGTACCGCCTGCTCGAAGGCTTCCTTTTTGAGGAGGTTTCCGAGAATGTTCTTGTCGCTTGCGGCGATGGCGTTCTTCAACTGGTCGAAACCGTCCTCGCCTAGGTCGGACACGAGAATTCGTGCGACATCCTGGTCCGTCGTCCTTTCTTCAGGCAACAGCGCACGTACGAGAGGAGCCATCATGGCGCCTGCAGTTGTATAATATCCGCTCAGGATTGTCGGTATTCTCTGCCAGCGAGCGACTTCAGCCGTCCTCTCGGCGCCGGACTTGTCGGCGAGCTTGAGAACCTTGGCCGTCTCAGGAGAGAAACCACCCTTTTCCAGGTCCTCGAATTTCTCGATCTTGTCCTTCAGGCGCTGCTTGAGCGATTCCACGCCCTTCGCCTTCGGTACGGATTCGTATTCCTCGATTGCGGCGAGAAGCATTTCGGCATCGTTCTTGTTATCGACAGCCGAGACATCCTTGCCCATCTGCTGAATGGCGTTGTCAAGAGGATAGATGGCGCCGCCGAGGGAGTCGCCCTTGCGGACCACGTACTTGTACGTTTTCGCATTTTCATCGCCATTTGCACCGGCGATCGATGCCGGTTTCTTTCCGGACGCCTGAGTAGCGGCATTACCGGCATTGTTGCCTGCACCATCGCCGGAACCCATGATGGCCGTGATGGTCGGGTCGTTCTCGTATTCCGGATAGCGCTTCAGCGACCTGTATTCGAAACCTGCGGGCTGCGTCTCGTCGTAGGCGTCAATGATGTTCTGGATAGCCTGCTCGTACGTACCGCCGTCATTCGCGACCCCACGGAGATAGCCGGTCATCCAGGTATACATCGGGAAACGTCCGCCGAGGTAGGATTCGAGCATGTTCAGGCGGGAGTATTCAGCCGCCGCGATCTTGCGCTGCTCGGGCGTGCCTTCGGTTCCCTGGCTGAAGTTCAAGATTCTGTCCTTGCCGTTGAACATGACGACGTGATCGTCCTTGAACACCTTGTCCTTCGGACGAGCCCTGTTCTGCATCGTACGGCGTGCCTGGGCCTGCGACATAAGCCAGCGTGCAAGTTCCTCGTCGTACGTGACTACGTAGGACGCGGCCACGTTGAGAACGCGGTCAAGCTTTTCCTGCGGGATTCCGAGCTGGTCCGCCTTCTGCAGGATAAGCCCGCAAATGCGGCGGGCCATGTTCTTGCGCCACAACTCGAATTCAGCCACGCTCTGCCTGTAGTTATAGTCCATCGACGTACGGCGCTCGTTGCGCATCGCGTTCGCTGCTCCGAGGTCGTATTTCGCCGCCTCGTCCGAAAGCCGGTCGAACGGTATTCCTTCCTTCTCGCGCTGCGCGATAAGGTTCTTGAGGGAGTTCCGGTCGTAGTTCTCGTTGTACGCCCTGCCGAGGTCTAAACCCTTCTGCACGGGCGCGAAAACCTCCTCGAACGGGATTGCCTTCGGAGCTGCGCCCTTGATGAAGTAAAGACTGTTCAAATCGTATGCCGCCATTATCTCGCTCCCAGGTTGTAGTCCGTCTCGCGGGTCATTGATCCCGCCGTGGGATATTGCGCTACAGTCCCGGGCATTCCTCCCAGGGCCGAAGAATTCTTGTACTGCGCGTCGAGCTGGAAGACCGGATTGCCCGGTTCCTCGGGCTTCATCGAGGCCATGTCCTGCAATGCCGCGAGGAGCTGCTCGATAGTGCCGTTCCCGTTCGCAATCGCCTCCACCTGTGCCTTCGCCTCTTCGTTTCCTGCAGGTGCAGGTTCTTCCGGAACGGTGGCCTGCGCGTTCGGGTCGAACGTTGACGCCGGAACGGTAGCTCTGGGCGCCATCGCGTCCTGTGTCGGGACGTAGGAGCGCATATCGCCGCCAGCCCCGCCCATGGGGTCCGAATTGAGAGCGCTCGCGGCACCAAGGTTCAAGTAGTCCGAATTCTGCGCGACAACCCTGCCCGGGTCTCCTTCGGGACGTGCATCGAGCGAAAACCCGCCTTCGAACACCTGCGATTCGCCCTGGTACGGGTTGTTCCTTTTCGAGGCGCCCATACCCATCCGGAACGTAGGCACCGTAAGGAAATCCGAACCGGCCTTCGCTCCGGCAAGGATGTTCCCCATGTCAATCATATTTCCCATGTCATACCCCCACGAGGTTAGCGGTAGTCGGGGTGGTGTATCCCGGGTTCCATCCGTTCATGAAAAGGCTCGCGAAATCCTGTCCGCCATCGTTCAATCCCTGCGATAGTGTCTGCTGGTACACAGGACTCGTATTGGTAGGCGTCGATGCAGCCGGAGTGCTTGCGGACGGCGTGTCGCCCTCCTGCGATGCGTAAAGCCCGACCCCGGTATTGAGTCCCTTGGCGAGAGCGTCAATAATAGCCGTGGCGGTCCCGACGTCTGCCATGTCCGCCCCGGCCTGCGCCGTGGCCTGCTGCTGGATGGCGTCTGCGTTGCTCTTGGCGAGCGAACCGAGTGCAGAAGCCTGGGCCGTGTTCGCCTGTACGCCACGGTTCGCGGTGGTATTCAAGCCGTTCAGTTGCGCCTGCAGGTTCGCGTAATAGCGGTCGGCCTCGGCCTTCCATGCGTTGAAGTCGAAGTTCCTGTCGTCGGTGTAACGCTGGAAAGCGCGGTTGTACGCAGATCCGAATTCCTTGCTCGCCTGGTCCTGCGCATAGTCGTTCGTCGCCTTCACTGCCGCTCCGGAAAGGTTCAGCCCGTTCGCGACGTTGCTCTGGTCCAGGGCCGCAAGCCCCTCCTGCATGCGCACCCTGTAGCTCGGGTCGTCAGTAAAGTCCTTTTCAGTGAACGAGAAATCCTCGGGAGCTACGTAAGCCTTGTCGCCGCTAATGTAGCGGTCCCATGCTTCGTTGTCGTTCACCATGTCGTAGAACTTGTTCCCCGCATCTACGCCGAGCTTCTGCATCTGCGCATTGTAAGAATTGGGACCGAACGCCTGGTCGTACGCAATCTGGAACTGCGCGCGCTCCTGTTCGCTGGCACGGGCAAGTTTCTCGTAGGCGTCCCTCTGCGCCCTTGCGCCCATTGCGCCGCTAATCGCCGATGCGAGGGTAGATACCGCTATTCCTGCAATCAAGCCACCCATGACTATCTCCTTGCAATAAAGGTGACGGATAGGTTCGTGTCTACACTACCGCCCCTGATTGTTCCGTTCTCGTTAAATTCCACCCCGTCGTGAACGAACGTCACGGCAGGAGCCAAACCTTCAATTTCGGCGTTCGCCTTGACTACGCCAGTAATCGTAATCGTGCTGCCGGTCCTGACAGCGTACAGGTTTTCCGCAATCTCTACGGGCGTCTGCGCCTGGTTCATCCACGTATCGAACGAATTCATCCACGGGTTCCAATCGGGATTAAGCCCTCCGTCACGGAAAAACTGGGGAGCCCTCGGCATGGACTGTACGTAGGTCTCGGCGAGCTTTTGGAGTTTCTGCCTTTCCATCACTTGCCCCCTACGCCTTCCTCGGTCTCGATGGTGGCGCCGTATATCGTCCACCGGATCGGGTCGCTGACGCAAATCTCGTAGCAACGGTCTACGGCAGAACCGAGCCTGTACCACTTTACGCGGCGCCTGTACATGCCCTGCGTGCCGCTCGATTTCCACCTGGGTTCCCTCGGGAGCCTACCTGCTCCGTCGATGGCCCTGAGCATCACCTGCGGGTCCGAGCCCTGCCCGTACGGCAAGGCGTTTCCGCATTCCAGGTCGAGTTCAAGGCTGATATGCCTCAATAGTTTCCCGTTGGCCCGGAGGTGCGGTGCAACCCTGCGGCGTACGATGGGTTCCCCGTCGTCGTCGTTGTAGTGCGTACTTACGTGATACAGTTCCCCGGTAGCACCGTTACCACCGATAATCATGCTGAACGCCGGAGAAATGCAGGTGATGTTCCACCTGTGCTGTATGGTATTCTTGGTAGAACTGCGCTTGTGCCAGTACTTCTGCCCGACGTTGTACACCCACGTAACGTCCTGCGTGGGGAACGCGACGGAATAGTAAACCTGCCCGTCGTCGCTCCAGCACATTCCCACGGCGTCTTCCATGGTCGAGTACTTCGCGAATTCCATGCTCATGGCATCCGTGCTAACGACCGCGATGGACCCGTTGGATGATCCCTCGTAGACGTGTAGACGACCCGTCTCGCCGCCTCCAACAAAGAACACGCTCGAAGCTATGGCCGCTACGGAATTACCGCTCACCGTTCCGACACCGGACGCGACCCCATTAACCTTCCGGATGGGGGAGTACAGCGTACCGCTTGACGATGTGGTCTGCCACAGCTCGTACGTCTCCGAACCCACCATCCACAGGTAGTTGCCGGCTACGGCGATGCCGAGAACCGGGTCGCTCTTTATGGACGCGCTCACGAAATCGAGCTCTTCCCACTGGTCCGGCCTGTTTATGGCGGACCAGTACACCCTCTGCGAAAGGGTGTTGTCGTTGTTGTTTCGACCGCACATGAATACGCGGGCGTCGAGGTAGGCCAGCTTGGTCGGCCTCTGCGGGACCGTATTGCCCAACGAGCTGAAAGCCTTCGTGTCCATGTCGATGCAGTACATCGTCACGCCGTCGGCTATCACTATCTTCTGCGGGATGTCGCTGCCGCTCTCTCCTCCGGCATCGACGATAGAAACAGGTCCCGTCCCTTCGCTGATTACGCCCAGCCTCATTATGACGGATACGGAATTCGCGTCGGGAGGTTCCATCTTCCATACGGCATCCGAGCCTACAATTACAACGCCGTTGAGCGAGTCGCCCATGAACGGCACCGAACACTGGTGGATGCCCCTGATGCGGCTCGCTGCGTCCTGGTTCACGCACGGGAGCGTATCCAGCACCTCGTTCGTACCGGCAACCTTGAACCGTATCTTCTTCGTTCCGGCAGTGGATACCAGCATGTGCTTGTACGGGGAATTCCCGCTGCCGACCTTCAGGCACTCGAAGTTTACGCATTCCTGGCAATCGACAGGCTTGCTCGGGTAACTGTAGGCGGGGCCCACTATGGCGTCGAAGTTAGAAAGTTGCATGTCCGCCGCCATCGGTGAAAATGTCGTAGTGCAGGCTGTTTACATATCCGGGCGCGCTCCAGTCCGGGATCGGGGTGGAGCTCTGCGAACGGCTGCGTACGAAAGTGCCATACGCGTTCTTGTATCTCGCCATCAAGCTCTGTTCGACGGCCTGGTATCCGGCATTGGCGGCGATTTCAGCCGCCAGCCTGTACTTGATGGCGCTAAGCGCCGAGGAATCGAGGGCCGTCAGGTCCGTATCGAGCGTGACGTCCTTGAAAGTCGGTTTAGGGAATACGGCCATGACACGGTCGGCGCCCGACACCCAAAGCCTCGGGTACGGGGTCTTGCCCTTGTCGTACCACCACCATCGACCGACGTGTTCGGCGGAGTAGAAATTCTGCTGCTGGCATTCGGCCAGCTCTCCTACACCGGAACCTACCACCTGGTACATGTTCACCGGAGGAGGGGAGATGATGTCGATTATGAAATCTTCCGGCTCCGAATGCAGCTTGAAAGACCCGGAATATGCCCCGGAAAGCTCGGCATTTGCCGCCAAGTCGAAGGCGATGTGCGATACGACCGCAGTAACGGACGCCGTATAGTCCTTGCCGCCGATACGCACGTCGATCTCGTCGCCGACGTTAAGGTTGTGTGAATCGCCGCACGTGCAATGTACGCCGGTAATGTCGGCGACCGCGTTGAATACCCTGTGCGGGTTGTTCGAGAACGTCACGAAACGCCTTCCGGCGGGCATGTCGAGCACTATTGCCGAATTCCCGGTAGAGAAATCCTCCTTCTGCGCCAGGACGTCCAGTATCTCGTTGAGCATGGAAAGGGCGTCCCTGGTCTCGAGGTCGTCAGGAGTGTCGCCGAGTCCGCGAACCGTCGAACGGATAAATGCGTCGCGGATAAGGTCTCTTACAGTGTTTCCCATGGTATATTTTCCGTTTTTTTACAGGCTTAATAATTCCATGTTGACTTTTTGTTTATAAATTGTTTATATTTTGTTTAGTAGTACAGCCGTTGCCGGTATCCACGGAGGTTCCCATGAAGGGGATCATTCACGGACGCCGCCATTGGAAGAAATACGACGGCTCCACATACTACTTCTACTCGATGGCTACCCACAAGAGGGAGTCGATTTCAAAGGAAGAACTCTGGGAACTGGGAAAGACCCTGCCGCTGAAGGTGAAGGCGTCACTCAGGAAGATAGAGCTGTTCAAGGTGCCCATGACGCCACAGGAACAGTTCGACGCGCTCACGCTGTGCTCCATCTCCATATATTGCCTGAACGGCGCTCCCAAGATGGACATGCCGGGAATCTCGATGGAGGACTACTCCAACGACTTCTATATCGAGATGGTGAAATACCTGAAGAACTGGGACCCAGAAAAGGGCCCGTGGGGATGCCTCGTGAAATACGTGCGACTCCACACGATACGCGCATCGCTAAAAAGATGGAATTCGCCAAAGAACGAAATCCGTTCAAGAGAAAAAGTGCTGAAATCGGGTCTCAACGAAGACATATACTACAAAGACCTGGAATCCCTCGAAGACCTTGGAACAAGAATCTCCGAAGGACGCCAGGTCATTACGGATGAAAGTAGACGCGTACTGTGCCAGGTTCGCTAGTCGAGCTGGACTTCCACGTCAACGATCCATTCCGGCAGCAGGGCGGTGAATACGCCGAGCATGTCGAGACGGTCCGGGAACTGGTCGGTCGTCACCGAGTAGTCCTCGATGAAGCGGATCACCACGTTCTTGTAGTTCACCGAGTTGCACATTTCCACCTTCTTCGGGCGGGCGAGGTCGACGTTCGTGAGGACCATGGCGTCCTTGTGGAGCACGGGGCAGCACATGTAGGACTTGGTCTTCACGCCCTTGATTACGCCTGCGGCGCTCGGTACGGCGGTGCAGTTCGCCATCGCGAACTTCTTGCGGCTTTCGGCGTCGGTGATGTTCCCTTCGGCGATGACCGGACGGATGGAGTACACCAGGGCCTTGACGGTCGTGGAGGTCGCATCCTTGAGGCCGAGCACCTTGCGCTCGAGGAGCTGCGGGTACTTCTGCTTCGTTTCCGGGTTCACGAAGTAGGAATCCGAGAACTGGATGGTGTCGCCAACCTTCAGGAGGGAGGCGTCGGTGAACGTGAGGTCGATCCACTGCGTCAGGTTGTCGTAGTCCGGCGTGATGGTGCCCGGGGTGGCGGTTTCGCCGCCGGCGCCGTTCACGTGGATGTGGGCGAGGTCGGTGGAACCCCAGGTGAGGCCGGCGACATCCTGGATGGTACCGTCCTTGATGGCCTTGGAAATGGCCTGGGCGTTGTTGTAGAGCTGCTTCACGTTCTCGGTCAGGTCGTTCTCGATGTCGGAACCGACGAAGGCCATGCGCTCGGCCACGTTCTTCGGGGCGAGGAACTTGTTCAGGAGCGCCTTGGCGTCCAGGAAGCCCTTGTAGAGCTGGGCATTGGTGTGGCCGCTGCCGATGATGACGGTGGAACCGGCGACGTTAGCCGCCTTGGCGAGACCCTGGGCGTCGAAATCGGAGGCGAGGGCCGAACCTGCCGGACGAATCCAGCGCTTCGAGTATTCGTTGCCGCCCTTGTCGATGTCGATGGTGAGTTCGCGCGCGGAGAACTGGAAGTCGACACCCTTCTGTTCGGGGAGGGTGACGTTCACCTTGTCTTCGTGGACGTCCTGGATTTCCATGCCGGCGCCCGTACGGACACGGAACTGTGCCGGACGGCGGACGGAGATGGTGTCGCCCTTCTTGGCGCCGCGTTCTTCGAAGTCGGAACGGTATTCGTTACGCACGAAACCTGAGAAAAGGCGGGTGTTCATGAAAGCCTTGGTGGCTTCCTTCACGACGTAGCCCGAGATGTACGCCGGGCTGTTGGTTGTTGCTACGGTAGACATTTTTCAATCCTTTTTTTGGCTAGTCGCCGTTCTCCATCCACTCGTCCATAGAGCAAGTGGCCGGATTGAGGCGGCCCGTGACGGGGTGGCGTACTTCCTGCGGCTGCTTCAGCGCCGGAGCCTTCGGGGGTTCCTGTTTCGGCGCCTGCGGCTGCTGTTCCTGCGGATTCGGCGGAACTTCCGCACCCTTGTTCTTTTCCGCTTCCTGACGGATCTGGGTCAACCTCGCCTCGACATTCTTGAGGAAGGCTATGCGCCCCTCCTCCGGTGTCATGAGCAACTGGTTCCTTACGGCGTCGACGTTCTTCAGCGTGTAGAGGAGCATCGCCCCCATCGGGGAATTCTTCACGTACATGAAACTCGACCTGTCGACCGGGATTTTCACTTCTCGCGACATCACGTCGTCGTAGTCCGGTACCATCTTTCTCGCATCGTCCTCGGTCTTCGCGAAGTTGGCCTCGGCGGAAGCAATTTCCGCCCGCTCCTTGTCCTTCGCGCGTTCCTGTTCCACGATCTTCATGGCCTCTTCGCGTGCCATGTGGTGTATCCACTCGGCGTCCGTCGCGAAGTCGTCGCGCGTCTTCTCCTTCGGTTGCGGGAGTCCCTTCTTGAAGTCCTCCAGCTCCCTCATGATGCGCGCGTTCTGCTCCTTCAGCTCGCGGTTGCTGCGGGAAAGCTCGTTGATGCGTTCCTGTACGCCCTTGGGGGTATGTCCCTTCGTGCCGAACGGGTTCGCGGGTTCCTTTACGGCCTCGCCCGCGCCAGGTTCGCCCTTCGGCGTCTCCTCCTTGGCGGGTTCTTCCTTCGGCGGCTGTCCCGGGTCAGGTTCCTTGCCCTTCTCAGGTTCATCCGCAGCCTTCGTCTCCTCCGGCTTCTCGGGTTCCCTCTTTTCCGTGTCGTCGGCTGCACCCTCCCCAGTGTAATTGCCAGTGAGGTCCAGTCCGTCTATCTCTTCTTCCATCGTTTTCGCCATGGTATGCGTCCTATCTCGGTAGTCTTTCGGCCCTTATGGGGCCACCGGTCGCCGATACCCGGTGCTGTCTACCGCCGCTGAATCCTTCCTCCGGTTGGGGCCGGATTCCGGAAACCCGCTGCGTACTATCCCTCGCCGCTTTTACTCCCGCGAGGTGGGGGAGCCCAAATTTTGTCTTAATAGTTCCTACCGGAGCTATTTCAAGTTCATAAGCATGTCCGTCTGGCTGAGTTCGTCGTCGTTCAGCGTCGCGTTCTTGAAGGCGAGATTCGGAGCGGTGCGGGCCTCCTGCGGAACGCGGCCCGATATGCCGGGAACGTCCGTCCTGGACGTAGTTCCTGGCAACACCGTACCCGAGTTCGCGCGTGCCGTCTCTATGGCGCGCTTGCCGACTTCCTTGATAAGGTCCGTCTGCACCTTCGCAGAGGTCTTCTCCACGTCGGCCTGCACCTTCATAGCCTCGCGCTCGTTCGCGTTGAATTCTTTTATCTGCGTCTCGGCAAGGCTGTACTCTCCCTTGACGCGCTCGGCGGCTATGCGGCCCTGGATCTGGTTCTTGAGCTCGCCTTCCAGCGCGACGATGCGCGCCTGCATCTGCTGCTGCAGTTCCATGTTCGCCTGCTTCGTCTGCTCGAACATCTGCATGGCCTGTTCGAGCTGCGCCGCCGGCACGAATCCCTTAGGCGCCTTCTCCGCAGCCTTGATTTCCGGCGGCAGCATGGCATGGAGACGCTCGGCGGCCTCGTTCGCCCACGGGATGTCCATGTTCTTCACGGCCAAGTCAGCGATGGCGGTAGCCGTGTTCGGGATGGCCTGCATGATGCTCTGGAA
>Ga0310696_10004574_pt1 | contig 16908 bp, 17 predicted proteins | sample AusTroGonzalo_MG_4_FD_203885 | JGI IMG/M metagenome (GOLD analysis project Ga0310696, IMG submission 203885) | Bovine rumen microbial communities from tropical cattle in Woodstock, Queensland, Australia - Gonzalo_02 (v2) (version 2) | ecosystem: Host-associated > Mammals > Digestive system >...
TGTATAGAAACTCCTCCTTCGGGTTCCAGAGACAAGTCCATCAGGCGCTCCGGACACTCGGTAGATTGTCCAAGAAGGGCTACAAGGAGCAGTCCTTGGAGTATATGACCAAGCAACTGGTCCGGGACGGCCTCACTGAAGAGCAGGCGAAGTCCGCCGCCGAGAAGAGGTACGAGAAATCCCTGGCCGGGGCTGTGACCCGTGTTGCGGTGTTCGGCTGGCTGATGGAGTTCGCCTGGAACCTCGGTTCCCACGCTGTTTATCTCTTGCTCGGTGACGATCCGGACGAGAAGAAGGCCATGTTGGAAGAGGATGCGAAGAAGGCCCTTTCTGGAGGAATGATCGAAGGTCTCGCCGGTGGTAGTGTGATAAGTGACCTCCTGGCGAAATTCGAGAACGGAGAGAGCATCTACGGGTACGATATGAATACCCTGCCTATCATGCAGGATATTAAGAATACTATTTCGCACTTCAACACCGACCCGGTGGCCGCGGCGAATGAGTTGGTTAACCTCGCTATCCAGATTGGTATCGGCACGAACCCCCAGACGCTCACGGATGCTATTGTGGCAATCGTGGACGCCTGCGACGGGAACTTCGAGACCTCGAAGGAAGCGATGCTGTGTATCCTCAGAATCCTCCAGGTCCCGCAGTCTCAGCTTGACCAGCTGATGATCGACGAGATCGGGATGACGGCGAGAGACGCGCAGAAACTCTCCTACGAGGAAGTGGCCCAGCGGTATGCCAACTACAAGCTGAAGCGCAACGCTCCGCTTACCGGTGACTTCTATTCACAGGAGTTGCTGGAGAAGCGGGAGAAGTCTCACAAGACTACCTTTAAGAAGAAAGTAAACGAAAGGAACAAACTCAAAGAAGAGTAATTATGATCAAGCAAATCCAATTACGCGGAATTTCTCACAGGCCCTCGGACAAGCTCACCCAGGACGGGGGCCTGGAAGAGTGCATCGACCTCCGGCTCGACAATCAGGAACTCGGGCCGGCCAAGGATGCCGTGAATGTGACTGACGAACTCGCCCCCGGGCTTTCTACCTCGGGGATTGACGTGATGTATATCCACAAGGGGAACGGGTACGCAAACTACATCGGGACAAAGGAAGTGTCCGAGGGGAATGTTAGGGTTACATATCTGGCGGCTTATGTGCATGACCCGGACAATCAGAACGCAAATGCTTCCGGCTGGGTGTGCAAGCTGATCCACTCGTTTCCTTCCGAGATTGATTCCATCACTTCGGTTGGAAATATGCTGATGGTGACTGTCCCCAGTCAGGGGCGGACATATTACGCTTTGTTCAAGGATAGGAGCTACAAGTATCTCGCATCGAAAGTCCCTCGTCCTTCTGTGCAGTTTAACACACAGCTATCGGCAATCACCCCGGATGTAACCATTCTTGACTGCAACGATGTCACTATCGACTGCATGAACGAGAGCGGAACAGCGCAAGTCCCTACGGCAAAGGAGTTGTGGGATTATACCCTTCGGAAGAGGTTTAGCGAAGGAGACGAGGGGTTACACGCAAGCACTTTCTTTAGGAATGTCCAGGAGACCTTTTGGGAGAAGATTAACAAAGAAAGAATCGTCGAGCGCGGTGACGGGAAATTCACTGCGCCGGTGCTGGCGAGGTACGCGCTCAAATTGTTCGACGGGTCATATATCTATGTATCCGAGCCTATCATTTTGAGCAGCGGGCATCATTCCCATGTGCTTCCGTTTGTCTGTAATCTTGGTGTCGCAGATTCAAGGGGAAGGTTTGCAATGACCATTGGCGTACAGGATGTGTTCTCGGTTGGTGTTTCTGCGTGGTTCGATAATGTATCTACAACGGACTGGGACGAGATTATCAGTTCTGTCGATGTGTTTCTATCGAATGATATTCTTGTGCCGAAGATAAACTCCGAGCCGGCGTCTGCGGATCAGCTTACATCACGGATGGTTGTGTCCGGGCTTACAATAAGCACTGACGATATTGAAATCAAGTTTAACGGAGCAACAGGGAGCATCAAGGAGGCGTTTGAAGCGAGGTATACGGAAGCGGCGAATTTCTATCTTGCTGCGAGCTATGACATAAAGAATCTTCCGAACAACAGGCCCCTTTCTCCGTATGAACAGGACGAGCTTGTGGTCAGGCAGAGACTGACTGAGGGGTATTCGCAAGATTTCTCGCCTTTTGGGGAGTTGAGTTCGTATAACAATCGGCTCGTTAGTGTATCCCAAAGGGTTACATTATCTCCGGGCGGCTATTTCCAGGCGTTCGTTCCTACCACGCCAGAATCATCCGTAATGTTCTCTCTCTTCTATCATGTCCGGGATTCATACGGAAACGAGAGGATTGTGCGAGGTGTGCAGGGAAGTGTGTTCCCTGAAACTATTCGCGCATATATCGCATATCCAGACCCGAAGTGTTTTCAGGCGGACTTGTATGTCGGCGCGGTCGATCCGTATACGCATCAAATAGTATATACAACGAAAGTCATTCTCCCGATGAAGGAACATCCGAGACTTAATTGCTCGTATGGTTTCTGGGGTCTCGACGAGCGCCTCGATACTCCCGTGGCCGGTGACGGTCGAAGCTCTGAAACGGCTGGTGATCTCCCCACGGAGAACCCGACATATTTCCAGTATGACAGGCTGATGCTGTCGGAAATGGATAACCCGTTTGTGTTTCCTCTCGGACAGAGACAGAGGTTTGCGGACAGGATTATCGGCGCTCTGCCGGCTACGATTGCGCTCTCCACGGGTCAGTTTGGCCAGTTCCCTCTGTATGTCTTTACGGAAGGTGGTATCTGGACTATCTCTTTGGATGATGAAGGAAAGATGGCTGCGTCGCATCCGGTTTCGAGGGATGTTGCCGTGGATGGGACTATCGCCCAGTTAGACCAAGCCATCGTCTTTGTGTCAAATCATGGCGTGATGATCCTGCAAGGCTCGCAGATTTCCTGCCTGTCTCCGTATATGGACGGCCCGCAGTACACCATCAATGGTATTGCCCCTGCCGGGAGCGCGTTGAGGGCTTCCCTCACGGCTGACGGCTACGGCTCCCTGTTTGGCCTCTCGCTGGATACAACCTCCTTCAAGAACTTCCTGAACGGCTGCAAGCCTCTGTATGACTACGAGAACAAACGGATTCTCCTGTTCAATCCTAACAAGGGTTATGCGTATGAGTGCGACCTTGAATCGCAGACATGGCGCAAGCACTCTCTTCCGGATACTTTCACAAGGGTTCTGAACGGCTATCCCAGCGCGTACTCATATATGAACGGAAAGATTTATGAGTGGTCTGTGAGACCGAACTTCAATGAACTGAACCCCACCGCAAGGAAAGGCTGGCTCCTTACCAGACCTTTTGATCTCGATGCGCCGGACATTCGGAAGAGCCTCAACAGCATCCGAATCAGGGGAGTGTATAACCACGCAGATGTGAAGTACATTCTTCTCGGTTCGATGAATGGCATCCAGTGGCAGCGGCTCACATCTTTGCGGGGCGGGTCATACAAGTCATTCCGGATACTCATTCTCACAAACTTTACCCCAGGGGAAAAACTATCGTGGATTGACATTGACTTCGAGACACGATTTGGCAACAAACTGCGGTAAGTTGGTGAAATATAGACTACGGGGGCGATTATTCGTCCCCATTTTCGTATCGAACAAAAGTATATGATTATGAAACAGGACATTCTTTATTGGCTGAAACAGATTTTCGAGGCGATCGGCAAGGTCGCGTCCGTCCAGCGCAATCAGGCGGACTGGAACGAGGCCGACAGCTCGGAGGCATCGTTTATCAAGAACAAGCCCGCAATCCCTGTCGGGATGATCGTTTCCGGTACGGTACTCACGGATGAGTTTACCCCCGGCTCCGGTCAGCCTACTCTGGCGCAGGCCGCGGCGAAGGTTGCCGCCGGCTGCGCCGTGTATCTGAAATACACGGACAACGAGGTGGACTGCTATGAGGCAGTTCTGTTTGCCAGTTCCGCGAAGATCGAGACAAAGAATCTCTCTTGGGAATAGTATGGAATGGCTTGATTCACTCGTCGGAGCGCTCGGTGGAGGTTTGCTCTCCATCCTGGGCAGCATCGTATATTTCCGACCTAAACTGAAAGAAGCGAAGGCCGCTGCCAAGAAAGCGGAGACCGAGGCTTCGTCTATGGAATACGCGCATTTGCTTGAACGCATCAAAAATGCGGAGGAACTCTATCAGAAACAAGGGGAAACGATCGACGATCTTCGCAAGAAAGTCCTCGAACTCGGAAAGGAGAAGATGGAGCGCGACGAGAAGATTCAGTCTCTCGAAATCCAGAACAAGAAACTGACGAATCGAGTGAACGAGCTTTCCAAAGAAATCGAAGCATACAAGGTTATCGCAAAGGGTTAACTGGTTTCATTCATGGGTTAATTAAGTGGGAGGCAGGGCGGTTGAGACAATCCCCCTGTCTTTTTAAGTTTCAGAATATGGGAAAGTACAAGTATTTCGAGCTGTCGGAGTTCATCAAGTCCGACAAAGCTGAAAAGAAGAAGATTGACAACACTCCTTCTTTTGAAATCGTGGATCATCTTAACGAGCTTGTTAAGAATTTCCTCGAACCTCTCCGCGCGGCCTGGGGCAAACCTATCCGCGTCACCTCCGGTTATCGGTGCGATGCGCTCAACAAGGAGGTTAAAGGCTCTTCTACCAGTGTTCACAAACTTGGCTATGCCGCAGACCTCCAGAGCGGGAACTATGAAGAGTTCCGCGACTTCGTGGTCGAGTGGGCCAAGAAGAACAGGATAAAGTTCGACCAGATCATCAAAGAATCCGACGGAAAGACGAATTGGATTCATGTTGGATTGAAGAACAACCTCGGCCAGCAAAGAGGCCAGATTAAAGTGATGAATGTTTAAAAAATTTAGATATGGAAGAGACAAGAGTTGGCTCCATCGTGAGCAGCCAGATCGGGCGCATGGGTTCGGTCTCCTACACAGACGGGGTTTTCCGTCTGCCGAACAACACACCTTTCAACATCAAGAACGATGGTGACGAAGCGGTAGAGCTGACCGTGGTGCTCGACAAGATGGCTGACGGAACTTCCGTCACCACCAAGTTTGAGCCGGGCTGGAATCCCGAGATTGTAAAGGCAATCCTGGGCGGCGATGTCACCAACATCAAATGGGGTTATTAGTATGGGAATCATCATCGGAATCCGCGCCGGCATAGGTGGCGGAAAAAGGAAACCCGACAAGTGGCTCGATCCAGTGTCCGCTGAGTTCACCCGGCGGACATCGGGAGGGAGTTTGAGTGTCGGCAGCAGGGCCAAGATTGGTTCTGTGAAGGGCCGCACTCTGGTGTGGAATCAGATGGTGAAGAACGGAGATTTCGGGACGGGGGATATTTCGGGCTGGACAAAAACAACCGGCCTGGATGCTGTTGTAAACAACGGAGTCTGCGAGATGACCAAGAGCGAGACCGGCGGAAAGTATATCGGCCAGACAGTCTCACTCATTAAGGATCACAAGTATTTTTTCGCATTCGACCTGAAAGCATACAACAACAAGATTCTGGTCTTTATTCGTGATGCAGATGCTGACGAGTATTATGGTCGCACAACCATATCTTCCGGTTTCGACGAGTTCCACAGGATACAGAAGCTCTTTGTGGCGGTGGCCGACAAATCAAACGCCCAGATTCGGATAAATGATAACAACACCTCCAATTTCCAGACCTACTATGTGAGGAACGTGATGCTCATCGACCTCACATTGCTTGGTCTGGATTACCTCGAAACGGCTGAGGACTTCGCAAAACTCTTTCCCGATGACTACTACCCTTCGACATACACGGGGAGCAATTACGCGGCCTTCACCCCCTATCTCGTCAATAACATCGCCTCTGCGATCAAGACCACCGGGTTCAACCAGTGGGATGAGCAGTGGGAGAACGGTTCTTTGGATTTGAATACCGGAGAAGAGACACATTCTACTACACGAATCAGGAGCAAGAACTTCTGCAAGTGCTTCCCGAATGTGGACTACTTTGTTAAAACTCCGTCGAGTTCGGTCTATGTATATGTGCTGTTCTATGATTCCAGGAAGAATTTCATCGGGAATGTTCTTGGCAAAAATACGATAAGGAAAACCCCAGAGAACGCGGTGTATTTCAAGATCCGTTCTAACTCGGCAAACGAAATCATCACATATAACAATGACATCTGCATCAACTACTCATGCTCCAGGAACGGAGAGTATCAGCGGTACTGGGAAAACTCCCTTGCCTTGAACCTCACCACTCTTACGGGTAAGTTGAGCGGACAGAGTCCTGTTGTGATCTTCCCGGACGGGATGAAGTCCGTCGGGAACATCTACGATGAGCTGACAAAGACCACGGCCACGAAGCGAATCGAGGTTGTAGACGCAGGGGAGCTTTCATGGACTTACAATTCCAACAACACAAGATTCTATGCACAACTTCCGACTGCAAAGATGGGCGGCAAAATCTTGTGTTTAGGTTATACTTCTGTGTCCGCATCCGCCATCCTTTCCCAAGACAAGACCATTGCGATAAGCGGTGTCGCTCATAGTTTGATGCTGAATGATACTTCGTTCGACGGAGACGCAGCGGCGCTTACATTAGCGCTGGCCGGCATGAAAATTTACTATGAACTCGACGAGCCGGAGGTCTATACCCTCGATTCCCCGCTCTCCGTGTCTTACAGGGTTGATAGCTTCGGAACGGAAGAGAGGCTTCCCGCTGACACTCCGAGCGAGCTGTCCGCGCCCATCAGGATCGAGGTAAGCTATACGGAGCCTAAACCCAAGGATATTAAACCCGTCCTCTCCGGGCCGCTTCTCGGCTCCGGCGGTGACAATAACGAAACACAATATGAAACAGATTCTTGAATTAATTGGACTGGCCGGATGCGCCCTTGGATTCCTGGGCGGCATCCTTGTCTGCCTCCTTTGCGGAGACTACTGGTTCATTGCCATCGGTATCGGCGTTCTCGGATACACGGCTTTTCCGAGGTGCAAGGGCTGGTGGGACGATCTCAACTGCAAGTTTAAGACCTTGCGTAAAGAAGATGCGTAAGGTTCTTCAATGGTTCATAGTGGCCGCGCTCGTCGCGGCCTCTATCTTCCTTGCCTTCTCCAACAGGAGGGAGTATGATAGGGGCTACAAAGATGCCCTTGCGTCCATCAAACCCGATACGGAGTATGTGGAGAAGGAAATCTACATAGACAAGCCCGTCCCGGTCACCGAATACAAGGACACGGGGAGGGTTGTGGAAATCTTAATCCACGATACAACTATCTTCTATCTTCCGGCTGAGGTGAAGCAGTATTCTGACCCAGCGAAGGAACTCTACGAGTTACAGATTTCGGGGATAGAACCGAACCTCGACTGGATCAAGGTACACGAAAAAACGGCGTACATCAATGTCCCTGTACCCGAGTACAAGTACCCGAAACTCTTTGTCTCTCCCGAGATCCGAGCCTTTGTCCTTCCTGGCTCCGCAGGGGCAGGAGGTGGGATTGGCGTTGATTACTGGAAAGGCCGCTGGCAGCTCTCCGCGAGCGGAGGGTATGCGGTGGACTTCACCAACAAGGTGAACACCGGCCCCTATGCGGTTGTGACGGCCAAGTACAACCTTTTCCGTTGGTGAAAGATAGACTACAATAACCATTTTGAATACAAATATTTGCGCGTAAACTGCAAATAGTATGATCAAGGCCGAACATCTGAATAAATTCGATTACTCCGTATCTGAAATGGACTCCGTGAAGGCCCGTGAGAAAGAACTGCGGCTGAAAGGGAGCGACCCGCAGCTTCTTCACAGGTGCGAGGTGGTCTGGAACAATCTCGACGAGTTCCGTCACGAAAGGGCGCGAAGCGAAAGATTCTGTTACGGAGACCAGTGGGGAGATATAATTGAAATCAACGGCAAGAAAATGACCTATCGCCAGTATCTTTTGGATACTGGAAATGTGGCCATTCAAGCCAATCAGATTAAAAACAGGGTAGAGACTATCGTGGGTCAGATGGTAAAAGAGCAGATGGAGCCTGTCTGCCATACCTACGATAGAAACGAGCAGCAGTACGGAGAGGTAATGACCGCGGCCCTGCAAGCGAACTGCCACAAAAACGAACTGATGGAGCTGAAGAAGCTCTGGATGCGAGAAGTGAATTTGGGTGGTTTGGCTGTTGCGTATGAATCCTATGACAATCATTCCGGACCGAATGGAATGCCGGATTCCTGGACGCAGTTCATCAATCCGAATCTGTTTTTCTTTGAATCCGAATCGGTTGATCCGCGATTCTGGGACACGTCCCTCGTGGGAAGGTTTTTCTATGGTTCTTTTGAGGATATTATTGCGAAGTTCTCCCACTCTCCGAGTGACTACAACAAACTGAGGGCTATCTACCACAATCAGGCTTCCGCTTTCCGCCAGGAAGAAAGCAGGGAAATCAATGACCGGTTTGAGGACGGGGATATTGTATTCATGAAGTCCGGAGACCCTACAAGATGTTATGTCTGCGAGGTGTGGACGAAAGAGACCCGCGCAAGAATCAGACTTTGGGACAAGAACACCGGAACAGAAGAAATCATCGACGCGGACGATTTCTCGTACAGAAAAGAAATCAAGGCCGAGAACCTTCGGAGAAAGAAGATGGCCGAGGGCTTTTCGGAAGAAGAAATCCCCTACATCGTAGGAGATGGTTTTGGAACGGAGGATGAGAAAAATGGTTTCTTCAACGAAACAATTTGGTACTGCCGGTTCCTCGCTCCGGACGGAACTATACTTTGGGAGGGCGAATCTCCATACGCGGATAAAAGCCATCCGTTCTGTGTCTGTATGTTCCCCTTCGTGGACGGGAAACTGGTGGGATATATGAACGATGCGATTGATCATAACCTCGCTATGAACCGGGCCGTTGTCTTGCATGACTGGCTTTTGAGGGCGCAGCATAAAGGTATGACCGTTGTCCCGAAATCTATTCTTGGCGATTTGTCTCCGGAACAATTTGCTAAAAGCTGGACTTCCATTGACGATATTTTATTCTTGGATATTGACGAATCGAAGAAAGACCTCTTCCCGCAAGTATTCCACGGCCCGGCGCTGGCTTTCGATGTCGGTGCGCTGTTGGCGGCTTACTCAAAGCTGATGGATCAGGGAACGCCCGTCAATGCAGCCTTACAAGGAAAAACCCCGAACTCGGGTACTTCGGGTGCGCTGTACGCACAAATGACCACCAACGCCAGCACTCCTATCGCGGCCCTGATGGATGCCTTCAATAAGTTCGTGGAGAAACTTCTTAACAAGAAGATGAAAAATATATCCATGTTCTACACTCCCGACAGGTATGAGAAGATCGCCGGCCAGATAGATGGTATCTTCGACAACGAGAACCTGAATCTGAACGAGGTGGGGAACATGGAATACGATTTGAAGATCAAGGAATCCAGCGATACTCCAGTGTTCCGGGCGCAGACCAACCAAGACCTCAAAGAGTTCCTTGCCGCAGGGCTTATCACGATGGAAGAGTTTCTTGAAAACGCGGATGTCCCGTATTCAGACAGGATTCTCCAGGGCCGTCAGGCGAGACAGGCAGAAATGGAAGCCGCCGCGCAGGGGATTCCAACAGGCGGCGGCGCTCCGGAAGAACAGCCCCAGGGGATTGCCCAGGGTGTTCGGCTCCCGCAACCGATGATTAAATGAGTTTAGCCATCCGCAGGCGTTGTTTGATGAAAGCAGCCCTGCGGATTTCCATTTCCTTCTTGGTCATTCCGTTCTTTTCAAACTTGTCGGGGGTGTAATAGTAGCACCTCTGTTTGAGGGTGTTCATCGTCAGAAGCCGGGCCTTTGTGCCGTAAACCCTCTTCTCGAGTTTGAACTGCGGTTTGTCATAGGTCACAAGGTGATCCGGATGCCACGAATTTGCGGCAAGATAGATTGTCCGTTTTTCAACTTTGTGTCTCTGTTCGGCGGCTCTCACGCCGATTCTGTAAGTCCGTCGCGCCCAGAGGGTGACGAAGAAGATGGAGAGCTTTCTGAAAATCTTTTTCATATAATTACATATTGGTAAGTCCTGCCGTGTCCCCGCGTACCTCGGTTTTCTGTTCTACGGGGGTTTCCTTTATCCAGGTTGGGGGAGGTAGTTCCTTGTAACAAATCCACAGGCCGATAGCTCGTGACATGACTTCATCATCGTGCTTGCCGTGTTCGGCATTCGCTTTTCCGTGATCCTCCATGTAGGAGGCCATTTCGTTGCAGCAGATGATAGAAGGCTCGTCCCAGAGATCGTCTCTCAAACACTCTTTCATGAAGTTGATAATCTTCGGCTTGGTGGAGGTGTTGGTATGGAAACCCCACTTGAAGGTGATTCCTTTCTTCATGTCGGCCTCGGATGCCTTTCTCATGTAAAGATTTTTGTAAATCTTCGAGACAATATCCAAGATGTACTCGAACGAATCCAGACCATTGTTCCTCTCTGCGTCCATCGCCTCCATCGTGTTGGATTCTATGACCAGCAGGGCGTTCTGATACCAGCTTGCGAGCCTTGCGGCATCGTAGGCTTGCGTGTCCGGGTCGGCCTTGTAATTCATCTCGGCCACAACTCCGGGTTTCCCGTTCAGGCCGAAGTCCTCCATCATCAGAAGCCTGTCAAAGACAGTGATGCTCGCAGGGTCGGCTCCCTCGCTCGCGCCCCTTCTCGGGTCGAGGACAACTACATATCTGTCTTTGACCGGAGAATCGTCGGGCATTTCCCAGATTCTGAGGTCTCCTGTGGAGTTCTGGACGAATCTGATGTTCTCCAGAGCTTCCTTGCCCTTCGTGCCATTTGCAATCAGGTCTCCGACATAGGAAGGCTCTCGGCAAAGCTGGCTCTTTGCGTGGACGAGGAACGGGTCGAAAACATGGTTTCCTGCCGTGAAGAAAGCCTGGTCGGGTGTCTCCGGGGCTTCGTTGCACATCTTCGCAAAGGACTGGCGCAATCGTTTGTTTCTGTACCAGTTGATGTGTTCGAGGGTAGAACCCATTTCCAACAGCCAGTAGTAATACTTTCCCGAATCCTTCCACTTGCCGTTAGGCGTGTCCTCGTCTTTGTGGGAAAAGAGCCATTCGACGAACTCTTCCAGATCGTCTATCTTTCTACTATCATAGATAATATCCCTCGAAGGGACGAACACTTGCTGATAACCGCCCTTGTTGTCATAACAGGACTTCCAGACCTCGGCAAAGTAATCGTCGGAACTCTTGGCCGTGGATTCCATAACGCGCATGGTATCCTCGCTTTCGGTCATACCGCCTTCGATGTCGGCAATAATATCCTCGGCCTGTTTGCCCGGGGTGTTGGGCCATACACCTACTTCCGAATAGTGTGCGCCGGAAATATCCTTGGAACGGAGCGTGTCTGGTTTCTCCGCGGTTCCTATGTAGATGAACCCCTCGAGGACTTGCCTGTTCTCGTTGTCTTTCAGTGTGTATGAGTGTCCGGCTGAATCGGCCTGGGCCAAGCGCAGCTCAACTCCGTCCGGCAGGCCCAAGTCCCAGGCGGGGTAGTCTTTGATCGTCCGCTTCAACATCGTCAGGATGGTTTCGGAAGCGGATGATGTGTGCGCCGCTATGGAGAAAGAGTGAAACTCGTTCCACTTCGCCTGTATCCAGAACTGGAAGAAGAAACAGAATGTAGATCCACCCCACTGACGGGCTTTCAGGATAATCAGGGAGATAGGCTCTCCATCTTGCATCATCCTCTCGCAGATTCCAAGGACAGAGAGCTGGGGAAGGTTCAGCTTGAAGCGGATTCGTTTCTTGGCGGTCTTGTGCTTGATCTTGATGCAGAAGTAGGCCCAGTATATGAAATCGTACTTATGGCGAATCCGTCTCAACTGCCGCTCTATGTCAAACGGAGTTGGCGTGTTGGTGTTCCATTTCCGCGACTTTATGTATTTCTTGATACTTCCTGCCTCGACGATACCCTTTACCAGCTCGTTCTCCATCATCCTCTCTGGTACATACTGAACAGGGATTGCGAAGTCTTGGATTTCAAGTTTTATTCTTTTGTTCCCGGTAAGCTCTTCCACGCCCTCGCCGGTCACGGGATCGTACTCGGCCCGCAACCTCTTCCACCTCTTCTCGTTTTCTTCGAGGATTCGCCTATATGTATCTTTGGGTATCACGGAGAATGTCTTTTTTTAACCGGCGGAAAGAGGAAATCCCCATCCCCAGGAGGAAAGAGAAGATATGCGTTGTCGCGCTAAATCTCGGGATGAACACCAAACCGAGGGTTACAATCAGAAAGACTATCACGGATGCCTGTTTCCACCAAGGGGATGATAGTTTCGGGGTTCTCATTCCAAGTTGTGCGTAAAGGATATTCGAGAACCCTATCACCGGCCTGAACGAAAGGGGATAGACAAGTATCGCAATCAGATAGGACAGGATCAAGTCCTTCGGTGAGATTTTCTTGTAGATAGTAAAAATCGCTATTGAATTGACGGCTAAATGCCACCAGTTCGCGTGAAAAAACGAGTAAGACAGGGCGCGTTGCATATACGGCGCGTCCAGAAGCCATTCGTGGGGGAAGAAATTCAACCCCACAAGGATAAGTATGATGATCACGCGCCCCATCCCATCTGTGATTTCGTTTCTTCTATCTCTTCCGCGAGCATCCGTCTGATGGCCTCCGGCTCCATGTAGAACTCCGGGGCCGGCCTCTGGACTAACTCGTCCATGATGTCTATACAGGATCGCTTGTTGTCGGGGTGGGATTCAAGGTATTCCTTGTAGTCATTCCAAAGTCTCCGGAGCAACCTTCTCTGTGATGCGTTGAAATGGACAAGAGACCTATTGGCCTTAATCCATCCAATCCCCTTGTATGCTTGTTCTGGGCTAATGTAGAAACACGGGGCCGGTTGTGTGCTTAACCATTCGCTTGCCTTTCGTAGAGAGGTAAAACGCCCCTCCAGAAGCCCCTGTTTGTAGAGAGAGTAGAGGCCCTTCCGCTTTAATTGTTTCAAACGAGTGTCCCTCATTTAACCCAAGCGGTAGTCCTCAAACGCAATTATAGCAATTATTTGTCACAAACAAGGGATTTGGGGAAAAATAGACTACTGGAACAAAGAGATAGGGGTATTTTCGGCGCAAAGAAACTTTTTTGATATGGCTGAAAAGAAAAATTCACGGCAGAAACTGCTGGAACGGGTGCGGGCGAAATACCCCGACCGGACTTTCGCTGATCTCGGCGTGGAACAGGAAGGCGCTGCTGACCTGGACGATGCTATCGACGAGATGCTGGAAGAGTATTCTACCAGACAGGCAACCTACGATGAGAATGACAACAAGCTGAAATCCCTTCTCGGGACTGACCCCGACATCGCCGAGGTCATCCAGTCCTGGGTGGAGACCGGTGACCCCCGTGTGGCAATCGTCGATAAGTTCGGCGATGAACTCGGCATGAGTGACGAGGCCAAGGAGAAGTTCAAGACCAACCTCGCCGGCTGGAAGGAGAGAAGGGCGCAGAATGACGCGCTTTCCGCTGAAGCCGAGAGCAACTGGGAGAACTCCCTGAATGCGCTCGAAGAGTGGGGCAACGCCAAGAACCTCTCTCTTGAACAGAAGCGCGATGTGATGCTCCGTCTCCTTGCGGTCACTTTCAATGGCATGGTGAATAAGTACGGCCCGGAGGATTTCGACATGGCCCTTCGTTCGATGAACTATGACACTGATGTGGCCGCTGCCCGCGCCGCCGGAGAGGTGGCCGGCAGAAACGCCAAGATTGCCGCCGAGAGACGGGTGCGCTCCGAGGCGAACACGATGCCTCCTGCTGTTGGCAATCAGGGTGGCCGCGCCGCGGAGAAGAAGCCGACAACCAAGAATAACAGCCCCTGGGCTGGTGTGAAATAAACCATTAAAACTATATGGGTATGTTCAAATTTCTGAAAACTCACAAGATGGGCGTGCTGTCCGCTCTGCTTGTGATTGCCGCGGCTCTGCTGGGTGCAGATCCCGGCTTTGCTATGGCAGTCGATCCGGTGGAGCTGGCACCCGATCCCAATCCTTCCACCAATATGGAGACTTACGATGCCTCCAACAATCCCGAGGGCCGTCCCGCTGAAGAGGCTTTGCAGACCGACGAACAGGGCGGCAATACACAGCTCCAGGGCAAGGGTGCTACGGCTACCGATGTCCGCGACGCGGGTCTTGAAGCGGAAGACTACGATAAGGATGTGGACGAGTTCCGTCCTTTCGCCTTCCCGATCGAGACCTACATCGCCCGTCAGTGCCGTCCTGTCAAAGTCCACAACCCGGAGCATGGCCACTGGCGCACTGGTTCCGCTGACCTCACCGCCGTCTTTGCCGGTAACTCCGGTAATGCCATTACCATCACCGCCGGTTCCGATACCGCCGCGCTTGGCTCCGGCCAGCCGAAGCTGTTTGTCTGGGCCAAGCGGATTCTGTCCATTCCCGTGGCCTCCTTCGATAATCCGGAGTGCCTTACCGAGTGTTCTTCTGTCTGTGTGCGCGGCGTTGCCGGCTTCAAGAAAGACGAATCCGGTAATCAGATCGCGGACGGCGATATGCAGCTGTATGTGCTGAACCACAAGGATACAGACGAGTACATCAAGTTCCTCGTTACCAATCCTCCGGAGGACACCACTACGCCGCAGACCGTCACCATCCCGGCCAACGCGAACTTCCTTGTCATGGCTACCGCCGGTTCTGAATCCCAGATGCACGTTGCCCCCGAGACCTTCCTGCCGGAGAAGAGTATTGTCTATCTCCAGAAGAAGATCGAGACCGTAGTCATTACTGACAAGCTGGAAGAGCAGATCAAGAAGGTTCCTCATACCAAGGATCGCATCATGGCCAACGCCGAGTACAACTTCAAGCGCAAGTGCGCCCGCTCCCACTGGAATGGCTCGATGTTCAAGAAACAGGTCTGGGTGGAAGAGGTCAATGGCCGCGAGGATGTGTACTTCGAGAATGGTATCATCCGACAGCTGAATATGCTCTACACACTCTCGGGTAACGAGATGACAGACGATGATCTCCTTGCAATCACAACCCTCCAGTTCACGGAGAACTCCATGTCCGACGAGGCTACGGTGTTCTGTGGCAAGAAGGCTATGCAGCGACTTATCCGTCTGGTGAACTCCGCAGACAAGTACAAGGATGTCGGCAAGGTCGAGGTCAATGACTATGGTATCAAGGTGCGTAACTATCGTGACAACTTCGGCTCGCTCGAGTTTGTTTACGATCCGACCCTGAACGATATTGGCTTCGATGAGGCTATGGTTGTTGTCGATCTCAAACACGCGACCCGCCCGTACATCGTGAGTGACAAGCGCACATCCCGTGATATGTCCAAGACCGGCGAGGCCCGCGAAGCCAAGGAATACAACCTTGTCCGCGAGGACTGCGTGGCGCTGAATGGTTTCAACTCCATGCTTATTGTCCCTTCCTCGATGGTTCTTTCGTCCGCCAACCTCGGTGGTATCCAGGGTTCCTTCGTCTCCGTGAGCGCCCTGCCTACCGGCTCCGCCCTCACCGCTGCCGCGAAGCTCCTGAAATACTACCTGACCGCCGACGATACCTCCGCCAACTTCAAGGCCGGTGATGTGGTCGAGTGGGATACCGACCTCAATGGCTGGGTCAAGTTCCAGGGACTTGTCCGCGCCTAATTTCTTATGCGGGGCAGGAAACGCCTGCCCCGCTTTTTCTTAAAAACTATCTATTATGCTTAAAATTTACGGAATCCACGGAAAGACGCAGGCAATCCTCAAATTCCCATTGAACGATGGCAAGGCGTGGCTGTCCTGCGAGTTCGCGCACGGGCGTATCGGTGCCGGTATGGGCAATCGTCCTGCGACCTATGCTACCGCCGATGAAACCGAACAGAACATCATCCAGAACAGCGATTTCTTCAAGTCAGGCTATGTTCATCTCTTCCGTACCAGCGGCACAGAGACCAAGAACTCTGCCCCGGAGCCGGTTGTTGAGCCGAAGTATGTTTCTGATGTGTACTCCCGTGAAGAGGCTATCCAGTACCTCAAATCCAACGGAGCCAAGGCAACCAACCTCAAAGACGATGAGGCCATCAAGAAATTTATGGCCAAGATCAATGTCGAATTTCCTAACTTCTCGTTCTGATGACAACAATCACTCCAGCAGCTGCCGTGGTACTCGTCCGCAAGAACCTCGACGAGCTTGACCCCAATGGCTCCGTGATGTATAGTGGAGAGGACAACACTTCGCTTGACAATATTATCAAGCGAATGTTACCAGAAGCTATCAACATGGTGCATCTGGCGGCACCTATTCAGATGCTGGAAGGGAAGCAGGGAACGATTTCAAACCCGTCTGTAACTGACGGGGTACTTTCCTTTTCAACCAACAATTTCCTTCGGCTGGTGTCTTTCAAGGCATCAGATTCTGATATAGTCATAACTGACCCTATCCCCGAAGCCTCCCCCGAAGGGAGGAAACAACTGAACCCGTACATCCGGGGGCGTTACGATCGTCCCCGGCTTGTGCGGCTTCAAGCGCAGGATTCTTTCAGATACTATTCGCTGAAAGAGGCCACTACCGCATCAGACGCGGTGAGTGTTTTCCTTGTTGTAGAGGAACAGACCTACAACGCAGATGCAGCGAATTATGAGATTTCATACCGCCTGCGTCAGAACATCATCGACTGCCTCACTGCCAAAGTGATGGAAACCTACAATGACCAGCGGGCGCAGTCCTTCTACCAGAAAGCAAACGATTTCAAATAATATAGACAATGACAACTATTCGCATCGGTAATGACATCTTCGTGGTGTGGAAAGTGTTTTCCCGGAACGGCATGAGGTTCTCGCTGGAGAACCAAAACATTCGTATCTGGCTCTCTTCCGGCCCGTTCAAGATGGAGATCA
>Ga0310696_10004575_pt1 | contig 16905 bp, 6 predicted proteins | sample AusTroGonzalo_MG_4_FD_203885 | JGI IMG/M metagenome (GOLD analysis project Ga0310696, IMG submission 203885) | Bovine rumen microbial communities from tropical cattle in Woodstock, Queensland, Australia - Gonzalo_02 (v2) (version 2) | ecosystem: Host-associated > Mammals > Digestive system >...
AAACGTGGCGACTCAGGGTCGTCCTCGTTGAAAGCCGACGCCCACATAGCAGGCCAGAAGTAATTGGCCTTCAGGCGCAGCAGGAGCTCGAAGATTTTCTCGTAGGCCTTGGAGTTGACGCCGCCGAAGTGCTTGTTACACCACGTACCGAACGAGGGCCACTCGTCGTTGATGAAGATGCCGCGATACTTCACCGCAGGCCAGTTATAATCGTGGCCATAGCCATGATACCATACTTCGTCTTTGTGGATTACTGGCGCATCAGCCATCCAGTACCAAGGCGACACGCCCATCCGTTGGGATAGCTCATAGATACCGTAGATGGTGCCCCGTTTATCGCTACCTGCGATAACAAGATTCTCGCCAACCACGCATATCTTGTAAGCTTCCCACCTGCCTTTAATAATCTTCACATCGAGCTTCTTCTGCTTGATGAGACGGTCGATGGTACGGCTCTTACCGATGGTGCCGACGAGGATGGAGGGCTGTAGTGAGGGTTGCTGTGGCGCAGCAGCATATTCGACGACGGGCGCGGCTACGCCCGTTACTTTGCGAACATCGTCGCCAAGGTCACGGGCGGCACGGACGACGCCCTTCCAGTCGTTTTCGTCGACAAAGATGGTGGCAGTTTGGCCGTCCTTGGCAATACAGAAATCTGACTGTGCGACTGCTGCCAACGCGGTCAGCAGCAGGCAGAAAATGGAGAATAGCCTTCTTTTCATTATCACTTGATGACGATTGTCTTACCATTCTTGACATATATGCCCTTGGGAAGCGCGCCGGATGCAGGAACCTTACGGCCCTGAAGGTCGTAGATGCTGCCATCGCGTTCTGGAGAGGGACTGGCGGTATGACTGCTCAGACCCGTGGCCACAAAGCTGTTGGCGGTCAGAATGAGCTGGCCAACGATGCAGTCGCTCCACTCCGAGGCGGCGGAATAGACGGCAATGACGTAGTCGCCCTGCTCGGCAATGTCGAACTCGAAGGTCTGCTGGGCAGGACTGCTGAAGTTGTTAGAGGCCGTATTGCCGATGTTGATGTTAGGCTTGTAGGTCTGACTGGCAATGCTGGTGCTGCCTGTGCGCTTCTCGATGCCCAGCTCCACAGCGCCGTAACTGGACATGTTCCAGTTGCAGATCTTATATTTCAACGTGTAGTGGCCGGGGGCCAGACTGAGCGTCGTACCGCCGTCGCTGAGACCGTACTTGGCCCAACCCTGATGTTTATTTCCGTTGATATTACGGAAGTAGAGACCATAGCTGAAGCCCTTGGTAGAGCCTGTGAACTGCAACACGCGACAGCCCGACGTGTAGCCGCTGCTGTAGCCCGTGCGGCGCTCGCTGCTGTCGTAGGTGATCCATCCGGCAGGCAGCGCCCCACCCTCCTTGAAGTCCGAAGAGATGGTGAGCGACGATGCCACAGCCTGCAGCGTCACCTCAACGGTAGCTGTGCTCTTCTCGCCGTCGTTGTCGGTAGCCACAGCCTTCAGCGTATGCTTGCCGGTCTTGGTAGCGGTCAGCGTGGCCTTGTAGGGCTTTTCGGTACAGGTAGCGAGGAGCGTCGAGCCGTCGTAGAACTCCACCTTCTCCACAGTGCCGTTAGGATCGTCGGCAGTGGCCGTAATGGTGATATCAGGGAACGAGGCCGTACCAGAGGGTGCGAAGCTGACGTATTTGACACCGGTGGCGGGAGCGGTAATCTTGACGTTGGGCGTGGTCTTGTTCAGCGAATAGTTCTTGCAGAAGTTCCAGATTTCCTTGCCCGTATAGACCTGCTTCTCCTTACAGATCCAGTGGCCTTTGTTCGCGAGCTCAATGAGCCTTACCTCCACGCCATCGTTGCCGGGGCCCCAGATGTGCAGTTTGGCACCGCTGAAGCCGTTGTAGTTGCTGATGACCTTGTCCGTCGTCGAGCAGCCATTGTGCTTAATCCACGGATTAAGTGCCGGCTGCACGCCGCCCCAGTTGTCGTCCGTACCCTGAATGTGCAGAAGGGGTATGGGACGCAAACCGGCTTTAGGCGTAATGACCGACGGGCCACTGCAAGACACGAAAGCGGCAATCTGGTCGGACATCTTGTTGATGGCGTTGTAAGTCAGCATGCCGCCCATGGAGAAGCCGCCAAGGTAGATGCGGTTACGGTCAATCTTGTGTAGCGTCACCATCTTCTCAATAATGGCCTTGATGAAGTTGATGTCGCGGTCGCCGCCGGTATCCCAGGCTCTGTCGATGCCGTTGGGGAAGACGCAAACGAACTTGGCGGTGTCGCAGACAGCCTCCATGCTCACGGTTTCGTTCTTGAATTCGCTGTTCTGCATCCAGTTGGCATCCTGATTGTAACCATGACAGAAGATGAGCAACGGGCGGTTCTCGCCTAAGTTCTTTGGCACAATGACATTATACGTGCGGTTGGTGCCGCCAACAGTAATGTTGTCTGCCTTCATGGGCAGCAGTCCCGCAATGAGCTGGAAGATTAATAGTAAGGTTGGTTTCATTATTGGTATGTTATTTTTTGGATAATCTGTCCAGGATCTATAATCGTAAGGGTAAGGACGTGCTCGCGACGACTCTGGTCGAGCGGCAACGTCAGGACAAACTCCTTGCGGTTCTCCAGCACCTGCAGTTTCCACTCGGAGCCCCACTCTCTGAAGACATTCTCGCACACGACGGGTTCACCGCCGTCGACGCTGACAGCAATACGGTTACTGCGGTCGGAAGCCACGGGCCACATGGGCACGACGGAGAGGCAGACGGAGAGTTGAGAAGTGAGAGATGAGAGATGAGAGATATGATTACCTTGGAGGTTGAGTGGGATGTTGATACTACCCGCGGTCTGCAAGTCAAGGGGCTGTCCCATCTGGAGACCAACCCAGTCGGTACCGATGCCCTCGAGCAAGCGGAACGGCTCAGAGACGGCGAGCGACGCAAGGTCTATCTTATGACGGAATTCGGGATGGCGCTGAGCGTCGGGCAGACGATAGGCCGTAGTGACGGTATCCGTGAGCTCAGGCATCTGGTGATACTTGGCGGTATAACCCGGCGGAATCTCAGAAATCATTTGGTTCCACTTACCGTTCTGCATCGTGTTGTAACGCTGGCGCAGACGCTCTATCTCGCGGTTGGCCTCGCGCGCCATGTCGGCATAGACGGCGCTGCCGGTCTCGTGATTACGTTGGGCATAGAGGAACTTACGGTTCATCTGGTAAGCAGAGTGGACGGCGTAGCCCAGCATCTCGAAGAGGGCGGGACGCAGTTCGGGGCTGACGGCACGCTCAATGGCATCGTAGGCGTCGCAGATGTCCTGATAGTCCATAAGACGCTTCTGGGCGGTGCCGGTTTCGAACGAGAAGTCGGTGTCGTGCAGGCGGTTGTTCTCCTGACTGTCCCACTCATACTCATAGCCCATGAACTCAGGCTTGCGGTCCCATGCCAGACGGTAGTAGTTGTCGAGAATGTATTGGAAATGAGAAGTGAGAAATGAGAGATGAGAGATATGATTACCTTCATGAGCAAAGAAGAGGTTGGCAAGCCACTCGGCCTGATAGCGATTGGCGTTGTCGTAGGAGAACGCTGTGAAGTCGTAGGCCATATCAAAGAATTGCTGTATCTCAATCTCCATCGGCTTGATGTCGCCGACATTCAGCAGCCAGTAGCGGTCGGCACCGGCATCGTAGGCTTTCTTCAGTTCCTCGTACATCAGCATCGGAGCGGTAGTGGCAATCCACAGGTTGTCGTGAGGCGTGCCGAGGTAACTGATATGGTAGTAAACACCACTACCGCCGGAACGCTTTCTTTCTACGGCGTTCGACACGCGCTTCATGTAGCCGTAATTGTCGTCGGGCCAGACCAGCGTGATGTCATCGGGCACACGCAGGCCGGCATCGTAGATATCGAGCGTCTCCTTGTAGGGTACGAAAATCTGCGGCAGCTTCGTGGCCTTCTGTTTCTTGTACTTCTCAAGGATGCCCCGCTGTTTGGCAAACACCGTTTCTAAGGTACGGGCGCGATCCTTCGGGTCAGTAGAGCCCTTCATAGCCTCATCATGCAGGCCACGCATGCCCATCGTATAGATATTAGTGTACTGGGCCGTCTCGCGGATACGGTCGTCAAGTTTTTTCAGAATCGTAACACTATTAGTCTCATAGTTCCATTCACCATCGCGGGCTTTATCCCACTCCGACTTAGCGGCGTTATTGAAGAGCAGCGGCTCACAGTGACTGGTGGTTATCACAATGCCCCACTTGTCAGCCATCACTTGACTCTCGGGGTGCGAGTAGAAAGCGCCCGTACAGTCATGCATGGCCGGAGCGAGCATATTACCCTTCAGACGCAGGATAAGTTCGCAGACGCGGTCGTAGGTCTTAGGACCGATATCGCCAAGGTCTTTTTCAAAATTTTTCGCCGCCCACGTCTTCAACCCCCAGTCTTCGTCGTTAATGAAGAAACCGCGATATTTGATGGTCGGCGATTTGCTGACGCAGTTTTCTTCGTAGTCGAAAACACGCTTGTTAGCTTTGTCCACAGGCACATCAGCCCACCAATACCAAGGGCTGACGCCAATAGCCTCGCTGACATGCAGCACGCCATAGGCCAGACCACGGGCATCGCTGCCGGTGATGTAGAGGGTATTGTCTTTCGTGTCGATGGCATAGCGCTCCCATGTGCCACGCAACTCTCGGTGGCGGTTGGTACACTTCACTGTGGCAAGAACAACCCCCTCCAAGCCTCCCTGTGGGGAGGCTCCTATCCTCTTTCCCTCGGGGGAGCCGGAGAGGGTTTGTATACGCGGAGCGTTGCCCGACACCCGCTCGATGTCGTCGGCCAACACCTGAGCCATCTGCTTTACCAGCGGGGCATCGTTCTTCTGATAAACGATGGTTGCCTTCGTCAGATCGGTGGCCTGAACGACATGAAAACAGGCGACAAGCACCAATGACATTATACTCCTTCTCATCATCTAAATATCACTTTACGTCCATTCACAATATAGATACCGCCACGCACAGGCTGCGTCACGCGCTGACCCTGCAGGTTATAATACGTAGCATCAGCCGATGTATTCCTTGCAAACAGGATATTCGTTTGTACGGCGGGAATCAGCCACATGCCGCTGATTCTGGCGGTTCCATTATCCACCTTGATAGCGTTGATGTGGGTGAATGCATCGCGGCGTACATTTCCTTCACGCTGGGTATTACAGTTACGCAATTCCGACAGCGGCAACACGATGGCCTGCAGGTCGGCATCCCAATGGCTGTCACTCTCATTGAGACTAACACCAACTTCCTTGAAGTCACCATGGTCCTCCAAGCGATTGGCGAGAATACGCAGACGGCCGCCAGTGCCACGAATAACAAGCCTGTCGAACTGGCTGACGTCAGCAAAGAGGTTATATGCAACTGATGAGAAGCCAGCCACGACACCACCATTACTCAAGTCCCTATCAAGGTTCAACTCGGCACCGGGATTGCTATTGACGACCCGTGCATCAGCATCAGTCCCATCCCATTGACGGAACATGTCAGCCGTCAGAGCTACCCAATCGGCAGGCACATCAAAGTCGTCGACATCGAAGCCAACATAGTCCAAAATCTGGTCGAGTACAATATCCGCACGATAGGGGAAATACTGCGTCAACAAACGGTTACGCTCGGGCAAGTAGAAGTCATCGACGGTGTAGAGTTGTCCACGCGATGTCCAGGGATGGACATCGCGGCGATAGTCACCCCAACGGGCAGCCTCAGCATAAAGCGCCTTGTCGATGGTATAGTAGAGACTGTCCCACACGGCACGAACCGACTGCTCGCCCAGCAGACCGTCGTCGGATAACAGCTGCTTGGCACGGCGCAGGTAACGATGAACAAAAGCTTTGTTCTTCATCAGGTTACGAAAAATCGTTGTGGGGAAACCCTTCTTCACCGAGCCCGCCGACAAGTTCTCATTGACGTTCTCAAAGATAATCTCACTATCCCAACAAAGGAAGCGGAAACCTTCGCTCGGCAGCGAGTCGTTGTCATGGCGACGAATGGCATACCAGTTATGGTGATCCCAGTCGGTATTGCCTGCATACTGATTGATGAGCATGTAGTCAATGAAATTATCAACATCGAGCAGGGTGTCGAGCTTGGCAAGCGACTCGTTGGCAGCAGAACTGCCAACCGCGCTGACAGTGGCGAGCATCTGTTCCCATGCATCAAGGGTGCCCTCGCTAGCCTCAATATGGTTGCTGCCGTCCTCCTCAATTTTGATGACGTCGACATCCTTCTCCTTGCCGCCAAGATGATCCTTGCCAAACACCTTGTCGACTCGCTCGGCGATGTTGTAGAGTCCCCAGTACATGCCATTAATAAAGAGGTGTACGTAGAGGGCATCGACAGCGGTATCGCCTATCTTACGCTGCATGCGGCGGGCCCAGACATCACGGGTGTACTGTGCCCGCTGACGGTTGCCGCCATCCCAGTGCTGCCAGGCGTTGCCGAAGTGACAGCGCAGCACCAACTGGTCGTACTTGCCCGTCGAGGCTTCACCGAAGAGAGGATACTTCAGCGTCTTGGGACCGTACTTCTCCTTGAATACAAGACGGAAGGAGTGCTTCGGGTTCTTCTCGGCCAGACGACCATGACCACCATGCAGACGGATGCCGCAGGTCGTACTGAGGTCATGGTTCTGAGGACCGCCAAATAGTTCAACGCTGGTAGGACGCGTCCAACCATGCCCCGTGGCATCGCCTACTGGCGGACCTGTGAAAATATAGATACCGCCACGCTCCTCGTCGTTCTCATGACTGAAGAAGTTGTCTTTGTCGGAGACAATGCTCAGGATGGGCAGCTGCTTCAAGCCCTCAACAATCTTCGACTGCAACTTGGCGTTACCCGTCATCTCCGGATCCATCTCGTAGTCGGCAATAGCAGTACCCCACTCTTGCGTATACCGTCCCCACTCTGCCGGATAGCCCTCAGGATTGTTGGGCTGACTGAGCACCGAGCTGACGAAAATATAACTGGCCGTGGCGACGGGCGACAACGAGTCGCCTATCTGCTCGACAGCACGCAGAATGGTAGTCTCACGGAACTGCAACGATGTCTCGTATTTCTTGCTACTTTTCGTCGGCGTACTGCCGTCGGTTGTATAGCGGATAATAGCAGCGGGATTGCCGCTGATAGTGACACTGATGCTCTTTACCCCGTCAATCAGTTCATGCTGACGACTGAACTTAGGCTGCGCCACGACTGCCGTGACGACAAAACAGGTCAAGAGAATATGGATGTAGCGTTTCATTATTTATAGTTTTATGGTGGCAAAGGTACAAAAAAAAGCGGCACGTCGTGCCGCTTTTTGTATCATAAAACTGCGAATAATGTCGCAAGTGCTTACTTGAAAAGACTCTGAGCCATCTTGTGGAGGCAACGGCGCCAGGTCAGGAACTCATGGGCGGTACCCTCAGAGATGAGACCCTCGGCATTGTAACCGGCAGCCTTCAGAGACTCGACACTCTTGTTGATGCCATCGGGATTCTCCTTCGAGCCACAACCTTCGAAGATGTACTTCACGAGCTTGGTGTCATTAATCTCCTCGGGAGCATACTGGCCACCGCTGAGCAGACCCCATGAGCCGAACATCTCGGGACGACGCAGGGTGATGGTCTTCGTCTCCATGCCACCCATTGACAGACCAGCCATAGCGCGGTTCCACTTGTCAGCCTTAGTTCTGAAGTTTGCATCGATATAAGGAACGAGCTCATCACAGAGAACGGTCTCAAACTCCTTTGCGGTGAAGCCACCCATGCCACCGAACTTGATGTCGTTGGTCATACCATAGGTCATGACAACGATGAACGGCTTGCACTTACCCTCAGCGAGAAGGTTATCCATGATGAGACCGGCGCAGCCCTGAACAGGCCAGCTCGTCTCGTTCTCACCCCAGCCATGCTGCAGGTAAAGGACGGGGAACTTCTCCTTCTTGTTCTTATCATACGTAGGCGGCAGATAGACATAAGCCGTCTTCACCAGACCAGTGCTCTTTGAGGGGAACAACACCTGCACCATCTTACCGTGCTCAACGTCCATGCGGTTAGCATAGAAGGCCTGGTCGGGAGCAGGAATCTCGATACCACTCTCCCAACGGCAGCTACCAAAGAAGTTGCCTGTGCCAGGATCGTTGACAGTAGCACCGTCGATGGTCAGATGATAGTAGTGGAAGCCGGGATCCATAGGACCGTCGGTGGTACCTTCCCACACGCCGTCCTTATCCTTCTTCAGCACGGTGCCGCCACGGCCACCAAGACCAAGGCTAACGATAACCGACTTAGCATCGGGAGCCTCAATGCGGAAGCGGGCATAACCCTCGCTGTTCACCTTCGGCCATTCCTGACCTGGCTGGTTCAGAGGATTGCTGACGAAGTCTTCCTTCGGCTGACGGTTGTCCAGAGCGGGATCGAAGTCGCGGATGGCACGATAGCAACCCTTCGGACGATAGTTCTCGTCGAAAGGCAGCGGGTGATTGTTCACACCAAGCCAAGAGTCGCGGTCGCCAAGGTTCCAGAAGGTGACGTTATCGATAACGTCGGCGTGCTTACGGAACACCTTGAACAAACGAGCGTACTGGTCGTTCTGCAGCGTAGCCATGTAAGCGGGCTGAGGCTTAGCCTCACCGCGAGAGAACATCAGCTGACCACCGCTCTCATTGTTCATACGAAGGTCGAGCTCGGTGATATTGATGTGCTTCACAATCTCCTTGAAACGGACGATAGCCTTCTCAAGCTGCTCCTCACTGGGGAAGTAGATGTTGTAGTGACCCTGCATACCGATACCATCGATGGGTACGCCAGCGTCCTTCATCTTCTTCACCATGTTATAGATACGCTCGCGCTTGCCCTCGTCAACACAGCTGTAGTCATTGTAGAACAGCAGTGTGTTGGGGTCAGCCTCACGGGCGAACTGGAAAGCCTTAGCAATGAACTCATCGCCACAGAGCTGGAAGTGACGGCTCTGACGATAGGGGCTGGGCTGCTGGCCAGGACGACCGAAGCCAAAGCCACGGTTACCACCGTCATCGGCCATAGCCTCATTCACGACATCCCATGCATAGACGACGTCCTTGTAGCGGTTCACCACTGTGTGGATGTGCTCACGGAGACGCTCATAGAACACTTCCTTCGTTACGGGCTTACCCTTGGAGTCGGTGAACATCCAGTCGGCAAACTGGCTGTGCCAGCACAGGCAGTGACCACGCATCTTAATACCGTTCTGACGGCAGAAATCAGCAATCTTATCGGCACGCTCGAAGTTCCAGACGCCCTCCTTCGGATGAATCTCACCTGGCTTCCAGTCGTTCTCGGCTGTCACGCTGTTGAACTCCTTAATAACAAGAGCCTTCTGTGCGTCGTCACTAACGTTACGTCCATTCAGAGCCACACCGATAGTAAAGTAATCTTTGTAGGCATCCTTCAGACCGACATTCGCTCTGGGGTCGACCTGACGGAACTGTGCCCATGTGGCGGTGCTGCCCATTGCGAGAAGCACGGCCATGACAATAGTCTTCATTTGTTTCATTTGTGTTATTGGTTTAAAAAAGTTTAAGTGATTTGGTTGCAAAGGTACGACAAAAAAGCGACGCATGCAGTCGTCGCATGTGTCGCTTTCTTTTCTTTTTGTCTCATGAGACATTTTTTAGCGTATAATCACCTTCTTTCCACCTATAATATATATGCCCGGGCGCGAGGGACGGCCTTGGATACGTCGACCGCTCAGGTCATACACAGCACTCTCGTTTTGAGAGGAGGCTGGAGCGAGGCTCTCAATGCCATTCGACAACAACAGATAGCGGTGACGCAGAGCAGAGCGCACAGCGTACCATGCACGTTTCTTGCCCATGCCTGCGTCGTAGAGCAACGGATTCTTGCCCTCGCGCCACGAGTCGTTATCCTTAATGCCCCAGATGAGCATACTCGGACAGTTGTCGTTGTTCAGCATAATATCGGTAATGACACGATAGTTGCGTGCCTGTTCCTCCAGATTGGCTGACGATGTTGACGGGATACCCATATCAAGCTCGGTGATGATACACTTCAGGCCTGCATCGCCAAAGCGGCGTATAGTCTGTTCCAGTTTCACGGAATCGACCTCTCCCACAGAGAAATGGCACTGCAAGCCCACACCGTCAAGGGGAATCTTCTGGGCCAGCAAGCGCTTCGCAAGATTGTAACAGGCCACAGCCTTGGCCTTGCCCTGCAACTCGACATCGTAATCATTCAGATATAACAAAGCCGTGGGATTGGCGCGATGGGCATAGACAAAGGCAGAATCGATATAGTCATCGCCAATGGCCAACTGCCACATACTGGGACGCAGCTTATAACCATCGGGATTCGAACGGATAATACTCTGGTCATCATCAAGACACTCATTGACAACGTCCCACTCCGTCACCTTTCCTTTAAAATGCTGCATAACGTTGGTAATATGATTTCTCATAATGTCAAGAGCCTGCTGACGTGTCCAACCCTTGTCATTTTTCTTGCCTTTGTCACCACTCAACCATTCGGGTTGCTGAGTATGCCAGACAAGACAGTGCCCACGAATGGTCATCTGGTTGTTCAGAGCTAAAGAGACAAGTCCATCGGCGGCACCATAGCTAAATTGTCCCTGCGATGGCTGTAATGTCTCCATCTTCATCTCGTTCTCTGCCACCATCATATTGAACTGGCGGGCAGCCTCTTCACGTTCACTGTCGTAACTTTTATATGTACACAAGGCCACACCAACCTTCTTGCCATTCTTCTCGGCATAGTAGCCCAGCGTGTTGTTATCGGTATTGTCGGCGATACCATCATCGTAAAAGGCCCCCATGGTGCTCTCTGGGGTATCTGGATTATCGGGGGTATCTGGATTGTCCGGTTCCTCCGAGTTTTCCAGTGATGTCAGTCGCGCCACCAGTTTATAGCCATCGTTACCATTCCGTTCCTCCAACACCCATGTTCCCACACCAGGCTGCTGCAGACGGAACTGCCAATCACCGCTCTTGCCCTTGGCCGTAAGGAGGGTCAGTTCGGTACCCACCGCAGCCTCAAAGCCATCGGGTACATCAAGCGCAACGACGGGCTGTGCATCGCTGGTCGAAAAGTCCTCGGTCGTATTGCTATATTTCAGCTGTCCGCCAATATCCAAGCGACCAATACCTGCGGTCACCCTGAAGCGTAGTACCGAAGCGGGATGTACGGTAAGATGGGCGTTCTTCGTCGTGACAGCATAGTTCTTCAGCGTCAGCGTACCGGCATCATCATCCCCGGGATCAATGGTACCGTAAAGGTCGACGCTACCGCCAATACTACCTGTTCCACCAAGAACACCATTTGTGAATACATAGACGACGGCTTCATTCTCGTTGCTCTTAGCACCGATACCACCACGCAGTTTTTTCGTTTCAGCCTCAGCACGATTGTTGTTAATCAGCACACGGCCTTGAAGCACACGGAGGGCACCTGTCAGATAGTTATTATTGCCTGTAATACGGTATGTACCCGTACCTTCTTTGACAAAACCTAACAGCGTTCCATCGTTATAGCCACTTGGCGCTATGGTACCCGCCAATGTTGCGTCGGTGTTCAGGCTGCCAACGAGATAATACGACTTTCGGCCGGTTTTCATGTATCCCTGCAGAGTTGAGCCGTCCTCCATCTGCAACTCGCCGATGCGGAAACCACCGGCATTCTTGTCGTTAGCCTCGTTACAGATGCCAGCTCCACTATGCACCGTCAACTTACAGTTTTGTAAAGCGCTGTTCAACTTACCATCCCTGATACACTCATCAATATTCTCCGGATCAAAAACCTTTCCACCATGGTTCAACACAACGAGGAATGCGCCTGCCTTGGAAGAATTCTCCTTGAAAGGATGGACATGGGCATCACCCTTAAAACTGGTCCAGTTGGCCCAAGCCGACTTCGTCCCTAACCAGCAGCGTTCGCCACCGGCATAGAGATTGACGGTGCCCTTGCCGCTGACAGTAGAGTTGAGGTAACAGTAGCGTGCCAACTTCACGTCAACGGTTTTGTTAGCAGCGACGGAGATAGCCTTATCATAGGTTATGTAAGACTTATCTGTGTTATCGCCTTTCCCGTCTCGGATATCAATAACGGTGTTCTGCGCCATCGCGGCGACAGAGGATAGGAGCAGTGTGGTTAAAAATAGTGTTTTCTTCATTTATCTTGTACAAATTGATAGGCCTGTCCTGCCACGGTCTCGATGTCGTACTCATAGACCTTCTGCAATGTCCGCAAGTCCATCTCCTTCAACTCAGGCGAGTGCAGTGGCTGACGGATAACGGCAGGGGCATAGAGAGCATTGGGGCACTCGCCCTCAGCGGTCTTCAGCACAGCGCCCTTCGGACCTTTGGCCAGTCGCAGGGGTACATAGGAACGCAGACGCAGTACACCACCTATCGTCGAGCGCACGCTCGCCGAACGAAGTTGGGCGTCGTTCCATTCCTCATCAACCACAAAGCCGCCACGGGCACGCAGACCTTTCACCTGTCCCTGACGCCAGTCATCGGGCAGAGCAGGCAAGAAGTGAATGGCACCGTCATGGCTCTGAAGAAGCATCTCACAGATACCGGCAGAGACACCGAAATTACCGTCAATCTGGAATGGCGGATGGGCATCGAAGAGGTTTGGATAAGTGCGGCCATTAGGATGCTGACGTGCCGAACGGTCGTCTGGCAACAGGTGCAGCATATTCTTGATAATCGTAAAGGCATGGTTACCATCGAGCATGCGGGCCCAGAAATTGGTCTTCCAGCCAAGACTCCAGCCCGTAGCCATGTCGCCACGCTGGTTCAACGTATTAGCTGCTGCGGTGAAGAGGTCAAGATGGCTGTAGGGTGACACCTGGTTGGAGGGGTACAGACCATAGAGTTGCGAGATATGACGATGCTCGTCTTTCGGGTCGTCGCCATCAATAAGCCACTCCTGTAGCTGACCGTGACGGCCAATCTGCATCGGGGCGATGTTTGCCAGCGAGAATCGCAGTTCCTCGGCAAACAAGCTGTCCTTTTCCAACACCTTAGCGGCCTTCAACGCCTGCGAGAGCACGTCGAAGACAATCTGATTGTCCATCGTTGAACCTGCCGTGACATTCGTACGCTTTCCTATCGGGCCATGTTCGGGTGACACCGTGGGCACGGTGACGAGCCAACCGGCGGCCTGCTTCACCTCACCGTTGGAGGGATATACCTGCATATAGTCGAGCAAGAACTGGGCAGCGCCTTTCAGTACGGGATAATACTTGGCAAGAAACGCCTTATCGCCAGTATAAAGGTAATGCTGCCAAATGTGAGTGGTCAGCCACGCGCCACCAGTGGGGAACATACCCCATGGTGTACCGTCGATGGGACCGGCGACGCGCCAGATATCGGTATTGTGATGGGCCACCCAACCACGGCAATGATACATCGTCATAGCCGTCTCAGCACCTGTCTCACTCAGGTCTTTCGTCATCGAGAACAGCGGTTCCTGTGTCTCGGCAAGGTTACCGACGAGGGCGGGCCAGTAGTTCATCTCGGCGTTGATATTGATGGTGTACTTCGAGTCCCAAGGAGCCATGACACTGTTGTTCCACACGCCCTGCAGGTTGGCGGCCTGACCGCCTGGCTGGCTCGACGAAATCAGCAGATAGCGGCCATACTGCATCATGAGCGCCACCATATCGAGGTCGCTGGGGTCTTTCTCGAAGGCAGCCACACGCTGGTCGGTCTCCAGGCCGGAATTCACTGACTTCGGAAGGTTCAGCACAACGCGGTTGTACTGTTCCTGGTATTTCTTGATGTGGTTGGCCAGCAGCTGCTTGTATGGTTTGCCATTCACAGCCGCCAATACCTCATTGTTCTTTTTCACAGGGCTACCGCTGATATCTTTGTAGTTGACGAAATTAGTGGCAGCAGTAATATATAATGTGGCGGTGGTGGCATTGGCCACATTCAGCTTATCAACGCCACGATCCACCTTGCCGTCGGCCTCAACCATAATGCGGCATTCGGCTTTCAGACCAGCTTTGATACCCTCATGATCCGCGCCATCAACAACTGCGGCCAGTTCGTTGACAGTTCCGTTGATACCCTCATGTTGGGATACAGTGAAGACATTCGACTTCAATTGACTATCGAAGCCTATGCCGAACGACAAGGCTCCCTTCTTGCTGGCCTTTAACTGGACAACAACTACCTTATCGGCCTGCGAAGCAAAGACGGTACGCTCGTACTTCACGCCATTATAAGTATAGGTAGTGGTAGCAGTAGCGTCGCCAAGGTTCAACGTACGTTGATAGGCGGTTACATCCTTATGACCCAGCGACAGTCTCAGGCTACCAAGGGGCAGGAAGCGCATACCATGAGGACCTTTGATGAAGTGGCGGTCAATAAGTTTTTCGGCCTCACGCTCTTTGCCTTCGAAAATCAAGCGTCGCACCTCCGACAAGACACCGACAGATTCCGTGGAATTATTATTATGGGGCTGTCCGCTCCAGAATGTCTCCTCGTTCAACTGTATCTCCTCCACATCGGTGCCGCCATAAATCATAGCACCAAGGGCAGAGTTTCCTACTGGCAAAGCCTCCAGCCAGTGAGAGGCAGGTTTGCTGTACCACAGACGATGTTGCTGGGCTGTCGTCGTCAGGCAGACAACAGCCATAATAACCGTAAAGAATAGTTTCTTGTGCATAGTTTTGGGTTTATAGGCTGCAAAGGTACGAAAAAAAGTGAAAAGCGAAGAGTGAAGAGTGAAGAATTTGCTGCCGTCAACGTTTTTTTCGACTTTAACAATGGTAATTTCCTTTTTATTTCGTAACTTTGCCACGGATTATCACCACCATAACAACCTGTTCTACAGACAATATGACAACGCGAAGACATATTATCCTATTGCTCTGCAGCATCCTGTTCTGCGGCACCGTCTCGGCCATGACGGGACAGTTCATACCCTCCGACCGTTTCTCCAGCGGCCTCATCAACGCCATGTGTCAAGACCAGTACGGCTACATGTGGATTGCCACGGAGAATGGTTTGAACAAGTTCGACGGTTATCGTTTCACAACCTATTACCATCGTAGCGGCGACAGCACCTCGTTGGGCAGCAACATCGTGACCAGCTTATACCAGGACCGGCAGGGACAGTTCTGGGTGGGCACACGAACCGGCCTCCATCGTTATGACTTTACTACTGACAAATTCGTCAATTACCCCTTCGTCAACGAGGAGAATGCGCCACGTGTGATAACCCTCCTCGAGCGTAAGAACGGAGAATTACTCGCCGGAACGTCGGGACGCGGTCTATGGACCGTCAAAGACGGTGCCATGAGTAAAATCAAAGGCGGCTACTCCACCTCAGGCGGCAACTGGTACTACAATGTGATGATTGAGGACAGTAAAGGCCGCTTCTGGAAATGCGGCTACGGCGATGAGGTGACGATGATGGACAAGCAGGGGGTTCACCAGTTCTTCGTCGACCAAGGTATCGTTGCCTGCATCGCAGAGTTTGGCGACGAGATTCTTATCATCTGCCTGCACGGTATCTCCAGTTACAAGAACGGACAGGTGTCACATGCCGACATCGACCTGTCTGCGTTAGGCAGTAATGATGTCATCATGAGCTGTGCCTTCCAAGACCACGAGGGAAACATCTACATCGGCACGCGTGGTGAAGGTCTGTTCCGCTTGCCCAAAGGTAGCCGAAAAATAGAACGCGTAGAATGTACGCTTCAGGGCATGGACCTGAATACTGCCAAGATATGGACCATCAGCGAGGATCGCCGTGGCAATATCTGGGTTGGTTGCCTGTCAAAGGGTCTGGTCATCCTGCCTAGCCAACAGCCGCAGTTCGCCGCATGGAGTTTCTCGGCACAGCGTTATTTCATCAGTTCGACCATTACATCGTTATGTCAGGGCGACAACGGCCTGACATGGTGCACCGTTCAAGGTAGCGGAGTTTTCGCCTTCGATGCGTCTGGTCGTATCGTAGCCCGCCCCAACGCACCGGCAGCAGCAGAGTTCATCTACCGTGACCGCCGTGGGCAGTTCTGGATAGCCACCGACGAGGCGCTCTATAGATATGAGCCGTTGAGCGGACGCTACCAAAAGGAAATCGCACTGGTAGCCGACAGAATCAACGCCATGACCGACGACAACGAGGGCAACCTCTACATATCTACCTTCTCGCGTGGTTTCTGCATCTACAACCCAGAGACGGGAGCCGTGAAGATACAGAACGGCACCGACCCAGAGAGCCCCAAGGGACGCCTCTGCAACAACTGGGTGTTAGCTATGCTACGCGACCGCACGGGACACATCTGGTTGGCCACTTCGTCGGGTGTCTCCTGTTACGACCCCACCACCGACAGTTTCCGTTCCTTGGGTTTCGACCAGCTCATGGACGGCATGATATGCTTCTCGCTCTGCGAGACACGTCAGGGCGACATTCTCATTGGTACTGACCAAGGACTATACCGCTACACGCCAGGACTACCGGATGTTAAGCCGTACTCCGACGATGCCACATTGGCCGACAAGACGATTGCCTATGTTGCTGAGGCAAAAAATGGTGATCTCTGGTGCGCGACATCGATGGGCATCTGGCAATACGATTTCAAAAAACAGCAGTTCATTGGACACGTCAACGGCAATGGTCTTACCGCCAAGGAATACATTGCCGGCGTTGGCATGCACACCAGCGACGACGTTGTCTATTTCGCCAACAATGACGGACTGACTGTTTTCCGCCCGTCAGAAGTCACAGGCAGCCACAAGCAGCTACCTGTTGTCAACCTGACAGGCTTCTCCATCGCCGGTCGCGCCGTCAGTCCCCTTACCGACGAATTCTCTGTCTCCTACCTCGACAACACCATGACCTTGGAGTTCTCGC
>Ga0310696_10004579_pt1 | contig 16898 bp, 17 predicted proteins | sample AusTroGonzalo_MG_4_FD_203885 | JGI IMG/M metagenome (GOLD analysis project Ga0310696, IMG submission 203885) | Bovine rumen microbial communities from tropical cattle in Woodstock, Queensland, Australia - Gonzalo_02 (v2) (version 2) | ecosystem: Host-associated > Mammals > Digestive system >...
GATAACCATCCTCTCGTCTTCCAGCGACTACAGCGGTATCTGCCTGCTGGCCGACGAACACTTCACGCTCAGCCTGCCCACGGTGCGCGATGCCATCCGAACGGCCTACTTCTCGGTGGTGGAACTTACCTCGCCCATTATGCCGTTGAAAACCGACGACTTTCGCCGCTTGCGCGAACTGATGCAGATGATGATTCACTACCAGCAGATGGGTCTTCCGCTTTCCAACGATAGCCTGCGCATGCTCTACAACCTCTTTCTCACCGACCTCTCCTCCGTCCAGCAGCACAGCATCCGCGAGCACCGCTTCCCCAAGCGCGTCGAGGAAATCTTCCTCGGATTCCTCGGCCTGCTGCCGCAGCACTTCGAAAAGCACCATGACATCGGTTTCTATGCCTCCGAACTATGCATCACCACCACTTACCTCTCGCGTGTTGTCCGCCAGGTCTCAGGTGGCCGCACCGTCGTCGATTATATCAACCAGATGCTGCTGATGGAGGCCGTTTTCCTGCTGCGTCAGACCTCGCTGAGCATCACCCAGATTTCCGACCAACTCCATTTCGCCGAAGTCACCACCTTCGCCCGCTTCTTCAACAGGATGAAGGGCATGACCCCCAGGGAGTTCAGGAAAGGGAAGTAAACAGGTTTTTATTATTCCTTCTGCCGGATTTTCACAATTCTTCTTAAATCTTGGGGCAAAGATACATAAAATTGCCGAATATTCGTTATATTTGCCCCAGGTTTATGATTAATTATAAAACGGAACAACAATGAAATTGAACAATGGCTTAGAAATTCCACAAATTGGTGTTGGCACGTGGACGCTGCGGGGTGAGACGGCTCGGCAGAACGTACGTTTGGCGTTGCAGGCGGGATTCCGTCATGTCGATACGGCACAGATGTATGAGAACGAATCGGAGGTAGGACTGGGCATCGCTGACAGTGGTGTTCCACGCAACGAGATATTCGTCACGACAAAGGTCTCTACAGGCATTATGCGCAATGGCAGTGAGGCAGTACGCCAGTCTATCGACGAGAGCCTCGCCAGATTAAATACAGGCTACATCGACCTGTTGCTGATTCACTGGCCGGTGAAAGACTGCATACGCGACACCTGGCAGGTGATGGAGGACTACGTACGGCAGGGTAAGGTGCGCTCCATCGGGGTGAGCAACTTCAACCGCCACCATCTCGACGACCTGCTCTCATACGCCGAGATACGCCCCGCCGTCAACCAGATAGAGGTGCATCCACTGATGACGCAGGAGGTGAACATTGCCTATAACCACTCCCTTGGCATCCAAGTCGAGGCCTGGGGGCCTTTTGGACAGGGCGACATCGATGTCATTGGTCATCCGCTGCTTCAGTCGCTGGCAGCGAAGTACCAGAAGACCGCCTCGCAGATCGTGCTCCGATGGATTGTACAGCGTGACCTGATTACCATCCCCCGCGCCAAGCCTAATCATTTCAAGGAGAATCTGGAGATTATGACCTTCTCTCTCTCCGACGATGATATGCAGGCCATCAGCGCCTTGAATCAGAACCTGCGTTCGAATGCGCTCAACGACCCAGATACATTCCCGTGGTAAAAACGAATAAAACTATCAGATATGAACACAAAGACATTATTGATGCTCCTTTTTTGTGGAGTGTGCTTCGCCTGCAATGCGCCGAAGCAGGACGGGCAAGAAACAGATTCAACTAAAGAAAGTAAGAATATGACAAACGGAGAATTAAGAGAAAAACTGGCTTTGGCGCTGGAGGATATGAAGGCCAAGGCCATTGAGATGGGTATTGAGGGTGTGGCAACAGCCTCGGTTCTGAACAGTGGCGATACGGTTGACTGGATTGGCGAAATGAAGGTTGTGGGCTCATATTGCAACTGGAAAGACGGCTACAATCTGGTGGCCGTGGCATGGTCGAAGTGCGGCGAAGTGATTGCCACCCATGCCGACAGTGGCGATCCGAACCACCAGACGATTACGGGTGAGCTGGGTTATGCCGGTGGTGCCTACGACGAGTATGAAGGCTGCAAACTGGCTTTCGCCTTCAGCGGAGCAACGTCTGAGGAGGATCTTGTGGTATCCAAGTATGGCATTGAGAAGATGAAGGGCTACATCGCCGGCAGGCAGGAGGTTGACACAACTACCACGTTCAAGCCCTTGGTAACACCGCTGAAGAAGGAGCAGTTCATCCAGGTGACCATCGTGGTCAATGACATTCGTCGCGCCGCCAAGGCATGGGCTGCCCTGCTGAATGTACCCGAGCCGGAGATCTGGACGAACCACCTGGAGAGCAACGGCGAATATCCTTATACTTACCGCGGCCAAGCCGACAAGCCCTGCGACCTGCAGATGTGTGTCATCGAGATGGGTAATTGGGTGCTGGAGCTGCATCAGATCGACGATAATCCCAGCACCTTCCGCGAGTTCATCAACAAGCACGGTCAGGGCGTCCATCACCTCGGCTTCGAGGTAGGCGATGCCCGCGACGAGGTCATCCACGAGCTTCAGGAGATGGGCTTCGACACTGGCCGCACCATCGGTATCTATCCTGGCAGCAGTTGGACGATTGTGGACAGCGAGGACGTGCTGGGTGTGAACCTGAACATCAAACCAAAGCGATAGATATGCGAGTAATCATCCTTAATGGCAGCCCGAAGGCGCACGGCAATACGGCGACGGCGCTGCACGAAGTGGAGCGGACGCTGCAACAGCAGTTCGGCTCGCCGAAGATTCAGGAAGAGTTAACAGAAACCCATTATATCAGATAAACGATGACGTACAAAAACTAAATGAATATGAAGAAAAGGAAATTACTTAGGAAACTGCTTTTGGTAGTTGTCGTACTTATTGCTGCCGTCGTTGTTGTCGGCTTGGGATTTTGGCTTATCGACGGACGTTCTCCACAGGCTTTCATCGTCTCCCATTCATTGAAGAAGTCAACTATGGAAACCTATGCCATGCGCAAGGCAGAGAAGACGGACAAAAGTACCATCGAGATTCCCGACGGCGTGACGTTCCCTCGTGAAGTAACGCAATACAGAGTCGGACACATGCAGGTGTTCGAGTCTCCGGCTCAGGACGATTCGAAGCCCGTCTTGCTCTACATCCACGGTGGAGCCTATTACCAGAACTTCAATATGCTGCATTGGAAGGCAATGGCCGAGTGGGCAGAGACGACGGGCTGCGGCATCGTAGCTCCCAACTATCCGATGCTCTACCAATATACTGCCAAGGATGCCCATCCGCTGATGATGCAACTATATCGCCAGCTGCTGGAGCGCTTCCCCGCCCGTCGCATCATCATCGCGGGTGACTCTGCTGGAGGCGGTTTTACGTTGGCCCTGACACAGGAGATGAAAGCCGACTCCATCGACCTGCCCAGCCACCTAATACTCATCTCGCCATGGGTTGACGTGACGGGAGGCGATGATGCCTTGCAGGAGCATGATACCTTCCTCGACAACGAGGTGCTGCGACATGTTGGAGCTGATTGGGCTGCCGAACTAGATACCCATGACCCGATAGTATCACCGCTCTATGGCGACATGCAGGGACTGCCGCCTACCGACCTGTTTACTGGAACATGGGAAGTGTTTTATACTGATATTCAGAAGACCTACGACAAAATGAATGCCGCAGGTGTGAATGTTCATTTACATGCTAAGTATAAGATGGGCCACGTCTATCCGCTCTGGCCATGTCCAGAAGGAAAGGAAGCCCGAGAGGATATTGCCGAAATAATAGCTTTGATATCGAACACTTGATAAGAAGAATGGAGAACGTAGTCAACGGATGTTACAGGCTTTCGTGGCGAGAGCGCATCTGCTTCTGCTCGGGCGACCTGGCGCAGAACCTGATTTACCAGACTGTCAGCATCTGGCTGCTCTTTTATTATAATAATATATATGGGCTAGACTCAGCCGTCGTGGCCGTGATGTTCCTTGTAGTCCGTATCATTGACGTTGTTTGGGACCCGATGGTGGGTGCGATAGTCGACAAGTCGCATCCTCGCTGGGGCAAGTATCGCTCGTGGCTTGTGTTGGGTGCCGTGCTGCTGTCGACCTTTGCCGCCCTCTGCTTCTGGAACGGGTTCAGTGGGTCGCTGCTTTACGCATATGTAACATATGTTGGAATGAGCATGAGTTTCACGTTCGTCAATGTGCCCTACGCGGCACTCGGCTCGTCGCTCACCCGCGATACCGACGAAATCACCATTCTGACCAGTGTGCGTATGGTGATGGCTAATCTCGCGGGACTGATCATCAAGACCCTGCCGCTGGTGATCGTCCTCTTCGCGCCCAAGGTGCTGAATCCGCAGACGGGTGAGATGGAGGCGGTTTATAATATCCCTGAGGCTGGCGGGGCGTGGTTTATCACCATGAGCATCTTCGCATTGGTGGGACTGGTGTTACTCCTCGTCACCTTCTTTGAGAGCAAGGAGCGTATTGTGATGGATAAGAGCGAGAGTGCGCTGGTGAAGGTGAGCGACCTCTGGATGGAACTGGTCCGTAACCGTCCGCTCCGCGTGTTGTCGTTCTTCTTCGTCATCGCCTTCACAACCATGAGTATCAGCAATGCCGCCGACTCGTATTTCATGACCTTTAACATGCACGCCACGCCGCTGATGACAACGGTATTTATGTGGCTCGGCACGATTCCGGCATTTATCTTCATGCCGATGGTGCCAGCCATCAAGCGCCGGATTGGTAAGAGCAATATGTTCCGATTGTTCCTCGGCATCGCCATCGCGGCTATGCTGTTGATGTACCTCATCATGACCGTCGAGAGCCTCAAGAGCATCACCGCCCTGATTTTCGTGATGCAGTTTGTGAAGAGTACGGGCGTGGTGGTGGCTACCGGCTATATGTGGGCACTTGTGCCTGAGGTGGTAACATTCAGCGAATATGCCTCAGGCCATCGTGTGGCTGGTATCGTGAATGCGCTCATCTGTATCTTCATGAAGGCAGGCATGGCGCTTGGTGGTGTCATCCCCGGACTGGTTCTTGCTTGGGTGGGCTTCAAGGCGGGAGGGATGGTTCAGACGCCGTTGGCCGAACATGGTATCCTATGGCTCGTCACCCTGATTCCTGCCGTCCTGTTCGTACTGGCTATATTCGTGATAGGCAAGTATGAACTTTCTGATGAGAAGATAGACGAATTAAACGCAGCAGTAACGAATAAAATAAAATAGATATGCAACTGACATCAAATTCCGACAAGATTACGAGAGACTATTTTGACTCCCTCTTGATTGAGACCCGCTATCTGGACGCCGTTCTACCTACAACTGAGATGACGCTGTTCGGAGAGACCTTCCGCACGCCGATTATGACAGCCGCCCTGTCGCATCTTCATAACACGGCCCAGAATGGCATGACCATCTATGCTCAGGCAGCCGCCCAAAGCGGAGCCGTGCATTGGGTAGGTATGGGCAGTGACGAGGAACTGGAGGAGATTGTAGCCGCCGGTGCACGAACCATCAAGATCATCAAGCCCCATGCTGACAACCGCGAGGTATTGCGCAAGATTGAGCATGCTGTCAAGGTAGGTTGCATCGCTGTGGGTATGGATATCGACCATGCTTTCAACTCCGAGGGTGGTTACGACAACATCTTTGGCCTGCCCATGAAAGCCAAGACCACCGAGGAACTGAAAGACTTTGTCGAGGCTGCTGGTGTGCCGTTCATTGTGAAAGGTGTACTCAGTCCTCACGATGCTGAGAAATGCCTGAAAGCAGGTTGTGCAGGTATCGTCGTATCTCACCATCATGGCATGATCCAGTATGCCGTTCCGCCTTTAATGGCATTGCCTGATATTCTCTCAATCACAGGCAGGAGCATCCCCGTATTTGTGGATTGCGGCATTGAGAGCGGTGTGGATGCATACAAGTGCCTTGCCCTCGGTGCCAAAGCCGTATCGGTGGGTCGCCATCTGATGCCGTTACTCAAGAACGGAGCAGATGCCGTGGCAGGACGCATTAACGAGATGACGGCAGAACTGGCTGGCATCATGGCGCGTACTGGTGTCAGTGCGTTGGATAAAATGGATGCAACGGTAATTCATAGGAGGGCGTTTTAATGTATTTAGGTATTTCATCGTCGTTGCAGCACGGCTCGCCCGAGGAGTGGGCTGCAAAGCACAAGGCTCTCGGGCTGGAGTGTGTGAATTTCCCCGTCACCTGTGATGAGGACGCAGAAACCATCATGGCCTATAAGCAGGCTGCCGACGCGGCCGGACTCACTATCGCTGAGGTTGGTGTGTGGCGCAACACACTAGCTGCTGATCCTGACGAGCGCAAGAAATGGATCGACTATGCCGTCCGCCAACTCCGCATGGCCGATGCCATTGGTGCCGCCTGTTGTGTGAATGTAGTAGGCACGCCCTACGGCACCCGTTGGGACGGTGGTTACCGTGACAACTTCAGTCGCGAACTGTGGGATATGGCTGTCAAGATGATCCGTCAGGTCATCGACACCGCCCGTCCTCGATATACTAAGTTCTGCATAGAGTCAATGCCTTGGATGATACCCAGCGGTCCTGACGAGTATCTGCGTCTGATAGAGGATGTGGATCGTGCAGAGTTCGGCACCCACCTCGATGTGGTGAACATGATTACTTCACCTCGCCGTTATTTCTTCAACGACGAGTTCCTCCGCGAGTGTTTCGAGAAACTCCACGGCACCATCGTGAGCTGCCACCTGAAAGATATCCTGCTGAAGCCAGAATACACTTTCCAACTTCAGGAATGCGCCTGCGGTGAAGGCACACTGGATATCAATCTCTACGCTCAATTGGCTACTGCTGAGAATCCCCGCATGCCCATGATTATCGAGCATCTGACTACCGACGAGGAATATGTGGCGAGTGTGCAGAACGTAAGGGTAATGCTATTTCAATGAGTTCCTCTATTTTATCGATAATGAAGTCGGCACCTGCCTCTTTGAGTATCTCTCTTGTTCCGTTGCCCCATGTCACGCCACAGGTCTTAGCTCCAGCATTGGCTCCCATCAGGATGTCAACGGCCATATCACCGACAACAAGCGCCTCACTGGCATCATAATGCATAGTAGCAAGCGTCTTCAATACTGGCTCCGGCTTTGGCTTTGCTTCCTTCACGTCATCTGCGCCTATTAAATAGGATATGTAGTCTGCAATACCCATATCGCAAGTTAACTCCGTAAGGGAATTGCGAGAACGGGATGAAGCGATAGTAAGGGTGATACCTTGTTCCTTCAGGGTTTTCAAGGTCTTGGCAACACCAGGAAAGGCTTCCGGCTTAATCCTCTTCAGATTCTCATTGAAGATTCTGCGATAAGTCTCAGCACAGCGGGGAATGAGTTCTTCCTGAATATCAGGGAACAGTGTCCTGAAACATCCGGCCAATGGCAAACCTATGGTGGATGCACACTCTGCCTCAGTGCGACTTGGCAGCTGCAGCTCTTTGATGACCATCTGCATGGTCACAACGATGTTCCGCCTGGTGTCGCCCAGCGTCCCGTCAAAGTCGAATATGATCAGTTTTATGCTCATGTCATTTTTTCCAAGCGCTTATAACTTCGCCGATATACATAGAGTGGATGCCTGCAGGGAAATTGGCATACATCTTCTTGGGTGCATCACTCTTGAAATACTGAGGTTCAAAGGGTGCAGCATACCATTCTCCGTGAAGTCTTCCCTCACGTCGAACTTCTTGAAACCATTCTCCTCCTGTGCAAACATAGGAATGACAGCCATAGATAATATGGCAACTAATGCTGTGATAATTGTACTTTTCTTCATATTCATGTATGCCATAACTATCAACTTTTGTTAATAATTGGGTACAAAGGTAGCAATTATTCACTTATTTTTCATATCTTTACAACCAAATTTAATATGTTTTGTGAAATGTAAAGATACTAATTATTATTGAAAATACAATGAGAAAAGTAAGTCGACAAATGGATGCCGCCTTCGCATTGGAGGTGTTGGATAAGGCTCCATACGTGACCGTCAGTATGACGCGACCTGATGGGAGTCCATATGGGTTGCCCTTGTCATTGGCACGTACTGATGAGAGAACGTTTTATTTCCATTGTGCTTTGGAGGGTGATAAGTTGGACTGCATAGCACTTCATCCGACGGTTTTCCTGTCGGCTGTTACCAAATGTGCGCCCACTGTTGGCCCGAAAGACGGGAGCTTTACATTACAATACAAGTCTGCTACTGCCATTGGAAAGGCTGAGATCGTGACAGACCGCGAAGAGAAGATTGCTGGTCTGAGAGCCATCTGCCAGCGTTTCCTTCCTCACCACATGGACGCTTTCGATGATGCCATTGCTCGTAGTCTTGAAAGAACGGCAGTGATTAAGATTATCCTGCAAGAGCCTCCCGTAGGTAAACGCAAGCAGTATGATAAACAGGGAAATGAAATGACGAACGTTTGAAGCCCCTTGTGAAGGCTCTGTTCAGACAGGGCAGGCTTCATCACGGGACTTCTGATAAGCTAACCGTTCATCGCCTGACAGCAGATAGATAATGCCACAATAGGTGAAACCGTGCTTCAGGATGTTGTGCTGCATGATTTTGTTGTCGCGATGGGTGTCTATGCGGATGTTCTCGTCGTTGGAGAAACAGAACTCCATGATGCTGCAAAAGATGCCGTGAGCATCGGGATAGCTGGCAATGCGATGGATTACATGATATGGTTGCGTGTCATCTATCCATTTACCTTCATAGATCCTGGCATAAGTCGGTTCTGGGGATTGTAAAAAAGCAAAGTAGCCTACAATGCTGCCATTATCCACAATGACAAAACCGCCATTTCGTTCCATATCAGCAAAAATAACAGCCTCCGACGGGTAACCTTCTCCCCATTGGTGCATATTGCCTGACTGTCGCATGATCTTCTTTGCAGCATCCATGACCTGCATAATCTCAGTCATGTCCGTCGGCATTGCTTCTCTGATAATCCTCACGCCCCAAGTCTTAACTCCAGCATTGTTTTGCAGAATTAGATTTCGATGAGTTTGCCGTTCTTCTTGGCTTCCTCAATCCACTTGGGCTCGATCTCTTGCAGGAAGCGCTGTTTGTTCTCGTTCAGCTTCTGCATGTCGAGACCGATAGCAGCCTGAGCCTTGGCCTTGGTGCTATAGTCGGGCACAGGGATATCACCGATATGTCCGTGCTTGGCAGCTACGCGAGCAATGAGCAAGCGGGCCTGCTGGGCATAATCAACGGAGTGGGATAGCAAGCGGGTGACCTCCTGTGGGGCGTGGAAGGTGGCACCATGCGAGGCGATGGCATAGTCCCAACGCCACTGACTCTTGCGTAGCAGGGCCTGGATAGGCGCCATCTCAGCCTCGGTAGCACCCTTGTCGATGATGAACTTAGCCTCGAAATGGGCACGGGCCAATTCCTGCTCGGCGCGATTGCGCACCTCGTTACACTTCTCCTGACGGTCATAGACATTCTGGCGCAGCACCTCGGCATCCTGACGGTGGCAGGTCTGGCAGGTGCGGTCGATCTTGGCCAACGGTGACTGAATCTGGTGGTCAGAGAACTTCACGCCACCCTCCTGCTTATACGGCATGTGGCAGTCGGCACACGACACACCGCGCTGGGCATGGATACCGTGCTGAGACATCTCCCAACCAGGATGCTGAGCCTTCAGAATCTTGGTCTTCGACAGCGGATGGATATAGTCGTAGAAACCAATGGAGTCGTAATATTCCTCAGCAGCCTCGCAGGTCAAACCCTTGTCGTGCGGGAATACGAGATAGTTAGCCTTGCCGGGATTCTTCTCATCGTTAGGCTTGATGAAGTAGTACTCCACGTGGCACTGAGCACACACCAGCGAGCGCATCTCCTGATGGGTGGCGTTCTTGACATCCAGTCCACGACGGGCAAAGGCCTCGTAAAGGGCAGGACGGGCAGGACGCAGATCCATCGTGCGGGCATCGTGGCAGTCGGAGCAGCCGATGGTGTTTACCTCTTCGGCACCCAGCTCGCTCCACTTCTTAGCATAGAAGTTAGTGGGATCAAACTGATCTTTACCATTACCAAGTTCGCGCATCATACGAGGCACATCCGGACCTTTACAAGTCCAACACGTAGCAGGCTGCATATCAACGGCGATAGAATCGCGTCCGTCGGCTGTTTTTACCGTAATGCCAGGATTACCCGTGCGCAGAATCTTACGCATATCCTCCAAGGCGTGCTTGTGGCCGCGAGGGGTGTTGTAGTGGCGCGAGAAAGCATAGCCAGCCCACAGTACGACCATCTCTGGACGTTGCTCGAGCACGTCCACCTCCTGCGATGAGTTATACTTCGACTTGAAGGTCGTGTCCTCCGTCATCGCCCATGTTTCATACTCACGGGGATAGTCGGCCTTGAACTTCTCATTCTGTGCCACAATTTCGTCCTCAAATACGGTACGCTTGTTGTTAAACACACTGGCCACCTCGGCTCTGCGCTCCATCAGCGACGAAACGAGCAGTCCCAGGATAAAGACCACGACCATTGAGCCTCCAAACAGAAGCCAACCTTGCCATTGTTTTAATTGCTTTGCCATATCTTTGATTTTTTAATTTTTCAATCCTTCAATTTTTGAATCCACTCTGGTACTGGAGAGGGTGGGAGTGGCGTCACGCCCTCGGCATTCGGCGTTGCCATCAGCGAGTTCATGCCGCCGTGAGGTACGTTACGATGGCAGTCCCAGCACACCTTACCGCCCTGAGCCTGCTGCGTCATATAACCCATGCGACCTGTCTTTACAAATTCTGTGTTCAACTGCTCGTGACAGCGGATGCAGTTGTCCATTACCACCTGACCCGTCAGTGTCTCAGCCTTGATGGCCTGATGCTCCATGTGACCCACGAAATATGCCGTATGTTTCAAGCCGTCAACCGCCTTGAAACCATAATACACGGCCAGATTCTGATGGGGCACATGACAATCATTGCACGTGGCACCGTTCGACTGATGGTCGATACGTCCGTGCGATGAGTGGCTCCACGTGGCATAGTAAGGTGTCATGATGTGGCAGTTGACGCAGGCCGACGGGTTGTCGCCTATAAAATAGGTATGCGCCCTGAGCAGATACATAAACAATCCGCCGAGGCCGCATACGACGCCCGCTATCACTAGCAAACCCACCTTTTGACGATACGATAGCCAGTCCTTAAAAGCAAAAAATTCTTTTAGCTTCATCCGTTATTGGTATAATCTGCCGCAAATATACGAAAAATATTCCAAACTTCCAAATTTTGGAGCAACAAAATCAAAAACTATTTGTATTCAAACCAATCTACATCCACATATCCGTTCGTCTGTCCCTTGCTCTGCGTAAAGAGACCTAGCATGACACCGGTGAAGCCACCGATGGTTTCGGTACTGAGAAAACGGTACTCCATCTTGGCGAGTGTGGTGAAGTTGGTGCCGTCGGATGATGCTTGCATATAGTAGAATTCCTTGTCGGAGGTGATTCTCAAATAGGCTTTGCTGCCACTTAGTGGAAGTTCCTTTTCGCTATGGCTGGTCTGGCCTAGACGGACGATGGACTTTACAATAAGATTTCCGTTGCGACGTTCCATAACCACATCGTAATGGTTCAACGGAGCGGCGTAAGCGGTGATGCCGGCTTGCATGCCATCTGTAAGGTTTGAGAGGTCGAACAGGGCTGTCGCTGTGAAGTTCAGTTCCGTCTGGCGACGGGCGACGAAGGTGGGATTAGCCGTCTCACTGAGGTCGATCGTGCTGGGACGGAGACGCAGAATGCCTTTGCGTTCTTTCAACGAATATTTGCTGTAGTCAGGATTGCACAGACTCATCCATCCCATCGGCAAGCCTAAGGAATGATAACTGTCGGCAGGTGCGTCGCGCTTGATATAGTCGAATTCCTCGCGTATAGGGTCTTTAGTCATAGGTACTAACGGCAGGGGCTTGCATTGCATGTCTATTTGCAATGTGCCATCCCCATTCACCACAGGCCAGCCACCCTCAGCCCACTGTACAGGAGCCAGCATTGTCTCGCGTCCCATCACGTGCTGCAGATAACCACTGGTACGGTAGCCCAAGCAAATCATCCACCACGAGTTATCTGGAGCCTGCACCAAGTCGGCATGTCCGAGACCCTGGATTTGGCTGTTTTGCATCTTCATGTTGAAGTGCGACAGGATGGGGTTGGCTGGGTTTGGCTCGTAGGGACCGAAGAGACACTTGCTGCGCAGGATGTTCACATGATGCCCATGCTCCGTGCCTCCCTCTGCCAACAGCAGATAGTACCAGCCATCCTTCTTGTAGATATGCGGCCCCTCAGGATAGCGACCACCAAGGCCCGTGCCCAGATGATGAATCTCGCCCAACTGCTTACCTGTCTCCACGTCAATCTCGCAAATCTTGATGTCGCCCTCTTTCCATAGGAAATAGCACTTATCATCATCCCAGAAAAGGGTAGGGTCGCAACTGCCAATGGCGAAGTCGATGACAATAGGCTCCGACCACTCCCCAGCGGGATTATCCGTCCACACGTAGAAATGGCGGCGCGAGGGGAACACCGTTGTCACCATATAGAAACGGCCTTTGTGATAACGGATGGTCGGCGCATAGATGCCGCTGTTGCCGTCAGTTCCCTTAAGGTCAACCTGCGAGGGCCGTGTCAGGCAATTGCCCACCTGCTCCCAATGGATCAGGTCTTTGGAGTGGAACACCGGCACGCCAGGGAAATACTGGAACGTGCTGTTTACGAGATAGAAGTCATCGCCAGCCCTGCAAACGCTCGGATCGGCATGAAATCCCGGCAATACAGGATTCTTAAAACCTTGGGCATTTGCCACAGATGCGAACAACGCCAATGTAGCTATAATAAAAGTCTTTATCTTCATGTTCCTTTCGTATGTCATTTCACAAAACATTTTAAATCTGGGTGTAAAGGTATTCATTTTATCTTTATTTTTCGTATCTTTGCATCCAACTTTACAAATTATTAAGATTGAATACAGAAAGAAATGAGACCACTATCTACACGCACGGCGGGTTTTACGGATTCCATCATTCGGCGCATGACCCGCATCAGCAACCGCTATGAGGCCATCAACCTCTCGCAGGGATTCCCCGACTTCGACCCGCCACGGGAGATTACCGATAGACTGACAGAGATTGCAACTTCTGGCCCTCATCAGTATGCAATTACATGGGGAGCGCAGAACTTCCGCGAGGCACTGGCCAAGAAGCAGAGTCGCTGGACGGGACTGCCGGTAGATGCCGACAAGAACATTGTCGTTACATGTGGCTCAACTGAGGCGATGATGACGGCAATGATGACTGTGGTGAACCCTGGCGATAAGGTGGCGATTTTCTCGCCGTTCTACGAGAACTATACTGCCGATACGATTCTTACAGGGGCTGATCCTGTGTACATCCCGCTTGTTCCGCCGACATATACATTCGATGCCAACCTCATTGAGGATGCTTTCAGAGAGGGAGCCAAGGCGCTGGTGTTGTGCAACCCGTCGAACCCCTGCGGCAAGGTATTTACTCGCGAGGAACTGCAGCAGATAGCTGATATCGTGATACGATACGACGGCTACGTCATCACCGACGAGGTTTACGAGCATATCGTCTATGCCCCTCACAAGCATGTCTATATCTCCACCTTGCCCGGCATGTGGGAACGCACCATATCATGCAGTTCACTTTCGAAGACCTACAGCATCACGGGTTGGCGTTTGGGTTATGTCATCGCCCCGGAGCGTATCATCGACCGTGTGAAGAAGGTACACGATTTTCTGACTGTCGGTGCGGCGGCTCCCCTGATGGAGGCGGCCACCGTTGGACTGTGTTTCCCCGACAGTTACTACGACGAGCTTCAGGCACACTATACCCACATGAAGCAGCTCTTCTGTGACGGGCTAAGACAGTTCGGATTGAACTTCACTGATCCGCAAGGAGCATATTATGTCATGCTGGATGTTTCAAAGTATGGTGTTATGGACGACCTGCACTTCTGCGAGTGGCTGGCTGAACATGTCGGAGTAGGGGCAGTGCCTGGCAGTTGCTTCTTCAGGGAGGATGTGAACCATCTGATTCGTTTCCACTTCGCCAAACGTGACGAGACCCTTCTTGCCGCCCTCGACCGCTTGTCAGAAATGGATGCAAAAGCCAAGAATTATGCCAGATAACTAGTTTGTTTGTTACTACATGCTGCCATAAGAATCAGGGCTGCGAAAGCTAATAGATTCTTTCTCTTAATCTTACTGTTCTTTACTATTCGTTCTTTGTTCCTGCACAGAATGGTTGCAGCTGTTCACCCATTACATCTCTCAATACCCCAAAGACATTGTCACCTGTGCAATGGCTTGTGTAGAACTGTGTTTTAGGATATTTGGCTTTCAGTCTTTGAGCCAATGCCTGTATTTCTTCATCCGTCTCTTCTCCGTCAAGCAAGTGGAAACCACCGACAACGGTATGAACAGGCCAAGGGCAAGCCGCAAGAATGTTCTCCAGTCCACTATGAGCACAACCCGTGAATAGCAGACCATCGAAATACAGGGCCAATTCATGACGGAAATCGTCATGGATATAATCCCCATTGGCATCCTGCACATAGAGATTCTTATTTCCCTTGGGCATCGGATGAATCTGAGAGATACGGGCAATCGCATGGATGCCGTCAACTACTTCGCAGGTTTGGTCTATCAAGATGAGTCTGTCATCGTCTATCTCCGGCCACTCCGTAATACTATGCAGATTTCCTCGTTTAGAAAAAAACTTGCCGCTTATGGCATCGGGAGAGACGATAACCTTAAACTCCGTTCGATTACGTTCAAGCAGGTACCGTAAACCGCCTGCATGGTCGCTATGTCCGTGGGAAATGAAAACATAATCCACATCGCTTAAATCTATACCCAACTGCTCTGCGTTTCGGATAAACACATCACTCGCTCCTGTATCAAGCAGGATCTTATACCGCTCCGTTTGCAGAAGGATTGACAACCCGTGCTCTGTGGATAAAAAGCAGTCCTTGCATCGATTATCTGATAATACCGTCCACTTCATAATAACTCTATCTCTTTCGGTTTATTATTATCTTCATTGTAACTTATTTAGTCCAAGTCATTTTAATGTGAGGAATGCCATCGAGCATGAAAGTGTCGGATGACTGCTTAAATCCAACGCTTTCATAAAATCCCCTGGCATACTCCTGTGCCTCAATGTCTATGAGTGTCGCGCCGAAATGTTCTATGGCAGTATCAATGGCATGGAGCATGATCTGTTTGCCATACCCTTTGCCTCGTTCTGTGGTGATGACTCTGCCAATCGAGATTTCCTTCATGTGAGTACCTGCAGGACATACACGTGCCAAGGCAACTACATTATCATCTACGGTTAACCACAAGTGGATGGACTTCTGGTCATCACCGTCCATGTCCTGATAGACGCAGTTCTGCTCAACCACGAACACCTCACTACGTACTCTCAGGAGTTCATAAAGCTCGTCCGTGGTCAGTTCCAGGAATGATTTCTTATGCAAGATTGGTTTAATGTTCATACCTGGTAATACATAGTTATTCATTTGATGTTTTGTATGTCGGCCTCGATGTCGCTGATCTTGTCCGTCGGCTCGTAGCGTTTCAATACACGACCATCTCGGCTGATAAGGAACTTAGTGAAGTTCCATTTGATATCGGACTTCTTGTCGTAATCGGCATCTTGCTTACGCATCATCTCGTCCATGAAATTGCCTTGTTGGTTGTTCGTGTCAAAACCTCCAAAACCCTTCTGTGCTTTCAAGAAAGTGTATAGCGGATGCTCATTGGCTCCGTTTACCTCAATCTTATCGAACTGCGAGAACTGGATGTCGAAGTTGGCCGTGCAGAACGAGTGAATCTCCTGAATGGAACCAGGAGCCTGTTCGCCAAACTGGTTGCATGGGAAGTCGAGAATCTCGAAGCCCTCCTTAGCATACTTCTCGTATAGTGCCTCCAGTTCTTTGTACTGTGGCGTGAATCCGCATCGCGTCGCGGTGTTCACAATCAGCAGCACCTTGCCCTTGTAGTCAGAGAGTGAAACCTCCTGTCCTACATCATCCTTTACCTTGAAATCATAAATACTTGGCTGTGCCGAAAGGGTCAGCACGCCCATCATTGCCATGAGGCAGAATAACAATCTTTTCATATCCATTATAGTTTTTGTAAATCATTTGCAAAGTTACGAATAATTTTGGGCTTTTCATATTTTTTCTCCTAAGAATTAAGAATAAATATGAAAACTTTTTCGGTAACATGCCAAACGACCCTCGATGTAAGGGCGTCCGACGATGTCAAGGCATAGATTAGGACTTCAAGCCTTTCCCTTGACTGTATATCCGATACCCTCGACGGCTGCGCGGATGGCCTCTTCCGTAGCGGAGCCTTTGATGGTGAGGGTGTTGGCTGATGCACTGGCCTTGGCCTTCTCTACACCTGGCAGATCCTCGACGGCACGTACGACTGCAGCCTCGCAATGGCTGCAATGCATGTCCTCGACACGATAGACAGTCACATCGGGGTCTAACGGTTTCTTGCTGGTAAACTTGCTGAAAAACTTCATCATAAGAGCAAATAAAATTAATAATGTTAATACTGTAGCACAAACGATCTTGAACAGACTTGGCATGGTTGATGCTCCCATGCAGCAAGCATCCTGAGCGGCAACGGTGAAGTCGATTCCTGTAGCATTGAGTAGCAGACCAAAGAGAACGGCAAAGCCTACGATAGTCATCAAGTAGATAGAGGTGAAACGACGCCCCATTGACTTATGAACTACCAAAATAGAAGCGAGATTAACCGCAGGGCCTGCCATCAGCATCACCAGTGCCGCTCCTGGCGACAGTCCTTTCATCATCAATGCCGCTGCTACTGGAATGCTACCCGT
>Ga0310696_10004580_pt1 | contig 16898 bp, 13 predicted proteins | sample AusTroGonzalo_MG_4_FD_203885 | JGI IMG/M metagenome (GOLD analysis project Ga0310696, IMG submission 203885) | Bovine rumen microbial communities from tropical cattle in Woodstock, Queensland, Australia - Gonzalo_02 (v2) (version 2) | ecosystem: Host-associated > Mammals > Digestive system >...
GTCGGGTTAGGGCCTGTTTTCTTTCCTGAATCAACAACTGTTAAATTTTTAATTCCGTTGTCTTTCATTAAACGCGGGAATACGTTGTTACCGGTGCCTCTTAACCCATCATAGTATATTTTAATGTTTGCGTCTTTAATTGCTTTCCAATCTATATTTACTTCTTTCAAAGCATCTAAATCTTTTTTGTATTGCGGATATAAATCTTCAACTTTTACTTTACCCTGTTCTTTGGAAGATTTTACTTCGTATTCGCCTCTTTCAGCGTTAGCGATAATATGTTCAGCAACTTTTTCTGTGACAGCCGGAGGCGCAATTGCACCTGCATCTGTTACTAAATTGTAGCCGCCGTCACTCCATGGATTATGGCTTGCAGTCATCAAAATTGATAACGGAATACCTTTGTCCTTTGCTGCCTGTGCAAATACGGGAGTCGGGGTTGGTTTGTCTGCCTTAATTACTTCGACACCTCTCTTTGAAAGAACTTCGCTTACGAAAGGAATCATGTCTTTTGTTGCTTTTCTTGTGTCTCCGCCTATCATAACAACAGGTTTGTCACCTGTAATTTTTGCGGCTTCAATTGCATAATCTGCAACGCCCAAAGATAAAACTTCAACTATATCTTTATTAAACTTGTCTGTGCCATACTCTGCTCTGTATCCTGATGTTGATGTTGAAAGTGCCTTTGCAACGTGTTGTGCGGTTTCCATATCAACGTTTAGTTTTTGTGTTTTTGGTTTTGCCGAAAAAGATACTGAATCTGCCTGAATAGGACTGTTTACGAATTGTTGTCTTTTAATGTTGTTACTGCTCTGATACCTCGATACTAAGATATTGTTAATTGAATTAATTTGCATGCTTCTTACTCCTAATAATTAATTGTCAATTTTACACTGTTATATTTCTTTCAAAAACCGTAAAAATAATTTTTGCTAATTGTTTTAATAATTATTTACAATTGCAATAATTAAATTTAAAAGAAGTTACGCAAAGATTAATTTAATTAGTTTGATATGTTATCGGTATTGATTGCTAACCATTTGTAAGGAACTTCATCATTTTCAGGAATATCTACAACAAAAGTGCCGCCGTATCTTCCTCTTGAAAATTTTAAACATCCGTCATTTGCAAGATTATTAAGTGCCTTTCTTACAATATTCGGGCTTACATCTAAAATTTCGGACATTTCCTTTATAGACGGAAGTTTTGAGCCGATTTCGTAATTATTTATAATCATTTGTTTGATTTTGTTCTGAGTTTTTTCATAGAAATAAAAAGCAGTCTGTTCTGCGCTTGCAAATATAGACATTTCGGGTTTTACAATGATGTCTGCATTGCTTGGCTTTCTTACAACTGAAGTTCCGTATTTACCGCGTCTTGAAATTAAAATTCCGTCATCGCATAAAGATTTTATTGCGTCATGGATTGTTTTTATACTGACATGAAATTTTTCCGCAAGTTCTTCGTGCGGTGCAATTTTATCTCCGGTTTCAAGTTCTGCTTTTATATAATTTTTTAAATCTTCTTTTATTTTTAAAACGAGTGTTTGCTGAGTTTTTTCGTTATAAGTGAAATCTAATGATTTAAGCATGAGCTCATGCTTATCCGTATATTCGGCAATTCCGCTTGTGGTAATTGTGTTTAGCGCAAGTCTTATTGTGTTAAGTGAAACGTTGGTTATTTTGGCAAATGTTCTGATAGACGGCAAAATGCTTCCGATTTTGTATTTGCTTTCAGCAATATGTTTTTTTATCATTTCAAAAGCCATTTCTCTTTTGGAGGTTAATTTTCTGACGTTTTGAATGTTGCCTTTGCCTTTTACAATTGTTCCTATGCACTGTTTTGATTCAAGATAGCCCAAATCTTCAACGTATCTTATGGCATTTTGAATTGTGCCTATGCTGACACCTAAAGTGTAAGCCATTTCAGCCTTTGAAGGAAGAAGATTGTTCGGTTTTATACTGCCGTTTTGAAGTCCTTCTTCAATCCAGTTTATGAGCCATTTTGAAACGGCTTCCGTTTTATTTGTATTTTTAAAATCAGGGTAGGTCATATTTTCGCTGAAATTAAAGTTTGCAACAGTATGTTTTCCTGTATTTATATCAGATTTTGTATTCATATTTCCTCCAAAGTTTCATAAAATTAGTGTACTATAAATAAAAAAACAATCAAGTAAAATTTTTAAATTTACTAAAAACTGTTTCAAGGGTGAAAAAATATACATTAAAAACAAAATAGTTTATTTTATACTGTTGTATTATTAATAAAATAATATAATATTGTGTAATAAATTTAATTGTAAAGTTTTGTAACTTGCATGTTTAAAAAATGGCAATTTTTTAACACTTTTGTACTTAGTATAAATATAAAGCTCTCTCTTCTTATTTAAACGGACAGACCTTGAAAAAGGTCTTTTTTTTTTGCCTAAATTTTCAAAAGATTCAATTCTTTTATTCTTTCGACGACTTCCTCTATATTTCCCGCCTGTTTTTGTCTTAATACTCTTACGTTAGAGTACCACGGAGTTTGTTCTTCCCAGATTCCCCATTTCCATTCGGTGCTTGGCGGTACGTTTACTATTGTTTTTTGTCCTAATGCAGCGGCAATTTCGAGTGTCAGAGTATCGCTTCCCACAAAGACATCTGTATTTGCTATTGCGGCAGCGCAGTCTGCATAGTTTTTAAAGGTTGTTCCCAAATCTACTATATTGTATTGGAACAAAATATCTTTTTCTTCCTGTGTAAGATTTTGTTTGCATGAATAGAACTGAATATCAGTATCTTCAAACAGCGGAATAAAATCTTCAAGAAGCATTGTTGTTCTGATTTCTTCTTTGCTGTAATCGTTGTCCCATGTAAATCCGACCTTTTTCTTTTCCGTGAGGAAATATGTCTGATTATAGTACATGTATCTTGTTTCGTCTGTTGTTAAGTAGCCGTCTTTCTGTGGAATATTTTCTAACGATGTTTTGAACAAATAAGGTAGACTCATCATGGAAATTCTGTAATCGAATTCATCTAAATCCGGCTTTAAGACGTTCATTTTGTAGTTGCTCATTTTAAACAGCGGATACAATTCTTCGGGCATATCGAGTAAAATGTTTACGCCTTCTTCTTCAAACGGTTTTATGTATCTTGCAAAGAATAATGTGTCACTTAAACTTCCGCTTGAATAAACATAAACTCTTGCTTTTCTGTCAGAAAAATCATACAGAGGTTTTTGCATATAGAATTTATCGTTATTTTCGTCTAATTCCCTTACTTTGTCTTCATAAAAACCCCATGCTCCTGCGATATTTCTTGATTTCAGAAGTGTTAAATAAACTAATTTTCTGATGTAAGGACTTGCCGGAAATTTTTCAAATCCCTGCATTGCAATTTTATAAGCATTACTCAAATCGCAGTTTCCTAAATACATTGCACCTGTGTTTGCATAAGAAAAATCCCATATGAGATTAGATTCAAGCGCCTTTTCAAACACTTCGTTAATATACGGGTTTTCCTTTGTCAAAATTGTACTGTATGCAACAATTATAATTTGTTCTATATTTGAAAAATCTTTCGGAAAATCTATATTTGAGTTCATTTTTACGGCTTCATCGTAGAGTAAATCTGAAGCTTCCGTATTTCCTGTCATATAGTAAGAATGAGCAAGCAAATACTTGATAATAGAATTATTCGGCTCATCTCTCAGCAAAGACTGATAGACCTCAATTGGATAATTTCCGTCAAGATGCTCTTTTAATGCGTTATAAAAATTTGTTTCAAACTCTTCGTAAAACACAATCTAATTCTATAATCAAATAAAATTTTTGAAAAGTTTTTATTTTTTATTTCTTAATTTATTTTACAAAAATACATGTTTTGTTGACTTAAACTTTGGGTTGTTTTACTCTGAATATGCGAGATAGAGAGCTATTTGAAAATTTATTTCGTGAGGGAAATGGAGTGGATATCTCCAGCTGTGCCGCAACCGTAAAAGCCGGAACACCTGAAAGTTTAAAAATACTTCGATGCAGGGTATTTATTTTTTATGAATATGTTCGGTGTATTTAGGGTTATAAAACCAATTATGAGGAATTATTTTTGTCGTCAAGCATAGCAGCAACAGCAGGAATAGGTGGTGTAAAAGCAGGGTTATGTCCGCACGGACTCCCGCCCGGAGCTTGTCCTATCTGTTCGGGCATGGGCGGTGGCAGTAAAGTCAGAACGGCTGATTTTTCCGCAAAACCGGGAGAAATGAGCTGGAACGAATGTGCCGCAATTGGTGCTTTTTTAAGGGCTCAGCAACTTGCTGCTCAAAACAGGCTTGCGGATTTTAACAGCCATATTCTCGCTATGGCTAAATTTGAAGCATCAATGGCAAATCTTTCCGCTCAATTGACTGCTTTTATCAAAAATGCATCTGCCTCAAAAGTGCTTGCCCCCGTTGTGTTTGTTGCAAAAAATATAATGCTTCCTGTGGTTAACATGCTTAAAAATATGCCGACTGCAATTCTTAATTCGTCCGCCGTTATTGCGCAAAAATTTGCCGATATTTCGGATAAACTTGCCGCTGTGTTTGGAGAATTAAAAGCAAAAATGAACAAAAAAGCCGAAGAACTTGCTAAAACCGTCAAAAAGAAAATAACTTCAATTTTTGAAAAAATCTTCGGGCTTGAAGAATCTTATGATGAAGAACAGAAAATAGAAGAAGAAAAGAGAATTTTTGAACTGAAATCTTTTCTTGAAAAAATTTACGATAAATTAAAGAGGGAATATGCATATGATGAACAACAGAATTAATGCCGATATGGAATCTCAACGTATCAGGCGGAATTTAACCAACACACAAAAAAGAGAAAACAATTTTACAAAAGAGGGCGTTATTGTAAACAGTTTTATCAAGGATAAAGCTGTAAATCAGGATGAATTTGTATCCTGTGTAAACAACTGTATGGGCTGCTCAAACCTGACGGAATCATACGATACATTGTTGATTTCTGACAGTGCGAAAATGCCCGAAAAACTCAACGAACGTGAAGTCAAAAAAGAAAAACAACTCGCTCCGATTTGTGCGGCGACAACGGGAGTTATGGGCGCATTGGCCGGCGTAACTGCATTTATCAAAAACAATGCAAAGCAAAATCTGAACATTGATTACGCAAAGAAACTGCCGTCTTTGACAAGAAACCTCTCAATAAACGAGGAAACTCATCAGGCGGTTTACAGAATGATTCAATCGCCTAACAAGAAAACCGTAATTGCGGGTGCGGGTGTTTTGACACTTTCTGCGATGGCATTTATGGGAAAAACCTTTATTGACGGGTTTAAGGATATTTGGGTAAAGAAAAAAGAAGCAGATATCCAAAAGAACTTACAGGAAAATCTGATTGATGTTGAAACTCAGTCTTTTTCAGGAAAAACCGAAATTATCCGTTCAATGCTTTCTCAAAAGGCAAACGATTTTAATATCGAATTGGGCGAATCAAACGGCAAAGAAATTTCTTTCACGGGAAAGAAATCCGAAAAAACAAATTCTGACAAACAAAATAACTTCTTAAAAAATGCCGGATACGTTGCTTTAGGTGCAGCAAGTGTAGCCTCAATTATCGGTTTGGGCTTTGTTTCAATGAAGAATTTGAGAAAAAGTGATGCCTATATTAAGCAGGGCGCTGAAAATATAAAGAAAGGCATTGATAAAATTATTGAAAATGCAAATGCAAGAAAAGTTGAAGAAGTCGGTCAGGAAAATTTCAACAAAATGAAAGAGTTAGACGGAATTTATCTTGAAAATATGTTTATGGCAACAGAAGCAAAGCCTGACACTGTTGCAGAAAAAATAGGACAACTGAATTGGAATAAAGAAGAAAAAGAAAAATACCTCGAAAAAGTTTTGTTCAATATGCGAAAATCAACGGAAAAAGCGGACAGTGCTCTTGGCGGAACGGGAAAAGATAAACCCTCTTTCTATTCTCACGTCAATGATTACAGAGCATTTTTCTACAATTGGCTTATAGATTCAAGCAATCCGCAGTTCAGAAATCTGTTTATGGGAATAACGGGAGTTACGGCGGCGACTTATGCGGGTGAAGTTGCAGGCGGTGCCATAAAAGATGTTCAGTTCAAAAAATACAATGCGGAAACTGAGCTTGAATTACAAAAAAGGTTAGTTTCAACAGAACTCAGAAACTTCAAATCCAAAAAAGATTCCGCAATTCAGCCTTTATGTGATGAGTTTTACAGACAAAAAGAAAACGGAAAATCAAAAGACGAATTAAAAATCATGGCTGACAATATCTTACTTGAAATCAAAAACGGTGCTCCGTTTGTATACTCGTAATTTTTAGAAGAAAGCAGGTAATAATGATAGAAAGTATAAATTTACAACTTCCGACATGCAGAAGAAATTACTGTACGGTGGACTGGAACAAATTAACACCCATCGTAAATCAGGGCGAACAGGCACTTCCTGCAATAAAACAGTCGCTTGCAACAACAAATGATGAGACGGAAATTCTTGAAAATCTTTATACGCTCGATATTATGTTAGATAACGGAGTTCAGGGAATTGATAAACTCTATCCCGAACTTTCAAGGTTTAACGATACAAAATCGCCGAATATTCAGACATTTTTGGCAGGTATTTACAGAAAAACACAAATTCCTGACGCTTTCGGGCCTTTGGTAAACATGCTTATAAATAATTCAGTAACCGAGGCAATTAACAATGCGCATGGGATAAAAACGCAAAAATGCTTTGATCCGAATGAAGAAATCGGCGGGGCTATAATCAGTTATTTGGCATAATTTATACATCAATATAATCGGGTAAAATTGATTCGTAACGGTCAATTTTACCTTTTGTTATATCTATGAGCCTTTGCAGTTGGTTTTTCTCTTTTGAACTATTGCTTGTTTTAAACTCAGTTTCGTAATTAAGCAATTCTTCTTTTAATTTTCTTATGGACTGTTTGATTTTTTCACCCTCCTGAAAAGCCCAGCCTGAAAAACCGCAGCCTTCAGGAAGTTCCGTAAACGGACTTGCGGGGTATTTTTTGCATGCCTCAAATCTGTTCTCATAAATTGAACACAAATTGTCTTCTCTGAGATACCTGCATCTGTAAAATGTTTTTAAATTCCAATCTTCAATGTTTTCAACGGTTTCCCTGTCGATTTTCAAAACCTCGTCAATCGACGGGTATGGAATAAACGTATCTAAAAAATCTTTTGCGTCCTGATTTCCGTTTTCGGCTTCTGCCTTAAATTCGGAATAGGTTTTATCGACTGCAACTATCTTACAGCATTTTCCGCATTTTTTACACAACCTTTGAGGACGCTCTTCAATAATTTTTTTCAACATATCCATGTCTATCATTATAATTTAAAAAATATTTTTTACAAAACTTTACTTTAAATTTATTGAATAGATAGCAAATTATTTTTTTACTATACTTAATAAAGGTGTATAAATGAAATTTCAGTTTCAGTTCAGTCAGGAGTTATCACAGCTATGAGTATTGAATATATTTACGGTTACGGCACTTCTATCGTTCCGAAGGGGGATTTGCGTAACTCAAATTTAAAAGGATACAAGGCGCTTATAAACGGTGAAGTTTACAGAGGTGAGCAGGGTTTTAAGAAAGAAAATTTGTTTTTTAATAACGGAAGATTATTAACTCAAGACGTTTTTGAAAAGACTGCGAAAAGCACTGACGAAGTTGAAATTATTGATTTAAAAAATAAATTAGTAACGCCTGCGCTCGTTGATCAGCACATTCATGGCGGTTACGGAATGGATTTTAATACAGCAAACGAAGAAGAGATGCGTAATTTCCTGAGAGAAACCAAAAAAATGGGACAGGGTGCAGTATTGGCAACCTTTGTTTCAGACACAATTGATAATTTGAATAAACAAATGGATATTGTAAGAAATATTATGGCAAACCCCAAAAATGACGAAACTGAAATTTTAGGTATAAACCTTGAAGGTCCGTTTTTAAGTAAGAAAAAATCAGGAATACATGCTCAGGAAGTTATAATGAAACCGACTGTTGATAACCTGAAAAAACTGAACTTGGAAGGTGTAAAAATGATGACAATTGCACCTGAAGAAGATGAAGGCTATAAAGCATCACAGTATTTAATCGATAAAGGTATAATTGTTTCTGCGGGACACTCTGTTGCGTCAGCTAAACAGGTAAGAAATTCAGGCGCAACTCAGGTTACTCATATATTTAATGCAATGAGCGGACTTCACCACAGAGTTCCTACAATAGCAAATGAAGGACTTTTTAACGACAATATTGCGGCAGAAGTTATTTGTACTCCGGAACACCTTGATTCAAATATCGTAAATATGGTTATGAAAATGAAACCGCAGGATAAAATTATCTTAATTTCCGATGCACTTTGCGGAACAAATATAAAAGACGATCATTTCAAACTTGGCGGTAAGGATATTTATATACAACCCGACGGAACGGCAAAAGATAAAGAAGGAGTTATCGCAGGAAGTATAAAACTCTTGAGTCAGACCGCAAAGAATTTAACAGACACGACAAATATGAATTTTGCAGATTTTATAAAATACTCATCGGTTAACCCCGCAAGAAATCTCGGTGTTGAAGAAGATTATGTAATTGAAGAAAATGCAACCCCGAATATCACTATTTGGGATAAAGAAACCTTGTTGCCCGAAAAAACATACATAAAAGGAGAATAAAATGAATATACAAGCTATCCAAAACTATAGTGTGAAAAATTATTCAGGATTACAAAGTTCCCCCTGTAAGCCGACAACTGAGTGTAAGGTTTCAAGACCTCAGTGCATGTCTTTGAACGAAATAAGCAGCGTTTATTTCAGAGGTATGGCACCTGTTAAGACTTCTTTTGAAACAGAAATCGAAGCTCAGCCGAAAGTTTTGAGAAACCTTATTGACGGATTTTTTGAAGAAGATAATAAAATTACAGGTATTGATTTAAACTTAACAAAAGAAGATTTAGATAAAGCAAGAGCAATTAACATAGTTGCTTCAGGTTCATCCAAAAACGCAGGTGAAATGGCTAAATCATTTATGGAAAAGGTTACAAATATCCCTGTAAACATCTTGTGCGCAAGTGAAATTATCACAAATCCTCCGAAGTTAAACAAAAATGACATTATGATTTTTGTTTCACAATCCGGAAATACAGCAGATACTTATGATGCACTTGCTTATGCAAAAGAAAAAGGTTTGAAAACAATTGCAGTAACAAACAAACCCGGCTCAAGAATTCACGAAGACGCTGATTCTGCGATGTATATTCAGGCAGGACAGGAAAACGCAGTTGCAGCTACAAAATCAGTTACAACTTCAATAGTTAGCCTTTGGGGACTCGGAATGAAGATGGGTGAGATAAAAGGAACTTTCTCTCCTGACTCTGAAAACCAATACGTTCAACAATTAAAGGCTTTGCCGGATAAAGTTGAAAGCATTATCAACGATAAAAAAGACGTAAACGCAATTGCAAAGAAAGTTGCAAAGAACGAAAACTTCTACTTCCTTGCAAAAGATCCGAATATCGGAGCAGTTAGTGAAGGGGCTTTGAAACTTACGGAAACAACCGCAAAACGTGTTCTTTCCGCTTCATCAAGTGAATTCATGCACGGTATGTTCTCATCAATTAAACCTGATGATGTTTTCTTGGAAATAGTTACAGGCGATACAAAGGCATCAGATTTGGCAAAAGAAAACTACGGTGAAATCGTTGCAAAAAGAAAACCAAAAACATCAATAATGATTAAAAATTACGATGATAAAAAGGTTGAAAACGATTATCCGAATGCTAATTTTATAAACGTTCCGACGACAGCCGAAGAATTTTATCCGTTACTTAATACGGTCAGATTCCAGCAGTTGACGAACGCAATTACAAAAGAATTAAAAATAGACCCCGATAACGGCGGCGGATTTTTGACTAAGTACAGAGGCTCTCTGACTTTGGATGAGAACTCTTAACTTGGTACTAAGTGAGTATAAAAATTAAAGGCGGCTGATGAAATCAGTCGCCCGTTTTTTATAATATATTTTGTGTCGGTTCAAAATTAAAGTTTAATCAAATCTACCAAATCACGATTTAAGAGTTCTTCTTCGATTTTTAAAACTTTTGATTCAGGCATGGACTCTCTGTTATTTGTGTAGTCTTCCCAATCTTCTTTTCTGAAGTTTACTATGCCCAAAACTCTCGGTACACGGTAATGGGTTAGCATAAATTCACAATCCTTTGTAAAATCACCTGTTCTGTACGACGGGTGTTCTTCTGAAAAATCGTTTATAAAATCTTCCGGTGTTTCGCCTTTAAACATATAGTAATCATAATAATCTGTCGCATATTCTAATTGGCTTTGATGTGAGTCTTTGTCTGTGTCATCGAAATCTTTGACCACGGTTTCATGTCTGCACTGAACGTTTCCTGTTGCAAGACCTCTGAAACTCTTATTATAAGCCTGATTCATACCAATTGGTGAAATATTCATTTCTTCTCCTTTTTACTTCTTTAATATGAATAAAACCCGTAAAATTTTTTTTTGCTATGAAAGTAAATAAATATTAACGCAGCAAAAAATCGGAATGACAGGATTTGAACCTGCGGCCCCCGCGACCCGAACACGGTGCGCTACCAAACTGCGCTACATTCCGATTTCTATTCTATTAAACTTTCTTCTGGTAGCGCCCCTACGGTGCTACCTCTCGCAAAATGATACTTAATCATTTTGCTCGGCAGAGTCAAACTGGCTCTATTCCGATTTTAATGTTATTAAATTTTTTCTTTTGGTAGCGCCCCTACGGTGCTACCTCTCGCAAAATGATACTTAATCATTTTGCTCGGCAGAGTCAAACTGGCTCTATTCCGATTTTAATGTTATTAAATTTTTTCTTTTGGTAGCGCCCCTACGGTGCTACCTCTCGCAAAACAATACTTAATCATTTTGCTCGGCAGAGTCAAACTGGCTCTATCCCGATTTAGTTGCTATTAAATTTTCCTTGGTAGCTCCCCTACGGTGCTACCTCTCGCAAAACAATACTTAATTGTTTTGCTCGGCAGAGTCAAACTGGCTCTATTCCGATTTAGTTTATATTAAATTTTCTCTTATGTAACAAGTCTTTTGCGCTACCACCCCTCCGAAAAACTTGACATTTAGTCAACTTTTTCGCAAGGAACCTGCTACATTCCGATTTGCTTTAATTTTATTATAAACTAATTTATTTCGCAATTGTTTATTTGATTTTTAGGTAATGTATTAAATGGAAATAATACTAAAATTGTCATTCCGAGGCATTAGCCGAAGGAATCCAACCTCTTTTTAATAATACTTGCCTGATTAATTGCTGGATTGCCACGCTATCGCTTGCAATGACAGTTATTAAAAATTTATTTTAGTTTTCAAGAGATTCGACAATATCGCAAAAATCTATGTAATTTAAAACCAAAAATGCCTCAGCATATTCGCTATTTTTCTGCATTCCTCTGTAAGAATTCAATCCTGTAATCCTTTTTGCAAAGCCTGCTCCGTCCTGTGATTTATGCTGCGAAATACAAAGTATCTTTTTAGTAATAACCGAACTTATATCAGTATAATAATTCGGGGTATTTATTGCCGACCAAACTTCATAAAAGACAATCTTCAATGTCTTTTTTGGCTTAATATCTTCTTCGTCCAACAATCTTTTTAAATGTATGCTGACTGCCTTATGGTCTCTGTGCTGGTCATAAATATAAGGTACAAAAATATAATCATATTCGCATACCGGAATATTTCTGAATTCGTTATACCCTGAAATTACGTCCTTATCGTACAAATTCATCATGCCGTAATTATTCGGGGAAATTATTTTCATCGCCTTTTCAAATTCTTCATGCCTTACGGGATTATTTCCGTGTGTCAGGCAAACAACATCAAAACAATTCGGATACAAATTCAGTATTCCGCCGCAGCCGATACTCTCATCATCCGGGTGCGGCGCTATCAAAAGGCACTTAGTCCCTTTTATAAGTTCAAAAGGCAACGGTTTTACATTCATATTTACAAACGGTTTAAATATCTTATTCAAAAGAAACCTGTGAATATTCAATACAAAAAACTTTTTGAACGCAGAAACTTTTTTCATCTTCACTCCCAACCCAAAATACTAATTCATGACTAAATCAGACATCTCATTTGTTTCTCTGATAACTTTATCCGATTTAAACGCCTTTGCCGAATGTTCCTGAATATAATTCTTCAGCAAATCATAGCAAACCGTACAAACCTTTTCGGTCGCTTTCTTATCGTAATCGCTCACATAATTGAAATCAAACTGAAGCATTGCCTGCAAGAAATCTCTTATCTTATGGTGCATTTTTAGTTTTATTTTAAACGTATCATTACAGTTTTTGCAGATAACTCCGCCCATCTGCGAAGAAAAATACATATCTTCATCAAGTATTTGTTCACGGCAGCAAAGACATGTATCCAACTCTATTCCGAGTCCCACAATCAACATCATTTTCATCTGAAATTTAATAACCGCAAGCAAAACTTCCGTCTTATTTTTTGCCTCTGCTATTCTGTCGAGTGCTTTATACAAAAGCTCGTAAACTTCTTCCGAAGAAGAATCGTTCTCAACTCCGAAATTAGAAACGATTTCCGCAATATAAGAAGAATACATCAGTTTATCAATGTCTTTTCTTGTATCCTTAAACATATTAAGCGATTGCGCCTGACAAACCGTATCTAAATTTCTGCCTTTTACAAGCATCAAAGTATTTGCAACGAGTGAATCCATTCTTGCCCCGAGTTTGCTTTTTGGTTTCTTTATCCCTTTTGCAACACCTCTTAAAAGTCCCTTATCTTTTGAATACATAACAACGACTTTATCGGCATCATTAAGATTATAACTTTTCAGATTTATTGCTTCGGTGACGTAATTTTTTTCCATTAATAAGCACCTCTGAATACTTTTGCCAAAGCATCAGGATCATTTGAAGCAGCCATTGCTTCTTCCTCTGATATTTTCTTTTGTTCAACCAAATCAATTAAAGATTTGTTCATTGAAATCATGTTGTTAACACCGCCTTCTGCAAGTAAATCGTAAATTTTATCGATATTGTCTTTCAGAATATAATCTCTGACAGTCGGTGTTGCAACCATGACTTCCTGTGCAGCAAATCTTCGGTCATGCTCTCTTGAGTAAACAAGTTTTTGTGCAATTGTTCCTCTCAAAACCTCCGCAAACTGACAGCGCATGTTTTCTCTGTCCGCAACATCAAACATGTTAACAACACGGTTGATAGTCTGAACGGCATCGTTTGTGTGAAGTGTGCTGAATACAAGGTGACCTGTTTCTGCCGCTTTCAATGCCGCACCAATTGTTTCCCTGTCTCTGATTTCACCGATAAGTATAATATCAGGGTCTTGTCTCATTGCGTATTTCAAACCGCTTGCAAATGATTCCGTATCTATTCCTACCTGTCTTTGAGAAATAACACTCTTTTTACTCTTAAACATAAACTCGACAGGATCTTCAATCGTCAAAATGTGTCTTGTTAAATTAGTGTTTAATAAATCTATAATCGCAGCAAGTGTTGTAGATTTACCTGAACCTGTCGGCCCTGTTACCAAGACTATTCCGTTATGAGCTTTTGTGAATTGTTTTATAGTTTCGGGAAGTCCCAACTCTTCAAAAGTCTTGATTTCATAAGGTATGTTTCTTATTACGAAAGACGGTTGTCCTAACTGTTTGTTATAGTTAACCCTGAATCTTGATACGCCTTTGATTTCGTATGTAAAATCCATATCCATAGCCGTTTCAAGTTTATCTTTATGTTCGGGTGGTGCTATTTTAAGCAAAGTTCTTTTTAAGTCCCCTATTTCTAATGGGTGCATTTTTACTTTCATAATAGAGCCGGAACGTCTTACCATAGGAGGTTCCCCTAAATGCAGGTGTTCATCTGATGCGCCTATCGACACGGCTTTTGCCAAAAATGCGTCTATATTAAACGAATCTACCATATATATCCCCTTATCCCAATTAAGAAAATTTTAGCATTTTAATCAATTGCTGGCAAGGATATTAAGTATTAAAAAATCTTTTTATTTTTTCTCTTTACAATTGTTAAAATATGCATGAATAAAGGCAAAAATTTTTCTTTATATGTTTTATAACAGCAACAATTGTTTTTAGTTTTTTGTAGGAGTCCTAAAATGATTATTAATTCGGCAATTAACCCCATGTCTTTTCAGCGTACAAATATAAATCCGCTGAAAGAAAAATCAGGTATTGAAAAATCCGCACAAACAGATGTTTTTGAGTTAAATAATCAAAAATCAAAGGTTGTATCAATTAAAAGAGAAGGAAGCGCGCTGCATGTATCATTCAGAGGCAAAATTGCAGATCCTCTCGAAACAAAAGACGGTATTCCTACAATACAAATGAGAGTCAGAGGAACTTCAAACCACCAGTTAGGCGGTTTGGGTGCAAATGTAAAAGCAACTGACGACAGTGTTTTAAGACTCGCAGACAGCAATTGGAGAGACGGCGAAACTTTGATTTATTCGGTTGCTCAGTCTGATAAAAGTACAAGCATTAATCTTTCACACCCTGTTTACGGAAATATAGGAAGAGTTCCTGATGAAGTTGCAGGTGAAATCTTGCCGATGCTTGAAAATAACAAAGGTGCTTTTAAGTTTGAATTATCAAACGTAATTGCAGGTACATCAAAAGGCGCTGCTACCGTAGGTCTGAGAGTTAATTTGAAATGTGTATCATCAGATCCGAAAGTAAAAGCACATGCAAAAAATACATTTGATGCTTTATTAAATTCAAAGAACTACTCGGTTGCAAAAAATGTTATGCTTTATCAGCCCGCAGTAAGCCCTGAACAAATTTTGAAAAGAATGTTGCAGGTTGAATCGGAAGAAAAAGACCTTAACGCAGCAAGAGAAATAAAAGAAGCAATAGATAATATTGCAGATGAAATAAAGAAACCTGAAAATGACAGAATTTTAATTTTGGGACACAGCAAGCCTGACGGTGATACTTTAGGCTCAATGATTGCTCTTAAAACCGCAATTAAATCAACTTATCCGCAAAAAAACATTGATTGTGCGGTTGACGATAAAATTCCGGGTTTATTCCGTAAAAAATTGCCGGGGATAAATGAAGTTAAACGTCCTTATAATCCGGAAAAAATCGCATCATTAAAATCAAGTATTAAAAAGTTAGAACAAACAGGCTCTCCGACTGCTTTTGAACAGGCAGAATTGCTGAAAAAAGATTTGAAAGAACTTGAAAATCCGAGAAATCTTTTTGATGCAAGTCCTTTATTCGGAAAAGACAAGAAAAAATATGATTTGGTTATAACAGTAGATGTTCCGACTCCTCAGAGGTTTACGGGAGCGTTCAAAGATTATATTCAGGAATCAAAAAATCAAATTTACATTGACCACCACCCGTTAAGAATTGACGAATGGGACAGCCAAAAAGATGTAACAGGCTTGGATGTAAAGAAAATCAAGGAAGATGGTCTTGCTTTGATTTGTGATTCCGTTCCTGCCGCAGCACAATTGGTTGGTGTTGTAGCCGATAAAGCAGGCATGTTAGACGGAATGTTTGCAAATCGTCCCGAAGATGCAAAGAAATTTGCTGCATCGGTTATTACAGGTATTTCTACAGATACAGGCTCTTTCACAAGAACTGCAAACTTATTACCGCAACACTCAAAAATGCCTGTTCAGCAACGACCAAACTATTATCCTGAAGGCATGTCAAAATGGTTTGTTAATAAATTTGATAAGAGATCAGGAGTAGATAAAAAATGGTTAAGAGAAAACATTACCTATGATATTCCTGATGTAAATATAAGTAAAATATCTTCGGATTACAGCGATAATTCTCCGAGAGAATTGATGCTTCAGTACGCTATTGATGGCAGAGAAATGTATCCTGAACTCGGTTTGGGTATTATAAATGTTGACTATGAACAAATGTATGATGTATTTGACAGAAGTTTAAAACAAGACAGCGATATTACATTACTCGATGTTCAAAACGGATTTAAGTATTCTGAAGTCATGGGTGCTCTGAAATCAAATCCGCAGGACAGCGCGCAAATTGCATCGGCTGATCCGTTATCTACGATAGCAGGACAAACATATACAAGTAAATATGACGAAGACAGAATTGCAGTCCTTGTTATTCAGGACAGAAAAAAAGGCTTAATGACCGAAAATTCTGAAGTTGCATCTCAAAACGGTTTAAGATTATCTTTCCGTTCTTCAAATACAAGTGACCATGCAGAACTCCTCGCAAGCTTATTCGGAGGCGGAGGTCATGGCGGTGCATCAGGTGCACGTGTTGATTTGCCGAATGTTGATATAGATACACCTTTGATCGTCAAAATTAACGGAAAAGTTGAAAACGATGCGGAAAAAATTTATCAGACAATAAGAAAAAATTATAATATTATGCACGATTCAAGTATCGATGTTAACAAAAGAGCCGGCATGTGCAGTAAAGTCAAAGTTGATCTTGCTGAATACGGTCAGGAAGGCCGCACGGTATCTCAGTTAATTCAAGACGTTACTCAGGAAATAAGAACTAAAGAAACTGATGTTGCAATGCGTCAGGCATCTCAAAACAAACTTTCGTTCAGAGGTGTTGCTCCGATTCAGACAAAAGCCATCGATTTGGTTGCATAGATTTTTACACTTTTTGTATGTATAAACCTGTTTTCATATAGTGTATTATGAAACTATGGATAACAATTTCTTTATAAATAATTCTGAAAACGAACTGAAAAATAACAGTACGGCTGAAAATAATCCCAATTTTTTTCAGACTCAGAATTATAGCGTTTCGATAAATCAGGAATTACAAACTGTTCCGCTCCATAAGG
>Ga0310696_10004581_pt1 | contig 16894 bp, 39 predicted proteins | sample AusTroGonzalo_MG_4_FD_203885 | JGI IMG/M metagenome (GOLD analysis project Ga0310696, IMG submission 203885) | Bovine rumen microbial communities from tropical cattle in Woodstock, Queensland, Australia - Gonzalo_02 (v2) (version 2) | ecosystem: Host-associated > Mammals > Digestive system >...
CTATCCTGTAATTCAAAGCGTGTATAATGCTTTCAAATGCTGAAAATCTCGGCTCATATCTGTCGGTTTCATAGCAACTTATCATGCTGGGTGATATATGGGTTTTTTTCGCCAGTTCCGTCTGTGTCTCGTCCTTTGCTCTGCGTTCTTTAAGTTCTACCAACCATTCAGCAAGTTGTCTGTGTTCTTCCGCACATTTACGGCATTTTGACTCTTCTCGGAGATACACTCCCTCGTCAGTATGATAGACATTAGCCATATCCTCATTGCTTTCAGCCACATATTCTGCGTGAATTATTGCTTCTTCTAATCTCATCACTCATCCTCTCTTTCTCCCCATGAGCAAAAGTCATTATCATCTCCGCTATCTACTATCCATTCTTGAATGTCATACTCCAAATATGCTCTAAAGCAATTTGGAGTATGTCTGTGCTTACACTCCTTGCATCTGACCACGCTCACTGCATCGATGGTTGGTGCGGAGTCAATAGCGTTCTCAAACATCTTGTATCTTATCCAACAACCGCTATCCCACTTTTGCATATCTGTATCGGTTTCAAAGACTTCATGATACATAGAACTCATTAACTCATCCGCATTTATGTATCTACTCATCGTCTGCTCCTTTCATCTTCGCACTGCAGTTAGGGCAGAATTTCATGTTCTCAAGAAAATCGCACTTCATAATGTCAAATGTGAATCCGCAATTATCGCAGTAGACTTCGTGAAAAGATTTGGCTTTCCACTCCCCTTGCGGTCTTATCCTTTGCATCACAGCATTGAAGAAATCTTCTTCCTTGCCGATGTTTTTAAACTCTTTACAGAATCCGTTGTCACAATCACAGAGGTTGTACTTGAAGTCTCCTATGCAACAGTTCGCACAATTAAGTTCCTTGCTCATCACTCGCCCTCTCTTTCCGTCTGCCCCGATTCCCACATATCATCGCATTCTCGGAGTCTTGTGTCAGTTACAATCGCTCCCTTAATATCACACACAAATTTCGCTAATTCTCCGTTGTGTTTCTTCAAGTGCTTGCAGTTCCAACAAACACCACGCTTTAAACTGTCCTTAAATTTGCTTTCGCTGAACTCAAGTCTGTCGGTATATGTGTATCCATCCATTTCGATTACACCTCTGCCAAGTTCGTAGGCACATGCTCTGCACAGGATGCGGAACTTACCCATGCCTTTATTCTTGCCTTTCGTAATGCGGAACAGTCCGATGTACGGATATGTCTTTTTGAGCAGTGTTCCTGACGGAGAATAGATATTCTGCATCTTGCCACCGCAGATATAGCATCTACGCATTTCAGGAATCTGCTCTGCCCACTCTTCTGATGTGCGGTCGTAGTCGTGCATGATGCCACCATATCGGAACGGCTTATCGTCAATAGTTCGCTCGCCTTTCATCACTCACTCTCCTACCACCATGCTGATGGGTCATAATATTCGGGGCAATTGTCTTGCTCGGATATTAGGTCTCTCCATTCCTCTCTTGCTTCTTCCTCTGTCATTTCTCCGCTTTCGACTAACTTATCTAATGTGTCGTACAACAACGACATTCCTGCTTTATTCGCAATCATCACTCGCCCTCTCTTTCCGTCTGCTCGGCTAACTTTCTACCACATACAGGGCAGTATTGAATGTCTCTAATGTAGTCAAATCCTAAACCACCATCCCAATCCGATAAAACATACAACGTATCCCCTGCTTCAAGGTTTTCACATACGCAACAAGCCATCACTCGCCCTCTCTTTCTCCGCATGAACACCACTCAATCGATTTGAACCATATAGTTGCAGATGTTGACTCATGTGTGGTGTGTTGTATACCATGATTACATATCAGCTTATGCTTGCACTCCTTGCACGGCACAATGTCTACAGCTGGAGCATCATCCACGCACGCCCGTATCATCCCTAATGGGGTGTGATAATCATCAGGATACGGTTCGAAAAAGTTCAATAGCCATTTTGCTTCTATGTACTTACTCATCTTTCACCGTCCTTGCGCTCTCCGTATGAACACGAATCTGTTGCATTTCTCCATACCACAGAATAGTTGCACTTATAAAATCCATCACGTTGCTTTGGATATATGCATTCACTACACGGCACGATGTCGATTGTTGGTGCTGACTCAATAATGTTCTCGACCTCTGACCAAAATGCGGTATTGATGCGTTGTTTTAAATTGCTTTTATTTATGAATTCCATTATCCTCCCCTTTCACCATCTTTGTCCCACAGTTTGGGCAATAGTTGTAAGGCTCTCTGTCAATGAAATACATACTTTCCTTAAACCCACAGCAGCTACACACATATTCTGCCGGGTAAAAATCTATGCCTAACTCGCCTACCATTGCCCGTGCTTCATGTACAATCCACTCCCCACGCTTCGGCTCGATGGTAGGCAAAGCCTTTATCCGCTCTGCCGTTTCGTTCTTGTCTATATATATGAAGTCCTTGTACTCCAGCTTTAGTTCGGACAACACCTTGTTGAGGTTTACCCACTTACTCATCTCTCCGCTCCTTCTTCTGTCGTTTCTTCCACCGCTCGTACTCATAATGCTCTCGGTCTTCCATGTGTGACCCCATGACCAGCAACCCATAGTCAAACAGCCCTATCAGGATGATGGTCACTATCAATGCTGTCTTCATGATATCCTCCTGATACCAAGCACTTTGAATCCCTTCTCAATTGGGGCAGCATCACTCACATAGGTGATGCGGAACTTCATGTCTTCAAGGGCGTGGCGTGTCAGCTGCTTTCCCTTGTATACCCTGAAGCTGATGCTGTCGCCGTATCCATATGAGGATGTATCTCCTCGGAATATAAAACTCTTCGCTCCGCTTGCGATATCATCTGCCTCCTGAAGTGTCGTCTTTATCGTGTATTCCGTCATGTATCTTTCCTCCCATAGTCACATCTATCTTCGGCACGGTGGCAAGCACCTTCTCTGCGGATCGCTTGCCGTACTCGTGTCCGTACTCTGCTATCTTCCTATCAAATTCAGCTTGCCTCTCCCAATGGTCATTGACATCCTTCAGCGAGTCTTCGCGCTTCTGCAAGGCTCTCTGCTTTGCCCGGTACCGGCGCTGTGTCTCGGCATGGATCTTGCGGAAGTTCTCTTGGTCTTCGATACGCATACGCCTCGCTCTCGCTTTGACATACTCGTTGTGCCACGCTGCCTTGCACTCTTTCGTACCGCACGTTTTCTGCCTACTGTGGTACGGAGTGAATGGGCATCCGCATATTGGGCAGGTATGTATACCGGCTTCAGAGAGCAGTATGTCCCCAAGGGATTGCAAGGTCACGCCAGCCCTCCAATACTGCCTCTGCGTCGAAGCCCTCGTACGATAGTTCCTGTGCCCATGATCCGCGCATGAAGACCTCTGCATCACTCCGCTGCCCATCGGTGTTATTGATGTAGTCGTCCTTCGCTCTTTGGAATATCTCGGCTATCAGTACGAAGAGCAACTCCATCGGTGCTTCTTCGATTATCTTGTCGTCTGCCTTGGCATATGCCCTATGCTCGTAACAGTAGATAGGTGTCTCTGCCATCGTCTTTGAGTAGATAGGTTTTCCGCATATAAGGCAGGTGCTCTCTCTGTGGTGTGTGCCGGCGACCTTATCTATCGGAGCACACCAGAACCCATCGCATTTACGCCTCAGGTTGGTGGTATCTCTGCCATGCTGGCACTTCCATCCGAAGTCCAGCTTCTCCGACCATTCGCAATTCTGACATATCCTATTCATTCGCTCCCCCAATCTCTCGGATGTATCCGTACTTCAACGTATGGTTCTTCGGCGTATATCTTTTCGAGATACAGCATGGTGACCTGACTGTCATCCTCGAATGCATGACCGCAGATGGCATCGAGTACACTCTTTGCAATGTTGTCTGCATCCGGCTTCTTGGTCATCTGCATCTGTCCCGACAGACACGCCGCCCTCTTCTTCTTTGGGTATGACCTCGGCACCTCGAATGCAAAGGTCATGTCTACTCTGATAGGTACGTCCTTCGGATACACCGGGGTCTTCTCGCAATTGCTTGCGAGGAATTCAAACTTTATAGCCTCCTCAAACTCCCGTGTCTTTGCCGGCGTGTATGTGTGTACATAGTTGCCGCGCCTTGTAATCCTTGGCCTGCCCTTGCCAACCGGCTCACCTTTATACTTAAAATAGATCATCCATATTCCTTTCGTCGTTATCTGGCATGTCCTCGTCGCCCGCGTCCACCTGTCTGAATAAGCTCTCTGTGATTTCCCTCGGTATCAGGAGATCGCCGTTCGCATCAGCAAGACTCTCGAACGGATTGCTTTTCTTCATCCACTCATGGATCAAATATTCCTTGACCACTACGACGGTCTCTTGTCGTTTGTTCCCGATCGGATCTATCCAGGGCCTGTTCTTTAACACTCCCCTGATGGATATAAATGCACCCTTTGCAAGGTGGTCCAGGAGCGCTTTCGCTGCCTTGCCGAAGGCAACTACATTGACAAAGTCTGTCTCTCGTGGTGTCTCAGGTCCTCGGTACGCTCCCTCAATCGCCATCCTGAACGTGCAGAACACCTTCCCGGTGCGTCGGCTCGTCCTCATTACGGGGTCCATTGTTGGCCGCCCCTGTATAATTACTATGTTCATGGTTTTCTGTAATCCTTTCCTCCCGTTGTTACAGCGGTACACATCTCGCACATCCTGGAGTAGATCGCACCGCCGAGATAATTGCCGAGCCCCTCCTCGCTCATATTCGTGGTCAGGATGAACGGCAGCTTGTGCTCGTAACGGAAGTTGACTACATCGAACATGATCTGATTCGACCAGTCTGTCTGCTTTTCCTTCCCGACATCATCGAGCACCAGCATCGGCGTGTTCTTCATCATCGACAAATATCGTCGTTCGGCGTTACGGTCAAACTCTTCTCTGATATGCTCCAGGTGGTCCGAGTATGTACCGAACAGCACCGGGATACTCCTGTCGATGAGTGCGTTTGCTATCGCCGCGGCCAAGTGCGTCTTGCCGGTCCCGTAACCACCGAAGATGAGCAGGCTGTTCCTGTTATCCTCGAACAGGTTCTCTCGGTTCGAGTAGGCGAGACACTTCGTATAAGCATTCTTGTCTCGCCGTACCTCGAAGTTCCCGAAGGTCCTGTTCATGAATCTTGCACCGAGATTGGATGACTCTTTGAGACGCTGTGCCACGCCAGCCAGCTTCTGTATTGCACCTGGAATGTGTGTCGGGTTCCCGAAGCTGTCCTTCGTATCGTAACCGTGATACCATTCGAGCATGATCTTCGCGTCACCGATATCTGATATGGCTTTACGCCTCAGGGATGAATCCCGTCCTGACTTTCTCAGTCTCTCCCTGGCCCCCTCCAGCGCTAGCTCGTACTCGGCCGCGTTCCTGACCGCCTCTTCCAGAGTCATTTCCATTCTTTCTCTCCCAGTTTCTTACTGCTGCTTTCCAATCTTTCATCTTGTTTCTGCCTACCATCCATCCGTTGGATGTGTAGTAATCTACGAAGCGTTCTGCGTCAACGTGGTATCCTTTTTCGGTGATGTACTCACGCACTTCCTCTATACTAGGTGGTATATATTTATTAACCTTACCTATCCTATCCTTACCTAACCTAACCTCGGTATGACACTTGTCAGGCAGTTGGTTGTCATTTGGTTGACATCTCGTATACGCATTGTTCTCATCGACCTCTAGCTGTGCATATTCCTCTGCATATTTGGTCTCATGTTTGCGGTCTTGCCGGATGTAATTGTGGATACGCCAATGCTTTATCACGATCACTCCGCTGTCGAACGCCAATACGAATTTCTTCGCTATGAGTATGTTCATGTCATCGGTCGATGAGCCTACCTGACGCATTATCGACTTGGGATTATTCACGAACCCGTCATCGTCAGCAAACATCGCAAGGGTGAAGTATAAGCACCTTGCCGTAGGCGGCATGTCTAGGAATGCATCACTTGTTACTATCGTCTTGGCAAACATCCTTCTCTCCGCGATAAGTCAACACCCCCTCTTCGTTCTCTTCGACTTCTACCAGCGGGCACCAGCGTGGTTTGCTGAGCCCGCCATTCATTCCGTATACGGACACTCTCCTGCCGGCCGCAAGACACAGGTTAAGGTAGAAATCCTTCAGCCTGCACGAGGCACAAGTCTTCGGCATGTCCATGTTTCTTATCAGTATCATTCACGTATTCTCCTAATGATATTTGTGCTCCATCTCTTTTTATGGTGTCCCTTGGCTTGTACCAACATCTCGGGTCGTCTGGCTCGAGTCCCCGGAACCCATAGAACGCGTCCACCTTGCAGAACTCATAACCGTCACAGTTAACGCTTCGTGCCGTCTTGCGAACCATCGCCCCGAGATGATCGCAGTACGCGGTATCCTCCGTCTGGGCGCAAGCCTGGGCACAGTACCTGCAGTATTGCCTCATCTTGCACCTCGCTCTGCATCTTGTAGGGTGTAGAACAAATTGCACCAGGCCGCTGCAGTTCTCGTAATCTCGACATTGTCAATGTCCCACCATCCGTTCTTGGCCATCCTGGCCATGCCGCGCCTGTCGAGAAGACACAACTGAGTCGGGTCTCTTTCGTCAGGATCTCCGCTAAGGCAGCACACGATGTGTCCTTCTGGCACTTCTCCATAGTTGTCTTCCCATATCTTCTTTTGCAACGGTTTCCAGAACGGTTCACGATAGTTGTGCCCTTTGCCCTTGGACTCTGCATACCGGCCTTCAGCAAGCATCACTTTTACAAAAGGCCTTCCATCGCTGTTGTAGCGAATCGTTCCTATTGGCAATTCTCCCCTATAACTAGGCCTGCCCTTTTCAAAGCAGCCCCTGTTCTTCAGGCCTTTCTTTGGGGCTGGATCATGAACCCCCATCCTTTGAAGGTGCTTTGCTATACAGCAGTTAGACTTGCTAGTTGAAAACGCCAGATTAAAAGCGTCTGCTATCGCCATAAAGTCGGGGCCAACATCATCGTATTTGGCCTTTAACCACGCATCCATTTCCTCTGTCCATTGAGGCGTGTTGTGCTTTGTTTTTACGCTCCAACCACGAAGATAAAGCATCGCGCTCATAGCGGGATAGGTTACATCCGTTTCAAACAATGCGTTAAACACGTCCGTGAAATGGCGCTGGTTCCTGAACACACCCGCATCAAGGTTATCTTCTATCCACCGTAGTTGCTCGTCGGTGTATTTCCTCATGAGCGTTCACCATAGATAATGTCAGCAAGCACCGAGTTAGTCAGCGTCTTCTGCTGCGCAAGCGCTTTTTCATATTCCAGGATCAGCTTGCCGTTGTTGATAGCCTGCTTTGCTATGCTTAGAGAGAGTCTGGTCTGCTCGTTTTCGATAGCCCTCTCTTCTTCCGTCATGTCCTTGTACAGCGTGACGTCGATGCGTTCGCACATCATCCTGTGTAAATCCACCAGGCTTTTGGTCTGTCTCATTCTTTATCACCTTACCCCTTCACTCTAAAATGGTATGTCTTCTTCTATTGCCTCAAAGCTGTCGTCCGGCAGGCGCTCTTTCATCTGGAAGCTTGCCTTGTTGATAAATAGAATCACCCTGTTCGACTGTCTTCCGTCCCTGTCCTTGCTTTCCTTCGCGCCCAGCCAGCCCTCGAAGTCAAACAGAGTTCCGTTCTGGATGTCACTCGGAAGGCTGACGTTCCTGGTGAAGCGCACGTCCTGGTAAGCGTTGGTCCAGCCGCCTCCCGCGTTCTTGCTGGATACTCCTACGGAGTACGAGAACCACTTCCCGTCTCTGCCCTCGCGCTCCTTGATCCACAATTTGCAATTCTTTCCGCTGCATTCAATTCCCATTATTTCTTCTCCTTTTTAGAATTTACTTTCTTGATGGCTTCGTCTAATTCTCTGTCGAGCAGTATGTCCACACTCTCGACCTTCCGCTGGAATCTCTTCTCGCACCATGCGAGGAACAGCGGTACGTCACTCTGCGTTTCTTCGAGCAGACTCTTCAGCTTTGCCTTCTTCTCGTCTTCTGACATTTTCAGTTGCTGTTTCTGTGCGTTCATGACCTCTTCCGCAGAGGCTATGGAACCGGCTTCGTTTTCGTTGCCACCGATGATCCCGCAGGCGGCGAGTGCTCTTCCCCATGCGGAGGTCTCGCAGTTTTCTATGTAGCTTGTCTTGTTGATGAAGCCGTTGCCCTCTTTCTCATAAGCGTGTCCTGTGCCGAGGATGTTCCCGTTCTCGTCACACGCTGTCGCCTTGATGATGACAACTCCGGCTTCGCATGATATAATCTCTGATGTAAGCGAACCATTCGGATGGAGCATTCGGAAAGCCTTGACACGCTGCGGAACTTCCGCATATTCCTTGCCCCTGCCGACATCCGTCATCTTGATGGTAGCGTTCGCTTTTACAATGTCTTCATATGTCATTCTTCGGTATCCTCCTCATCTTCCTTGACCAGCGAGAGCGTGACCTTGATCTCATCGTCTGCCTGTTCCATCATTTTCCATGCAAAGGCGCTTGCATCAAGCTTCCCCTCGAACGTGAAGCTGATTCTGTGATAGCTGTGTTCAATAGTTACTCTGTACTTCTTCATCTTCTTCCTCCATTCTGTAAATTGCATATGACTTCTTTCCTCTGACCATATCTGTTGTGATGTTGTATCCATCCGCACGGAGGTCAGCTATCCGTGCCGCAAGCCTGAAGCATCCGAATGCGGATAATGCTTCGAGGGCTGTTATGCTTCCGTACATATCGAGGTACTCTGCAACATATTCCGTCTGCGACCTCTTGTCGCCAAACTTGTCGTAGACCTTTCGCTCGAAGTCGTTCGCTCTTTCCATTCGCTCAATCGTAGTACTCATCCCTCTCTGCCTTTCTCGCCATGTCGGCGTAGTATGCATCGATGTCGGCATCCGTGATTGGATTCTCGATGTCGTCTGCGAATGCGAGCAGGTCGTTGATCTCGTCTACGCTCGTACCCTCTATCACATCGCTGAGGATATTCACATCGAGGCAACCCTCGTACAGCGGACACTTGTCGCATCCGTCAGCGGAGCGTATCACTTCGCAGGCTTCCTTGAGCTGCTCCAGATCGTCCAACAGTTTCTCTGCGTCTATCATGTCTACCTCCTCAGGGTCTCGGAGAGCCATGCATCGAATGCATCCCCTTCCATTGCGTAGTATCTCTTCTCGTATGCTTCGAGGTATGCGATCACATAATCCTCGATGTCCTCCCTCTCCATGATGCCCATGTTCTCGATGGTCTTCATCAGGATGACGAGGTGGTCTACGCACTCCTCGAGGAACTTCAGAGCCATCACCTGCTTTGTGTCTTCTGTGGGCTTGTCCTCGAACAGCGTTCTGCTTCTTAACTTTTCACTTAACATTGTCTTTCCTTTCCGGCATTGCGAATCTCACCGCTCTGCCTACCTTGACGCGATATAACTTACCCTCTCTGCCAAGTCTGTAGATTGTCTTGATGTGCAGCTTCAGGATCTTGGCTAATTCCTCTGCTGTGTACAATTCCATTCGCTCACCTCATTTAGTTTTCTAAACTTTATGAGTAAAAAAATATGTCCTGACACTCGTCCTAGGGATGTGGAGCAAGTCCATTGCCGCTTCCATTTCGTCCTGTGACCACTCCGATTTGTTGTTCAACTTGAGGCTCATGGTCACATACCCCATCCCCATTGCCTTTGCGAAGGCTGTCTGTGTGCCAAAGACTTCTTTGATCTTGCCGTTCAGCTTACTGTAATCGTAATCCATTGGGTTCCTCCTCTCTTTAGTTTTCTAAATTCTACTCCGAACCTTAATATTTGTCAAGGGTTTGTTTTGTATTTCTAAAAATTATATTTACTTTTCGGAAAGGGCATAGTATAGTATAGGTACACACTATAACTGTAGAAAGGGATGCGTTATGGATAACAGGACAAGAAGATTGAATGAGGCATTCCGTGCGTCAGGGCTGACGCAAACTGAACTGTGCAACAGAACCGGCATCAATCCCGGAGCGTTAAGTTCATATCTGTCAGGAAGATACTTCCCAAAGCAGAGAGCGTTGGAGAGGCTTGCTGATGCATTGAATGTTCCTATCGCCTACCTCATGGGCTACGAGGACATTATTATGGATAAGAACGGAATATCGGTCGACTACATTAAGGACGAGATGATCCTTATAGAGAAGATAAAGAAGCTGTCGCCATCGTCACGGCACTTATTGGAGGGAATTATAGACACCATGCTGGAAAGGAGAGAAGATGATTGAATACCTGGGTAACAACAGGGCGAAGCTGATCGTGTCGATCACTACGCCCAGCGGTCGAAAGCGAAGGACGAAGACCGTAACTTATCAGAAGAAGAGAGATGTGCCGGCTATGTATCGGCAGTTCGAGGACGAGGTCAAGCACAATCCTCTCATCGATACCACCGTATCTGAACTTGTTGCTGCCTATATAAAGAATAGGAAGATAGTCGGCATCAAGAGCACTACGGAACTTGGATACACAGTAGCCGAGAAGCGCATTAATTCTCGATTTGAGGGGGTTTTGGCACGTTCCCTGACAACTTATCAAGTCGAAGAATTTATCGCTGATATGGCTGAAAATGGGGGCAAGGACGGCAATGGTTATTCGACCAAGACAATAGCGAATACCCTTGGCCTGCTCAATGCATCATACGAGAGAGCGGTCAGGACGGGTCAGCTTGCCAAGAATCCATGCACCCATGCTTCGCTTCCTAAAAAGAAGAAGACGGAGATCAAGACATTCTCCGAAGCAGAGGTCATCCGATTCATTCAGGCTCTTGAGGATGAGCGCCGTGATTGGCAGGTAGCATATGAACTGTGTCTGCTGTGCGGTATGCGTAGGTCAGAGGTGCTCGGCCTGAAAGAGGAAGACATCAATATCCCGTTCCGTACCATCAGCATCACGAGAACACGGCATCGTGTGGACGGCGAGCTGGTCGTTCAGGACACGAAGACCGAAAGGTCTACACGAACACTCGCCATGCCGGACATTGTAGCAAAGCACATCGCCCTGCTCATCGAAGAGCACCACGCCCTTCAGTATGCACACACAGATTGGCTCATCCAGGATGGATTCGGTCAGCCCCTGAACCCATGCTCGATGACGAACCACATCAAGATCGTCGAAAGAAACAACGGTCTGCCACGCATATCGGTGCATGGATTACGGCATACGTTCGCTACCATGCTCAATTCAGAGGGCATCGACATCGCAAGGATCTCAGCTGAACTCGGACACTCTCAAATCACTACCACCTTCAACACCTACACCCATGTCTTTGGTGGCGCTACCGCTTCATCGAGGGGTATTGCTGATGCTCTCGATAAGAAGTTTTTCAAGCGAGGCACCTCTCAGGCACTCGCTGAAAAAGTAAAAACCGCTGAAGCTTGAAGCTTCAACGGTTGTTTTGGTAGCGCATTGGGGAATCGAATCCGCTCTGTGGCGGGATCTTGTGCGTTTCTGCCATGCCGTTGCGTACCGAATAGTCGAGCACTTTCATCGTAGGCATCCCGCTCGCATCGGCTGACTTGATGTATATCGTCTGCGATTCCGTATCCCACAGAGTGACCGTGCTGTTCGGTGCTACGAGATAACTCTTCGCTCCCGCTTCGCCCTGAACCCATATAAGGTTCTGAGGGGTCGGATTGTTCTGCGGAAGTATCTGTGGTGTCTGATAATACGAGTAGTTCGGATAACCGAAGTTGTTATATGCCATAGTTTCTGCCCTCCTTGCGATACCAATAGAATTGTGGGTTTTCCATAGAGGAATCCCATGAGTCGTACAGAGTGCCGTCAACGACCGTCGCTACATGACCACCGAAGCCGAGGACGTATGTGCCTTTTGGGTGGTCGATGCAGAAGTCTACGACGTTGTAGCAATCAGGGCAGGACTCAGGCAGGCTCTCTCGATAGAACCCTTTCTGCCTTAGTGTTGCTCCCCATACGCTGTCAGCTGACGGCATATCCCCCATCGAGAAGCCGTTGGAAACAAGCAGTATGTATGCCGACTCCCAATCAATATTTAGTGCTTTTGCAATCGCTCGTACTGCGCAATCCCCGACTCTTCTGCCCGTGGGATTTGGATTGTATTCTTTGAATGCCATACCTGAAACCTCCCTTCGTGCGCTAAATTTAGCAATAAAAAAGCACCCTGGCGATGTCGCCAGAGTGCCTCTTATGTGCCACTATCGTGACTTATATGTGCCTGAATAAAATCTCCTCAGACTTGTACACTATCCGTTTGATTTGTCGTGGTGACATATCAAACTCTTCTGCAAGAGCCTCGAAGGTAATGCCATCGATAAGCCGTCTTTTAAGTACAGCGCGATCCCGTTGAGCATTAGCACCGATTATCCATTCGTTAATGGCTGCGGTCAATTCGCTTCGTGAATAATCCCTCATTGTCTTGGAACCAATGTCCTCCGCGCAGCAAGCTTCCTCAGGTCAACGGGCTGTTTGTTTACTGTGAGTCTTGTGCGTCCCAGCTTACGCCTCGGCTTATCAGGATCTTGGTTCTTGCTCCTGAACTCCGTTCTCTTACGTTTAATCTTCGCCATTGTTTATCACTCCCGATTCGCCGATATAGTTTGCGTTGCCCTGCTCAGTACCATCGACAGTTATCTCGTCAGATGTTATGTCGAATTGATTGAAGAACCACAGCCATGCAGCGTTGCTTGCGAAGATTAGGAAGACGCATACTACCAGGGCGATGATAAGTCGCCTGACCGTACGCTCATGCCTTGCCTGCTCCCCCTCGAATACTACATACGGTACGTTGTTATCCATTGTGGCTCCTTACAAGTTCAAGTTTTGTTTCAACGGCATACATCCGCTCGACTAAGTTGTTGTGCTTATCCACCTTTTTCTCAAGTTCAGCAAGCCGGTATTCGATTAGAGCCATAGTCTTGTTGTGCTGTTTAGTTGCTACGCTCACAGCGACAAGACCGCTGATGATTGCTCCGATAATGGTGCTTATAGCACCGATCACCGCTGTTACCATTTTACCTCACCTCACTTTACATTCGTGTTGAGCCATGTCTGCCATGCTTTGATAGTCTTCTTGCCCATGACACCATCAACTTTGAGTTCGGCATTGATCTTAGCATTGAGGAATTTCTGAACACCCTTCGTAGTCTTCTTGCCCCATATGCCATCTGCTGTGACACCGACAAGCTTCTGGACGGCTTTGGTGGTCTGCTTGCCCATAGCGCCGTCTATAACGACTTTCAGCACGTACTGAGTCAGCCTCGTTGTGACCTTGCCCCATACGCCATCTACTTTGATCTTCTTCGGAACATATGGTTTTGGCTTCGGTGCAGGATTGAGCCTTGTGACCGGCCACACATCCTGAAGCCTTGTACCCATGCTCTTCTCCACGCAGTACCACCCCCTTCTGTGATGTCCGCCACTGTCCTTAACATAGAACCAGTGCCTGCCGTTTTTATCGACTCTGTAATCGATGAAAGAAATGTAATGGCCACCGGCTGTCCACACGGTCCCGTCAGGAGCCTTTCCCTTTAGTACTCGTGCACCCCCCATTTTATTTCCTTTATCAAATTCTTTAAAAACTGCGGACTTGTTATATTTACAACTTACCTGATGAGCGTCCTTATAACCAAAGTGCTTCAAACCGTTGGTAATGCCTGCCCATTTAGTGCCGTTGCCGCAAGTCGCATACTGTTTCATGTACTTCCAAAATGTTCTTGGGTCAGCATCCTTATATTTATCCTGTTCAATAAGCAGGTGAGTCACAGCGAGAAGTCCGCAGCCAGAGTTGCCAACAGTATACCCACCCTTCGGATATTTTAAATGCCTCCATCTCGTATCTGTCTGTGAAAACATATTAGGATTCAACGACATCACCCTCTTCCTCAAAATCAGCCTCGTCCTCATCGAACGTAGCTTCGTCCTCCGGGAACATCGCTTCTACCGGCTCGCCGTCAGCATCCACGAAGAATCTCTCGCCGACATACTCATCAGACATCTCTGCTTTGATCTGTCTTGTGATTCCCGTGCCGTAGGCAGCTGCTTCGGTATAGTCGTTGTTGAACCACGTTGCACAGAAGACTATGACGAAGTTCGCCACTACCGACAGCACCTTATATATAAGGTTAAGAGTTGGATTGTCGAACTGTGCTACGTCCGTTGCGAGCAACGCTGTGTTGAAGCACGTTGCGATTACGAGTACTGTTCTGAGTTTAGTCCCAAAATTCAATTAGATCACCCCCCCTATGCATAACTAATAGAATCGCCGATTTTTACTGCTGTGTATCTTGGCGATACAGACAAGCTTGAGCCACTTGTCTGATAACAGTTAAGGTAATATGTAGAGCCGCCCTCGGCTGGTACGGTCAGCGTTAATGTGGTTATTGAGCCATTCGCCGCCTGAGTTCTCATTGTCCTTATCGCCGTTCCAGCAGAAGCTGTTGCCGTGCCGAGCGTGATGGCTCTTGCGCCAGTAGCGTTGTTTGGAAACTGTGCGCAAATACTCACCATCCACACGCCGGCTGGCAGCGTGATACTGCACAGTTCCTGCCATGATGTTCCCGACGTAATGGTGACATCTGACGGCGCGTATCCGACTATCGTACCTTTTGCCTTGACCGTGACCGTGGCGATCCTCTCCACAACTTTATAAAGCATTTTCTTTGCTGAAATCATTTATGCTCCTTTCTCATGATGAATAGATGACAATATATGCATACTTCGTAGACGGAGCAAAACCGATCCTCGATGAAGTTCTGCCACCGATATAGTAGCCTACGTTCGTGCCGCTGCCCAAAAACTTGATGCAGGTTGCTCCTGACGATGGCGTACTTGACGAAGTTGCAAAAGTGTTGTTGGTCATGCTCGATGTTCTTGTGTAAACAGTTGGATCACTTGTGCTGTTTTTGTAGATGACCGCCGCTACACCATAGTTATCCGCACCAGTTGAGTATGATGGGGCGGACGTTATACGAGCCTTTGTCATAGCATACATACCGACATCGTATCTGTTGACCGAGTTGTACCAAGTTGTATTCCCGCTTGAAGTGTCATTGTATGCACCGCCATCAACATAAGCCAGCATTGCTATAGGGTAGCCGCTTCCTGTGTAGTTGACCGAAAATGTTCCTGTTGTGTGTGTTGTTGAGCCAGTTGTGAATGTGCCTTGAACAACATTCGATGCACCGCCTCCACCACTTACACTTACAACTATCTGCGCAAGGTTGGTGACATCGTATGTACCATTAGCGGTCTTTGTGTCGCTGCCGCTGACAAGTTCCGAAGCTGATACAGTAACGGCTGTCCCCGTTTTGGTCGAGCCTGTTATCCATCCTGTGGAATTTGTAACGCTCGGTGTTACGCTGACGCTATGGTTGCTTACTGTACCCTTCGTAGCTGTCGGAGTACCTGCCGTACCTGCGGATACTGATGCCGTAGCGTATGCAGTTACATCTGTATTTCCGCTTGCTGATATGGTAACTGTCCCTTGCGGTCGGATATAGGTCTTCGTTCCGCTGTTGCTGTCTGTAGCCTTGATACCTGTGACACCCGTGTATTCAGTTCCGAAGATTTCTAATGTATCTGTTGCCATGAAATCACCTCCTATGCTGTTCTGATAAGTGACAGCCTTGAACTCATCGCACCTGTGCCTGTAATGCGGATGTACTTTGCATTTGACGGAATGCCTGTGCTTAAAGTGCCTACGCCCACGTTGGAATCGCTTGGATCAGGTGACGAAATGTTATCGATGTATGAGCTCGATATGAACGACTGCGAGCTGTCATAATAAGCAAGATAGTACCATCTGCACCCCTTAAAGCTGAACGTCATGCCGCTTTCGATTTCTGTATAATCAGATGCCACATACCACTGTGTCGATACTGCCTGTCCGCTTGAGCTTATAGCGTAGTCATCAAGGCAGGCGGTATAATCAATAAGCTCTACATTGAGAGGGATAGACTGTTTGTTGTACCAAGTCACATTATCAAGCTGTGCAAGTGTTACGGTCTTACTGTTATACGTCCAAGTTGCTGGCTCGTAGGCTGTTATCATCGTTCCAATAAGCGAATCATCGTAATATACATCGATGTCGGTATCAGACGAATCCGAAAATTCCAGATAAATGTTATGCTGTGTAGCACCGCCACCTCCACCGCCTGTTGACGGAAGGATGATATAGCCGTTAGCGTCCTGTGTGACATAACCACCACCACCGCCAGAACCCGTACCTGTCAATTTGACTCCGTTAACGTATGCCGTTTTTCCTGAAGCAATATCTCCGGCCGTGGCATTTGCATCGCTTGTGTCCATGAACGGATGATAATTGTTGTTGCTGTCAGGTACGGAGATATATGGCACATCGCTGAAAAGCGCACCTGCTATCAATACTTCCTGTGCCATATTCCCCTCCTAACTGATGGTCAGAACTTTAGTCTGACTATCCTGACTTACTGTCGCTGCTGATAATGATCCGCTTACTCCGAAGATGGTGACTCCGCTCTTTATATTGGATGCGAGAAGATTTGCATCACCGCTTATCGTCTGCTTTCCCGTCAGGTATGTGCCACTTGCTATCTCCTGATTGCTCGTGGTCGGTGTGTAAGTAGTCGCACCTTTAGTCGTCACGCTTGCCGTGAGTGATACTGACGAGTTGCCTGCTGTGCCTGATGCTACATATCCGGCAGATACAGTAGGTGTTACGCTAACTGTCTTGGATAGTGTCAGAGTGTTCGTGCCAGTCGAAACCGATGCACTTGTGCCACTTATGGTAGCAGGTGCTGTTGCGCTGCCGCTTGACACCGCCTTTGTAGCACTTGACGAATAATATCCTGCTGGAACTGTGACAGTATCTCCTGACGCAGTAAGATCAGAGCCGCTTTT
>Ga0310696_10004582_pt1 | contig 16891 bp, 10 predicted proteins | sample AusTroGonzalo_MG_4_FD_203885 | JGI IMG/M metagenome (GOLD analysis project Ga0310696, IMG submission 203885) | Bovine rumen microbial communities from tropical cattle in Woodstock, Queensland, Australia - Gonzalo_02 (v2) (version 2) | ecosystem: Host-associated > Mammals > Digestive system >...
TCAGAAACCAATATTCCGGGTGACGTGGCGGCCAATCATGGCTTGAGGCAACCTATCGGACAGACGATGATCCCGTCCTCCTTGCGCCGATAGGCAAAATCGCCGTGCGCGACAAGCACCATGCGGAACGACGGCGGTGGCATGCGGGTTGTGTCGATCTTCGCTGTAAGCGCTTCAAGCGTCTTGACCCCCTTCGCAATTAGCACATCACCGCCGGTCTTGATCTCGACAAGGCCGTATGAACCGTTCTCCAGACGTAGAATCGCGTCGCATTCCAGCCCGCTCTTGTCAAGATAGTGAAGCAACGACCCGCCGAGCGCATCGGCACATGTCCGCAGATCACGGACAGCCAACGTCTCAAAGAAGAGTCCGAAGGTGGGCAGATCGTTCATCAAGTCGCCGGGGCCAAGTCCCATCGCCGCCGCCGCAATCGACGGATCGGTGTAGTAGCGGGTGTCCGCCGTGCGAAGCGGCGTCTTGCATCTCAGGTTCGGACACCAGGCACGCATGTCCTCCGTGACGAAAATCCTGCGCAGCGCCTTCAGGTAGGAGTAGACCGTATCCTCCGTCAACGAGTCGGAATCATTCGCCTTCATGTCCGCACGTATCACCGCTGCGGACGATTGCGTACCCTGAAGCCGGGCGAGGCTGCGCATCAGACGTTCGACGCGGCCAGGATCGCGGAGTGTCCTGTCCACTCGTGATATGTCGCTTTCAACGATTGCCGAATAGTATTCCTTGGCGGGGCCGCGGGCGATTCTGCCTGATAGCCCCAATGCCCCCGGCCACCCTCCGCGGCAGATCAGTTCGCACACATCGTCAAGTTCCAGCCTGCTGCCCGCCCCGGTAACATCTTCCCCGGAGAAAAGCGCCTGCAACGACACCTCGCCGGTTGACTCTCCGCTTTCCCACAGGCTCATCGGCCGCATGGTCAACCTTGCGATGCGCCCTGTCCCCGTATGGCGCGGAATGCGTTCATCCTCTTCCGCGTCAACTTCGGGCGGAACCGCACTGCCTGTAAGGATGAACATACCCCTTCCGCCACGATCAACGGCAGAACGAACAGCATCCCACAGCAACGGTCCTTCTTGCCACTCGTCAATCAAACGTGGAAGCGCCCCCTCCAGCAATCTGTCAGGCCGATTCTGAGCAAGAATACGATTCGATCTTCCCTTTATCGAATCCTCGAGAGAAACCTCACTTTTGACAGCTTGACGCGAGGTTGTTGTCTTTCCACACCACTTAGGCCCTTGTACGAGAACAGCCCCCATATAGGACAGTTTCTCGGCCAACAACCCGTCTGCAACTCTTTTTCTATAATTGTCCATGACGGCGTAAATAATAGCAAAAACATGCGCAGATGTCAATCGTTAGGCAATTCGGCGCATTTTCATTAGGTAATTTGGCGTATTTTCGTTAGGTAATTTGGCGCGTTTTCGTTAGAGAACCTAAAGGGTATGCCCCCTCAGCCACCTTTAAATTTTTCTCGCCCACCAGTTCGCAGTTGGCCATTGTTCAGTGACGCATTGCCAATTCCTCGAGTATGCCGTCGAGAAGCGCGGAACCCTCGGGAGTGTCCGAGAGCACGTCGAGCCCGGCCACTATCACGCGGCGAGCTCCGTTCGGAGTCCGCGAGTCGGAAAGATACAGGAAACACGCCTCGGCGCCCTCTCCAACCATCACGAGGTCCTTCGAGTCCACTCCCGCGACTGGCATTTTGACGCCCGTCTTGCCGATCCGGAAGAAAAGAGGATCGAAGAAGCGCCCGGCGGGCAGACGGCGCAGAATTGGACTTTCTGCGATAGCCGCGCCCATCTGGTCGCCCATCCACCACCATCCAAGGAAGATGTCCGGCTTGCCCGTCTGGTTGGCAAGCGAGACGACCGACTTGCCGGCTTCAAGCGCCTGCTTCTCAAGCTCGCTGCCAAGTGGAACGATTACGACATTGGCCCTGCGCCAGTCGCCTTCCGCCAATAGCGACGCGTAGCGCGGCGAAAGCGCCGCGCGGAATTCCTCGGCGCAGGCCACGCCTAGTGCAGACACCGTCCTGCGGCGCGGGAAAAGCCAGTAGTCCCAATGGTTCGCCGCGCTGAAGCCGTCTGCGTAAATCTTCGCCTCAAGGCGCGCGCGGCATGGCGCGGGCACTTCCGGCACGTCGATTTCCTCAAGCGCCACGACGCGCGCCGGCCCGATGGGCTGGGCGCCTATCGCACGCATGCCGGAGGCGAACGCTACGCCGCCGGACGAAACGAGGCGCCACTCGAGCCTGGCGTCCTTGAGAGGCACGTCACCGTAGTGCGCGAAGTGGAAACGCGCCAGCAGCTTCTCGCCGGCCTGCCGCACCCGATTCGTCGCCACGCCGTCCGCGAACATCTTGAAGCCCGACGACTTCTTTGCGTCTTCAGGCCACAGCTCGGGATCCACGCCGTCCGTCAGCAGCACGCATGAAGGCGAGTTGTACACGGCCACGTCGGAGACAGTGTCTCCATGCGGCTTCTCGTCCCAGAACGGATCGAACAGCGCCTGAGCCGAATAAGATCCCTTCTGCGGAGAGGCGCAGTCCTGGAGCGACCAGTACGAATATCCGTCGCAGAAAGGATCTATGCGCGCCGCCTCGAAGCCGTACTTGCGCCAGACGGCCTGCATGACGTGCTGCGCGTCCTGGAGCCTGTCGCCCCAGGAATGATCGAGGGAGAACTGCGCCAGCCACTCCGCGCGGGCCTTTCGCGTGACGGGCGGCTCGTACACGCCGGTGTACTTCGGCTCGAGACGAGAATCCAGCTTGACGCAGAGGTTGAGGTATTCGTGGCAGACGAACGGCAGATCGGCGGGACGCAGTGCGCCGCGGGCCCACACGTTCATTGGTCCGCCGCTGTAGTCCGTCATGCCTGGCTGATTGTTCACGTTGTTGAACCACATGTCCTGGCCAATCATGAGCCTGTCGGGATCGCGGTCGCGGATGTCCTTGTAGAGCAGACGCGTGAGACGCGGGCCGAACCATCCCTCGTTGCCGCCGGAATAGACGGCGAACGACGGATGGCGCCGGAAATGCAAGTAGAGCTCCCGCGCGTCGCCGACGGGGTCGAACGACTGCGCGTCGCGCGGGATGTCCGTGTAGTACGGCAGCTCCGGCTCGACCATCAGCCCGGCCTCGTCGCACGCCTCGAAGAACTCGGGCATGTTGCACATCGTATGGGTGCGGACGATGTTGAACCCGGCCGCGCGAACCTTCTTCGCCTTCCACAGCCACGTCTCGCGGTCTGCCCGGGGCGCGCCCTCGATCGGGTGTATGTAGTGCCATCCGGCTCCGCGCATGAAGAAAGGCCTGTCGTTGAGATAGAAGTCCGTCCCGCGCACCTCGAGCTTCCTCACTCCGAATCGTTCGAGACGCGTTTGAACCGTCCTGCCGCCCTCCACGAGATCCACGCGTGCCGTGTATAGATTCGGATGCTCGGGCGACCACAGGCGGAAGTCCAGAAGCGGGAGCTTGAGAGTTTGGGAGTTCGATGACTTGAGAGACTGGGAGGCGCTCTGGCCGTCGATGGTGACGCGAAGCTGACAGGGCACTTTCGGCGAGGCCGCCCTGCCGATTGCCACATGAACTTCCGCGGCCTTTCCGTCGAAGTCGCCGCGGACCCAGGCGTCGTCGATCCATACGTCCGAAGGCGTGGCCTCCAGCTCCACGTCGCGCATGATTCCGCCCCAGTGATTGATGGAGTTGTGCGTGCCGCGCCTGGACGGGACTGAATTAAGCACCTCTATTGCGACCGTCGCGTTCGAGCCCGGCGTGACGAAGTCGGTGATGTCGTACTTGTACGTTCCGCAGTACGACTCGTCGAATGCCACCGGCTCTCCGTTGACCCACGACATGGCGATGGAATTAGCCCACCCCGTTTTGAGCCAGATGCGCCTGCCCTTCCACGAGGATGGGACATCCACCTTCCTGAGATACCAGGCGACGCCCTGATAGATGTGGCGCATCGGCTTGGGAGACACGTCCCACTTGACAAAGCACGGCGATCCCGTCGCGGCGTTCCCCACGCCCTGCATCTCCCAGCATCCCGGCACTTGTATCTCCAAAATCCCATCTCCCCCGTCGCGAATCCACGCCATGGCGTGTTGCCGTACGTGGGCTGTCTCGTCGTGCGGAAGTCCCATTCGCCGCGCAGCGACAGCACGGAATCGTCGTTCGCGTCGCGCACAACGGGATTCACAACGGCCGGATGCGCCTTGATACATGCCCAATGCTCTCTGGGAGAAAGCTCGTCAAGAGCCTCGCCGTATGCCGCAGCCGCAACGGAGAACACGCCTGTCAAAATGATCTTCTTCATGGTTCCTCTCTGATTTTCATCTGTCGAATCTTCAACGAGATTCGTTTGTATGGATTGTGCCAAAATTCCTAGCGGACCGGCGAGACGGCGAAACCGTCGGCTATCACGCGGCCGGTGGATTTTCCGGGTATTACCCGCAGTACCGCGCCGGGCTCAAGGTCGAACTCGCCCAGCTCCTTCCACTCGCCCATGCGTATTCCGATGCGGGACGAGAACTCCTTCACTTCACCGCCTGACGAGATCTCGTATGCCGTCGTCCCGTAGCGCGTAGCCTCCCAAAAGTACGGCACTATTGCGTGAAGACGGTACCTTCCGGCCTTCTCGACGGGCAGAGGATAGACGGCCGGGGCCGATGTGTGCGAAGCGAAGCTGGCCTTGTCTCCGAACTGCTCGCCGCAGCAGCAGAATCCATGTCGCCAGCCGGATCCGAACGAGACGCCGGCCGTTTCATCGTCGACGTAGCGCCAGTCCGCCTTTGAAGGATCCGGGTTGCCGGGCCAGTCGCCGCCGATGCGGCGCTGGAGTTCGCGCACATGGCCGGCCGAAAATATCGCGCGGGGAAGGCAGGAGTATTTCCGGCAAAGAGCGGCGGCCTCGCCGACGGCCAGACCCGTCTGCGCAAGCGTGTTCATGACGCGCGGCGCTCCAAGCCCCACGTGCGTCGCGCTGAAGCAGCGCCCCGCCATGAAGAGGTTCTGCACGTTGCGCGAATAGAGCGAACGGTAGGGGATCCAGAATCTGCCGTAATGCGGCTGGCGGCAAGTGGTGAGGAAATCCACGCCGTTCGTGTAGTCGTCGTAATGGAGGTCCACAGACCACGAGCCGGTGGCAATGGCGTCGGGGAAGAGATTCTTGCCGGTGATGTCCTTCTCGGACAGCACCCAGTCTCCCAGCAGACGGCGGCTTTCGCGCTTGCCTAGCAGGTACGGGCAGAACTCCAGAACGCGGCACGCATTGTCGGGATTCTTCTTTGCCAGGGAGAAGGCGCCGTATATCGCCAGGAAAAGACGGTCGCGGATCGTCTCCGCCTCTTTTATCATGTCCTGGTGGATTCCGTATTCCCAGTTCCATTCGCCGTTCACCGCCGTCACGCCCTGCGCGTGCGGCTCGGCCCAGGGGGCAGAGAAAGGAACGGCCGTGTTTGCATCCCTGCTCGTCCACATCAACGATGCGCCCAGCGTGTCGCTGTCCGCCTTGTCGGGCGCCATGGACTCATCGTATTCCGACTTCGCCTCGCGTCCCATTCTGAAGTCCGCGCCGGCCCAATATCCCACCCATCCATCTCCCGTGGCGTCGCAGAACAGGGGCGCGCGGAAGCGCACCGCCGCATTGCGGGAGAGGTCGAGGGCGACGACCGCCGCGATCGAACCGTTCTCTGCCTTCTCCACCCCGAAGGCGCGATGCGAGCGGAACACGGAGAGATTGGGCTCGTCCGCGCAGATGCGGTCGCGGACGCGGTCGCCGTACGAGGCCATGGCATCGCGGTTCATGAATTTGCCGCGCAGCTCCCTTATGAGCGGATGGCGCGCTTCGCCGGCGCACCACACGCGTATCTCCGCGGAGGCGTTGCCGCCGAGCACGGGACGATCCTGCACGATAGCCGTCTTCAAGCCGGCGCGCGCGGCGGCGAGCGCGGCGGCGACGCCAGACATTCCTCCGCCCGTAACCACGAAATCAAAGTCATGAGTGTCGGAAATAGGAAGACTCTTCGGAGAGAGCGCTCCCTTCGGCTCGGGCTCGCCTGGGACTGCAAGCACAAGACCTGCGCAGCGGCCGTCGAATCCCGTCATGTCGCACAGCGCCACTTCCACAGTGCCGGCGGGCAGTTCCACCTCGCCGCCGTCCTCCCACGTCCAGTCGCGTGAACCCTCTCCAAACACCTTGGCGAGGGGGCGCCTGTCCACCAGCACGCGAAAACGTCCCGGCGCGCCGTCCGCCCAGTTCTTCGCGCGCACCCACACGCGCCATCTCCCCGCCGAAGGCACATCAATGCGCGCCTTAGCGTCCATGACGCGCACACCCAGTCCGTGCGCCAGAAGGCATGGCGAGCCGATCGTATCCATAAACTGGGAGTCTAGGGCCCATCCGCCCGCATCGAAAGCCTGCGGCGGCACCTCCACGCGGCACGGACGCGCAAGTGCGCAAGCGGCGGCGCATGACATCAAGGCCAAGGCGATTGCAGCTGTTCTACTCATGTCGTTCTCCTCGCGATACTCAAAATTCGAAATGTATTCTCTTCAAACCACGTCCTGCGCCGACGCGCTATGTGTTCAACGCCCAGTCACCTTTACGCCAAGGCGCTTTGCCTCGCGTTCGACGGCGGCAAGGGCGGCGGCGACTGATGCATCATCCGCCAGCGTCTGCGGCGTACCCGGCACCAGGAGCGAGAACACCTCCCCCCGCTCGGCGGCACGGTGTACACCGCGCACGAGGTCGGGCGTCCAGAATTCATGACCTCCGCCAATGCGCACGGCCGGGAATTCGGCGCACTTCGCCGCCTTTGCGGCCGACACGAAAAACTGGTTCTGCATGATGACCGGCCTGTAACCGCTGTCGGAGAAGACGTATCCGCCATCCCTCCAGCCGGCCTTGCCCAGCCCCTCGAAGAAAATGCGCAGCTCGCCCTTGCCTGTATACTTCACTTCATAGCGCTTCTCGGGGTCTGGGAAGTCCTTCTGGCGCACGAGCCAGCCGGTGTTGCGATTCGTGGCCTTGTCGCGCCCAGTCCCGCCCACGTAGTACGCGCCGTCAAGCTTCAGGATGCCCACGTTGCCGCCGCCGGTGTAGCGGCTGTAGGAGGAAAGATCCTCCGGGCAGACGAGGATGCCGCTGGAATTCCCCTTCGCGCCGTAGATGCCGAAGTAGAACTTGCCGTCCTCGTGCGCGGCGGTCTGGATGCCCATCAGGGTGAAGCCTGTATCGAGATCGTGGCGCTTCGTGAACTTGAAGTCCTTCGCGTATTCGTACACGTAGTTCTTCTCGTGGCGGAGGGGAAGGCCTCCAACGATGTAGAAGCTGTCACCCTTCCACGTCATGCCGCCGGCGCCGTGCGGCATCTCGGGGAGCGACACCGTCTTTATGGGTTCAAGCGTCTTGGCGTCGTAGCTCGTGACCTGGCTCACGCCCTGTGTCTCGGTGTTGAAGCGACCGCGATTGACGGCCACGTACACCACGCCGTCCTTGCAGCACAGGTCGCCCTGGTGGCGCGGAGCCTTGCGCGTGACGAGGATCTTCCCGGAGAGGTCGGTCTTCACCACCTCCACGGTGAAGCTCCAGTAGATGCTCTCGCCGTCTGTGGCGACACCCTGGAGATGTCCGCCGTAGGAGCCTTCGCACACTATCTTCTCGGGCAGCGCGCCGAAGCACGCCGCCGCCATCGCCGTCATCGCGGCCGCAATAGACTTTTTCATTGTCTTCCTCACTTTGTCCTATTGTCGTAATCGTCCTAGAATCGCCACGTCCTTTTCGCCGACCTAGAACTTGAAGTTGAATTCCCACCTCAGGAAATACGAGGGACGGGAAGTATCGTAGTAGTCGCCTGGGTTGAACAGCTCGCCCATGACGTGCCCGAATATCTCGAAGCGGCGAATGCCTGATGCGTTCTTCGGGGCGAGAAGTATCGGGAAGTCGTAGCGCAGAACGGAAAGGAATCCCTTGAACATGCTCTCGCCGGAGCCGTCTGCGTGGCCGATGTGGTCCTGAGCCGCGGCGAATATGGGGCCGGAGTACGCGACCACGCGATGGTGGGGACCGACGTCGAGGCCGAGCTCGGCCTTCGTGTAGATGAGGTTGCTCCAGTAGCCGATGCCGTAGAGCGTGCCGTACTGGAAGAGCTCGGAGTCCTGCGGCCAGCGGCCCCAGAGCGGATCCCAGGCGGTGTCGTTGTCGTCCTCGCCGGTGCGGTGCTTGTCGCCGGACATGTAGTACGCGCTCAGGCGCGAATAGGGCTTGAGGCCCTGCAGCGTGCGGTCTCTGTGGAAGTCGATCGCCGCGTAGCCCATGGTGCCGCCTGCCTGCTTTCTGCCGCTGTCGGACGTGCCGAACTGGTGCGCGCCCTCGAACTCGAAGGAGATGTTCTCGGTGAGCTCCGGCTTGAGAAGCGCGCCGAATGTGGTGAGCTGCTTGTCGCGCACATGGCGCCCGTTGTACGCCTTGTAATCCTCGTTGTGCTTGTGGATGATGTAGAGCTTGTACGGAACGCGCTTCTCGAAGAGAGAGTGGTGCCACACGAGCCCGCCGCCCCACTCGTCCATCTCAGGCGAATCGCCGGGGTGGATGGCGTTCATGGGGCGTCCGCGCGAATGGCGGGAGCCGTAGCGGTACATGTTGCGTCCGTTGTCGTAGAGGGCGAAGGCGTCGAGCTTCGAGTCGTCCGACGTGTGGAAGGTGAACTTGGCCATGTCGGCGTACGCGGAGCGGGAGCCGACGTACGGCGCGCCGTCGAAGAGCGTGCGGTCGAGTCCGAAGACGGAGTGTCCGCGCTCGAAGAGGTCCTGGCGGCCGATGCGGAAGTCGAAGAATCCGTCCCAAAGGCCATTGCCCTCGAAGTAGAGGTTGTCGAGGGCCACCTCGTCCGGGAAGTTGTAGGCGCGGTACTTGCGCGGCGTGCCGTTCTTCACGATGTGCTCGCGGAACTCGTCCACGAGGCGCACATAGAGGCCGAACTCCTCGTAGTCGAGGCGTCCCCACACGCGCGGACGGAAGCGTATGTGGTTGATGTTCTTCTTGTACGCGCGGGGCATCATGGAGCCGGGGTCGCCCGGATTGCCCACGACGTTGTGCATTATCTCCTGACGGACGCGCAGGTCGGCGCCGGCGTCGAAGCGGAGGCCGGAATCGTCCGTCTCCTCCAGCACGGCCACCGAGTTCGTGGATGCCGCCGCCGCGCATGCGAGCGAGACGGCGAACGACGTCATTGCCAGCGTCTTCATGATTTCAGCTCCTCGTCTTCCTTTGCGGGACCGATGGTGATGTCCCAGTGGAATCCCTTGTTGTTTTGCGGTATGGAGAAAAGATGCTTGCCGCGGACGCACGCGTTGAGCCCGCGGTGGATGTGTCCGGTCAGGACGGCCACCAGGTTTGGCGTTCTCAGGACGTCCTCGCGCAGGGCGAACGACTCCCTGCTCTGGCGCTCCGCCCACTTCTCGCGCCGTTCGATCTCCCAGATCTTGTCTGTCGCCGCCCCCCACGACGGGCACGCGCACGTGTATATGCCGAATCCCTCGGCCCATATCGGGATGTGCATCATCAGCACCACTGGTTCTCCCTTTGCGGCCTCGGCGCGCCAGAAGGCGAGCTGCTCCTCGGAAATGTGGTAGATCGAATCGTCGATGGCCACGAAACGGACGCCCTTCACCACCTTTGACGACATGAGGGGATTGGCGCCCCTGTAGAGCGGCGCGAGGCGCTTCGGCGCCCATTCCGCGCGCTGCTCGCGGTCGGAGCCCGGCACCCCCTCGAAGTGCCAGTCGTGGTTGCCGGCGGTGTACATCCAGTCGAGGCCGCTCTTCTCAAGTTCGCGGGAGACGAATTCGACGTTGGCAAGCGTCGGGAAGCTGATTATGTCGCCTGTAAGCGCGATCAGGTCGGCCTTTGCGGCAGCTGCCTTTGCGAGCGTGTCGGAGAAGGCCTTGGTGCTGCCGGGCCACTTCGCCATGCGCGCATAGTTGCCGGCATACGCGTCGTCGCGCGAGTCGTGCAGGGCGAGATGCGTGTCGCTTGCGTGGAACACGCGGACGCTTTCCTTCATGCCGGGAACGAACAGCCTGAGCGTTCCCTTCGTGTCGAGCGAATACGCGACGTCCAGCGCCTTGGGCCTGGACGGAGCATGCCGCACTCGAACGCATGCGGCGGCGGCGACGACGCCGGAGCAGGCCGTCGCCTTCAGGAATCCTCGTCTGTCAATCTTCATTTTGTCTTTTTCCTTTCCTGGAAGAGATGGTGTTTTCGTCTACGATCCTGAAATGTCCGGCGCAAGGCGGCGCACGACCCGCGCGGCTATCCACACCGCGCATGCGGCGCCCAGAAGCACGGGTTCCGGCCTACAGAGCATGAACCCGATCTGCATGTAGAGAAGCGCGCCTATTACGTGCCCTACGGCGGCGCGGCGCTCGGGCGGCCCGTGCGCGCGCCAGAGTGGGGCCACGGCCACGCACCAGGTCCAGAACGCAAATAGACAGCCGGCGGCGGGCAGTATGGCCAGACGGGCGTCTGGGAGAAAGAAGCAGGCAGGGAGCGCCGCGAAGGCGGCGAGCCCCGGCAGAAAGCGCCGGTTGCCCAGCCCTTCCGAGGGTTTCTCCTCCCCTTCCGAGAGCTTCGTGACGGCGCAGACGTACGCGAACCATCCAAAAGCGAGAATCGCCAGCGGCGCAGCAGGCCAGTCGCCACACGAAAGAGAGCGTGGCATCACAGCCGCCGCTCCTGAGAGAACGCTCAGCGCGCGACACATCCCCATAAGCCACGTCCACTTCAGGCGGTTGTAGGACAGAATGGCGACGATGAGCAGACCGGCCGCGAGCCACCATGCAGGCGGCAGACCAGCCACAGCCCCCGACAGGAGGGCCAAGCCCCAGCAGACTGCGCGCGCGGCCTTGGCGGCGCGGATGGAAATCTCGCCCGACGCGAGAGGACGCTCCGGCGAGGATGAACTGTCTTTGGCGCAATCCGAAATGTCGTTGTCCGCAAGGCCGTACATGTAGAGGAAAAGCGAAGCCGCGCCCGCGCCCAGCGCCGCAACAGGCCGTGCGGGCGAACCTGCCGCCGCGACTGCGAACGCCGCCCCCGCCAGAGCGTCGCCAGGAGCTGTCGGCAGATTCGGAAGGCGGAAGAGCCTCATGTACGCGCCTGCGCTCACTTCTCGGCCTTCCTTGCAGCCTTCCTCTCGGCGAGTGTCTTCATGGCAGTTCAGTCACCCTTATCAATGTCTCAGGCACGATGGATTCCAGATGTCTTCGCTCTTGAGATCAAGCCACATTATCGCATCCAGCCACCGCGTGAGATCCTTCGGCACGGCGTCGAAGTTGTTCGTCCCGAACGAGAACTTAGCCCCCATGGACTTGGCGAGACGGAGAAATCTCGGAGACGGACAAGGGGACTCTGCCTGTATTTCAAGCGCGATTCCCTTGGCTACGGCCTTGGAGATGATGGCCTTCATGCGCTCGTCCGTCCAGAGCTTCTCGGCGATGCCGTTGAGGGGTGCCGGAAGATACGTGGGGTTGGCCAGGATGGATATGGGCTCGTCCAAGATGCGGAGATTGTGCGCCATGTATTCGTCCATCCACTTCTCGGGATCGCCTATCTCCGAGATGTCCTTGATGAGCCAGAGGCGTTTGTCGCGTCCGTTGGGGAGCTTGCCCATGATCATGGTGTCGGCGAGGATGTAGTCGAACTTCGCGCGCGTGGCGGCGTCGATCTGCTTGAACCAGTCGCGGTCGTTCACCTGTATGCCCACTGGCATCTGCGGATTGGCCCTGCGCGCGGCCGCCGCGAACGCGACGAGGCGCTCGTTGTCGCATATCTCCCACTCCCGGCCGTGGTTCTCCATCGCGGTCTGGCGGATGCCGCTCGCGCGCTCGCGCTCCACGGCCATCTCTGGAGTGAGGCCGCCGCGGATGTGGACGTGCCAGTCTGTGAGCGTTATCCCTCGCGCGGCGCATTCGGCGAGAAGGCGCTCGTTCATGCGGCTTTTCGGGTAGCGGAAGTCCACGGCTCCGCCGTCAGGCTGCCGCGCCGCCGCGATGCATGCGGCCAACGCGGATATCGCCAGAACTGATGTAGTTGCTTTCATCTGTACCTCAATGAATTTCTTAAAGGGAATGGCCTCTCCATACCGCGTATTTTACCACACCCGGCTCACACGGTCAAACTGGGCCAATTTGGCACAGCCGAATCCTGAACAGCGGAGAAGCCGCCCGGTGTCACGATCATACTGTATCGACGCGCGATCCGAGCTTTCGCCGGTAGTCTTGCGAAAGACAAAACCCATCTCGCCCGCCTCGGTGTCGTCTGTGACCGACACGGAGACGAGCTCTTGCCATCCGGCCGCCGGATTCTGGCGATGGAAGATGGCTACGGAATCAGCCGGTGCCTCGGAGCAAACACGCCATTCAATTGGCGAACCGGGACTGCGCACGACAAGCCCCCTCCCGCCCGAAAGCATCTCTATCGAAAACAGCGGATTCCCGGACGGGCCGATGTATTCCGTCGTCTCGCCCAGACGCTGTGGATGATAACCATCCTTCAACCCGCCCGTGATGCCACCGCAGATCAGAAAGTTGTTTCCCCGAATGAAGCCGTCCTCGTCGAGGGTATAGTGGCCGACGTTGTTCTTCTTCCAGTTGTCCCATTCCAGCATCACGTGGAAATGCTCGGGATGATCGACATGACGCCTCGGAAAATTGGAATCAAAGCCATAGAGCTTGATTTCCGCGCCTTCCGTCGCCGATCTGGAGGCGAAACCAGCGCTCTTGAAGACGGCATGTAGCGCCGCGCGCCAGTTGTCGCTCGCGCGAATCTTCTTCCATGGCAACACCTTCCCGCCATACGGACCGTGCTGGGCACCTTCAACATGGTGATGAAGCGCAAGCTCGATCGCCCCGTCATTGACCATCGTCAGATAGTTCGCGCCGCCGGATGACGCAGTCGGCACTAGCGAGAGCCCGTCCGCGAACCGCACCACGTCCCTCGCTCCATCGACCGACGAAATGCCGACGCCCGGCCAGCGGATCGTCACGGTCGGCGGCGGCAGGGAGGTGCCGTCCGCTTCAATCGTGAAGTAATAGAGCCTGCTGTCGCACCCAGTCGCGCCGTCGTCGCCATCTACAAGGTGCCACGGCGCCGGGAGCTCCAGCGCCGGCGGATCGCCTGTAACGCGTTTTGCCCGATAGACGCGCGCACCGTAACGCGTCAGGCACGGCGTTTCGGCTTGATAGCGTCCCCAGCGGATGTAGTTCGCCAGCGAGGCCTTCGCATCGGGACGGGCGAGATCGGCCGACGTGAGGTCGATGCGGCCGCGCGGAAAACGGAAAACGCGGTATCTCCCGCAGACGTCCGCGAGCAGCCGGTCGCGGTCGGCCCCCTTCGCACAGACCAGGACTGCATCCTGATAATCGTCGGCGAAGGCGCGCAAGGCCGCCGTCGGCGCATTGAGGTCCGTCACGAAGACAAGCGCAAACTCAGCGCCGGGATCCCGCGCGTACTTTTCCGGCAGGACGACCGCATTTTCGTCGGGCTTTCCCCAACGTCCAAGAAGTTCGTCAACTACGGGACACATCTCCGCCAGCCAGATCTCATAGCCCGCCGCGATCGGATGCAGGTCATCCGGCATCATCAGCCCCGGCTTTATCTCGCCCTTTTCATCGAGAAACTTCTCGTTCATGTCGAGCCACGTGCAGCCGCTTTCCGCAGCATAGGCCTTAAGCATCGGATTGATAGTCTTCTCCGACACGGCCGCGCGCGGATTCTTGCCGTGCGGCAGGATCGCCTGCAAAAGGATCTTCGATTCGGGATGCTTCGCACGAATCATGCCGACAATCTTCTTCACGCCGGCGACAGTCCCTTCGGGGACCTTGCCGCCGTTGTTGACTCCAATCATGACCGCGAACACCTTCGCCGTGTAGTCGTCGAGTTCCCCATTGTTCTCGAAGCGCCATATCACGTTCTGCGTCCTGTCGCCGCCATTGCCGAGATTCAGCACCTTGTATCTCTTCTGCAGCTTCGGATAGACGTCCGCGCCGTTCGCCTTGTTCTCCCATCGATGCGTGATGGAGTCCCCAACCAGCACTAGATCGTAGCAGGCGTTCTTGTCGCGCATGATCTGGCTGCGAGTCTCGCCGAGACGTCGCGTCCACCAGGGCGCGGTCACAAAGCGCGCTGCGGGCCGGCAGGCCTCAGGCTCTTCGGCCGGCACGGCAAACGCCGCCGCCGCAGACAGGACAAGAAACGATGCGATGATTTTGATGCTCATTTTCACTTTCTCCTCACAGGCTCCAAGCGGATTACCGACACTCCTATCGGTGGCAGGTCGAGCTGAAGTTTGCTGCCGTCCTTGACGTGCGCCGGCGCGCCGACTTCCGTCCATGGCTTCTGCCACTCGCCCGAAAGGGTCAGCGTCGCCGCACGACGGCTCCACGTCAGGTTGCAGGCGACCACATACGCCTTGCCCTTGTAAAGAAACGCTCGTGCCGTCAGTTTATCGTCCGTTCCGGCAATCGTCGGAGGCTCGTCTACTGACAGCAACACGGGGGAGAGGCGGCGGACATTCTCCATCGCCGCGCAGAGATCGTAGAACATCTGGCGGTTCCCCTTCTTCCACTCCTCGTAGACGTTCCTGAAGATGAACCAGCAGAAGCCGTCCGCCCCGCCGGCTATCTCCTGCCACGTCTGCGAGACGAACTCCTCGCGCGTCGGCACGCGCATCCACCAGTAGCGCGGATCGTTCTTGTAGTCGCCCGCCCAGCTGAACGCCTGCGGCACGTTCCATAGCGGCTGACGGCCCTTCGTGAGATCGCGGGCAATGACACATTCGCGCGTGATCTCGTAGAGCCGCGGAAAGACCTTCTCAACTTCGCTCGCGCCGAGCTCGCCAATAGGATAGGAGTCCACGCCGAAGAAATCGCAGCACTGCGAGAGCATCCGCGCGTCGTTCGGCGTCCACGTCACGACGCCCGCGACGTGATCAGGGTCAAGCCGCTTCACGCGGCGGTACTGTGCGAGAACGGACGGAATCTTGTCGATCTTCGGCTCGTCGACGAGGTACCAGCCCCAGTGCGCCGGGTGGTTCTTGATCATATTGACGACGCGCTCCACATGGCGTTCAGCCGAAGCGTCGTCCGTCACGCTCGCCGGACGGTACTGCATCCAGCCATAGGCGTGCGCCAAGCTCGAAACGACACCGATGCCGCGCTTGTGGAAGCGGTCGAGCTCGTCCGTAGTCTTGAGGTTCTTCGCGTAACTTATAACGAAGTTAAATGGCGACATCCCGAGGAGATCGTGACAGGCCTCGTCCCCGTCATTGCTGTAATGCCAGTAGATGCCAAGGGGGTAGGTCGGCTTGCCGTCCACGAGGAGCCGTTTGTGCGTGTCGAACTTCGTCTTGCGCGGCGTCCGGTCGGGCTCGGTGCGCGTGAAGTCGATCTGCGAGGACGCAAGGACCTTCCCGTCCGCCGTCTCCACCGAGAGCGTCACCTCGTTCCGTCCCATCGGGAAGGTCGTCGCCTCCACATCGGCCTCAAGCTGGTCGTCTTTGACAAAAGACATCGGCTGGACGCCCCCATTCCACTTGAGAACGGGACGCAGGGTCTTGATCGGATAGCGTGTCCGATCGATGCAGACCGATGCGGAAAAGAGAACTGGCCCCTCGCTCTTGGCGCGACCCGGCGCCATGCAGGAGAATCGGTCGATCGCGCGTTCTCCGCAGGATTCGACCGTCACGTCGTCGAAGCGGACGCGGCCGACCGCCTCCCCGTCTACGCTGACCGCGAGAACCATGCTGTTCGCGTCGCCCGGAATCGGCGGCGTCACGGCCGTCAGCTTGCGCCAGCCGTCGAGATCGACCTCGCACTTGTCGTTCACTCGCGTCCCGCAAGCCCAGAGCGAATACCCCTTCGCATTTCCAATGCCCACGCTGAAACCAGGGCGCTTCTTGTTGTTCGCCAGTTCATCCACGGCAACCCACGCCGTAAGACGATAGAGCTTTCCGGGCTCGACCGGCATCTCGGCGCCAATCCAGCCGCCATTCGCATCACCTGCCTTGCGTTCCCACACAAGCGCCGCCGTCGGCGGCTGGCCAGGGCCGTGCGGACGTCCTGCGTCCTTCTCCACGCGCCAAACATGACCTCCGCCGTTGGGCTTCCATGCCGTCAGGCCCGATTCGAAGTTTCCATTCGAAATCACGGTCGAAAGCGCCGTGCAGACAAAAAAAGAAGACAACACACTCATTCAGTCAACCTTTCCTCTTTCACAATCAGCGAAGTCATCATCAATTCCCTGGCGGCAACGCGCAAATAGATTTTCTCGGAACGGCACTGTCAACGTTTCATGCCTCAAATCATCCCCACAGAGAACGAATGGAGGCAAGCGAAGCGCGCAGCTCGTCTGGAGTTACCGGGCTGTGCGGCTCGAAGACACGCAGAACGTCGCCCTGGGCAAGGGGCTTCAAGGCGGCAAAGTCGACATTGCCCCATCCCGGCTGGCGGTGGTCGTCTTCAAGATCCTTGACGTCGTTGAGATGAATGCCCGCGACATGCGGCGCAATGCGAAGCGCCATCGCCATCTCCCCCTGGCCCCATCCATGGCAGGCGCGGACGCGGGCATGGCCAGTGTCGAACCACAGCCTGAGGGGCGCGCCCTTGAACTCGGTCATGAGCATCTCCGACTCGTCCGCATCCGGGAAACCCTCGATGCGCGGAAGGTTCTCCAGGGCGAGGACGAGACGACGCTTCTCTAGATCGGGCACGAGCTGGGCGAATTCGCGCTTGAACACCTCCACAAGCCTTGCACCGCGCTTCTTGCGGAGAGCGAGGGCCTTGGCGAGATGCTTCGCGTACGGCTGGGCGTCCGTC
>Ga0310696_10004585_pt1 | contig 16889 bp, 13 predicted proteins | sample AusTroGonzalo_MG_4_FD_203885 | JGI IMG/M metagenome (GOLD analysis project Ga0310696, IMG submission 203885) | Bovine rumen microbial communities from tropical cattle in Woodstock, Queensland, Australia - Gonzalo_02 (v2) (version 2) | ecosystem: Host-associated > Mammals > Digestive system >...
GAGTGTTGTTAGTGACTTAGTGTTGATTACTTCGTGTTAATTTTATATAGTTATGTTACAGATTGGAGACAGAATGCCGCAGTTCAGTGTGGCAGACGAGCAGGGTCGGATTGTGACCGACAAAGACCTGCTCGGCAAAAAAACAGTGGTTTACTTCTATCCGAAGGACTCCACGCCGGGATGCACCGCAGAGGCGTGCGACCTGCGCGACCACTATGAGTCGTTCCTTGCACGCGGCTATCAGATTTATGGCGTGAGCAAGGACTCGCAGGCTTCGCACCTCCGCTTCAAGGAGAAATACTCGCTGCCGTTCCCGTTGCTGTCAGACCCTTCAACGGAGATGCTGCAGGCTTTCGGCGCGTGGGGAGAGAAGAAAAACTACGGCAAAGTGAGTATGGGTACGCTCCGCAAGACTTTCGTATTCAACGATCAAGGCATCCTTGAACGCGTCATTGAGAAAGTCGATACCAAGAACCACGCGGCACAACTGCTGTAAGTGAGCCATTCGCAATGATGCCGTTTTTGCAGGTTGCGGCGTACAGCCGCTTCCAATCTGCTTTGCGCTTTGCGGATGCGGGTTATGTATTGGCGTTTTGCCGGTCGCATGGTTCTGGTTTTATGTATTTTTCAACAACAGGGAGAAACTCTCTTGCTTCACGGCGGACGGTTATTTTATCCGGATAGCATTTATGCAGGACATCAAACAAACAGGTGTCTGCCCAATATCGGAGCAATTCTTTCTTTTTCTTCTGCGGTTCACTTTCTGCCTCTGAAATCAGGTGATGATATCTGCCAAGCATCGGCCCGAGTTGTTCGCGATACGGTTCAGTCAGTTGCCGGTAGTATTTGTCTTTCCAATAATCGCGTTCATCGGCAAGTTGTGCGATTTGCGATTGTTGCCATTCCGACAGCACTTTGTAGCGGATGTGAGACTCTTTTTTATTCAGCATTTCGACCACCTGCTCCAATGAATATGCCTCATACAGATGTTTGATTTCATTGTAGCGGTTGTTAATTTCCGCAAAACTGCGCCAGACCGTAGAAAACTCATAGACAGGTGTCGTTTTTGTTTTACCCGATTTGTCAGCCGATGCACAGGCATTGCAGCCTGACAGCGGGCTGCCCGATATAAACCATATCAGCTGTTCCTCTTTCGTCTTGTGAAACACACCTTTTTCAGTCAATACATGTGACTGCTCGCATCGCTCCCACCACTCGAGATAGACACCCAGTGTGGGATGACGGAATCCGTTTTCACCGATGTAAGCGAGGCCGTTTCGCACGGGTACGGGCGCGAGAAACATGCGGCTGTCGGAATAAATCAGGTCACGGCAGTTCCAGAACAGAAAGGCGTTTTTGTAAAAGATTTCGCCCGTTTCCTCTTTGGTTGGCTGCTCTGTCTTTTTCGGTTTGCGTTTCCCGATGATGAGGTATTCCCCCGTTGTGTCAAATTGCAGACCGCCGTGAATCTTCTCTGTCGGTTCTTTGAGAGGATAGCCCTCAAGCCAGTTGCCGTTAAGGATTTGAAAACTTGTTCCATTTTGTTGGAACGCAGGCATGTCGATAACCGGCTTTGCCTTCTTTTGAGTTGCGACATCAATAATTTCCATTGCTGTGTGAAATTAAAGGTTGATACAAACTCGTCTCTTAAAACAAAAATCCTTATTGCAGAATGGCAATAAGGGATTGTTGCCATTAGTTCTGTTCTTTAGAGTCGGGAACAAAGACGAAATCGACCGACTGTGTGTTTGTCATTGTTTGACGGATGCAAAGGTACGGCAACTGTCCGGAATACACAAATCATTTTGATTTTTTTTGCAGGCTTGTTGGGGCTTATTAGCGTATATACTGTCCAACAGCAAATGCAATTATTTCAAAGGGCAAAATTAGTTCAGTTTTTTGTGCGGTTTGGAATTAAGGCGGGCATTAGAGTTGAGTGTCTGGGGCTTTGAGCCGGGCGTAGATGACTGCGCGGACGAAAGCATACGGCGGTAATAACGCTTGCGCTGGCACGGTAATGCCGCTTGCCATGTTATCTCTGGAAATAATGCAGGGAGTTTGTCACTCCTTCAGCAGAGTGTAGAGAATCTCTATCGGATGACAGGCGCGTATGCCCGTTCCGTCATAGATCTGTGTCCGGCAGGATGTCCCGGGGGCGGCGACCAGCACGGGTGTCCCACCGCTTTCTTTCACCGCTTTTCTGACGGCGGGGAAAAGAATCATCTCCCCGATGGCGAGGGAGGTTCTGTAATGCGCCTGCTCGTAGCCGAACGACCCCGCCATACCGCAGCAGCCGGACGGGATGACATGCACCTCCGTTCCTCGTGGCAAGTCCAGCAGCGCGGCGGTTTTCTCCACACCGACCAACGCTTTCTGATGGCAGTGGCCGTGAAGCCATATCTGCGCGGGCATGTCGCTGAACCGCTCCGCAGTGATGCGCCCCGCTTCTACCTCTTGCATTAGGAACTCATCAAACAGCAGGCAGTGCCGAGCCAGTTCCTCAGCATCTTTCCTGTGTTCCTCTTTCACCAAATCGGGGTACTCGTCGCGGAAAGTGAGGATGGTGGACGGCTCGATGCCGACAAGCGGTGTCTCCTCACTCACAAGGTCTTTCAGCAGCCTGACATTCTTCTCCGCATAGCGTCGGGCAAGCCGCAGCATCCCTTTGGAAACAGCCGCCCTGCCACTCTCCACATGTCTGGGTATCACCACCTTGTACCCTAACCGCTCCATCAAACGGATGAAAGTCAGTGCCAGTTCCGGCTCCTGGTAACGCGTGAACTCGTCCAAGAACAAGAAGACACTGCGTGTTGGTGACTTCGTGTTAAGGACTGTGTGTTGGTAAGTAAATGTTGGTGACTGCGTGTTAGTTACTGCGTGTTTGTAAGTAAATGTTAGGCACTGCGTGTTGATTTTAGGAATGGTGCGTTCGGGGGCGAATCCAACGATGCGTTTGAGAAAAGAGGATGTGAATCGGTTGGTAGCGAAGAAGTTGTATAGATGTGGGAACAGACTCCCAAGCCTTTGTATGTCGGCGTTGTGCGCTATGAGCCAAGTCCGCAGCGGTGTCCCTTCGCGGTCGTATAGCTGTTGCAGCACCTCAGCGCGCATCCGTGTCATGTCCACGCCCGACGGACACTCTTTCCTGCATCCCTTGCAGGCAAGACAGGTAGCCAGCACCTCCCGCACATCGCGGCTGTCAACCGCCTGCGACGATTGGAGGAACTCACGCAGCACATTCGCCCGCGCACGGGTCGTCTGCAGTTCGTCGCGGCTGACCTTGTAGGCGGGACACATCGTCCCTCCGATGAGGTTCGATTTGCGGCAGTCGCCCGCGCCGTTGCATTGCTCCACGCTGCACAGCAGCGCGTTCCCTTGCGGACACGCGTCGGCGTTCCTCACCCGCAGGTACTCGTCCATCGGCGGCGCGTCCACTATCTTGTGCGGGTTGAAGATGCCGTCCTCGTCCCAGAAGCGTTTGACATCGCGCATCAGCCGCCATGCCTCTTCGCCGTACTGCAACGGGATGAACTCCCCGCGCAGACGGCCGTCTCCATGTTCGCCGCTGATGGTGCCTCGGTGTCTGCGTACTAATAGCGCAGTCTCTCTCGCCACCTCGCGGAACAGGCGTCTGCCCTCCTCCGTCTTGAGGTTGAGGATGGGCCGCAGGTGCAGTTCGCCGGTGCTGATATGCCCGTAGAACACGCACGACAGCCCCAAGTGCCGCAGCATCTCACGGAAGTCGCGCATATAGGCGGGCAGCCGTGCGGGCGCGACGGCAGTGTCCTCAATCACGCCCGTCGGTTTGGCGTCGCCTTTCATCCGGCTCAGGATGCCGAGTCCCGCCTTCCTCAGATTCCACACCTTGCCCACATCCCCGCCATAGACGCGGGTGCAGACTGTCACCATCCCGCTCTCTCTCAACGCTTGCTCCAATCGGTCCGCCTGCCCGTCCAAGTCCTGTTCGCTTTCGCTCCTGAATTCGGAGATGAGCAGTGCCGGCGGGTCGCCCTCCACAAAGAACCGCTCCACATTGGTGCTTTGCTTGCTCAGCTCCAGTATCTCCCCGTCCATCAGTTCCACCGCTGTCGGCTGGTGCTGCAATGCGATGAGGTTCACCTCGAAAGCCGCCTCTAAACTCACGCAGTGGGCGCATACAACCATCACGTATTTTGGCGGCAGCGGGTCAAGCGACACTTTTATCTTGTACAGGAACGCCAATGTCCCCTCGCTGCCTGTCAGCAGTTTGCAGAGATTGATTGTCCTTTCCTCCCACGGCTTGCTATCGTCGCACAGCCCCTCGATAACCTCGTCAATGGCGTAGCCGCAGCTGCGGCGCGCAAGCGACTTGTCGGGGAACGACTCCGCTATCAGCCGCCGTGTCTTTTCGTCCGTAGCAAAGCGGAACAGTTGCGCGTATATCCGCCGTATCAGCGGGTCGGACGTGCAGTCCTGCTGCCAGAACCCTTTGCCGAACCGCTCCTCCAACTCTCTCACACTGTATTCGCCGAAATGCTCCTCTGTCCCGTCGGCAAGTATGCCGTCCGCTTCGAGGATATGCTGCCGTGTGCTGCCATAGATGAGCGAATGTGTCCCGCACGAGTTGTTGCCTGTCATACCGCCTATGCAGCAGCGGTTGGAGGTCGAGGTCTCGGGGCTGAAGAACAGCCCGTGTTCCTTGCAGGCAAGGTTCAGTTCGTCGCGCACCACGCCCGGCTCCACCCATGCGTACCGCCCTGCGGGATTGATTTCCAATATGCGATTCATATAGCGGCTGATGTCCGCCACGATGCCGTTGCCCACCACTTGTCCGGCTATCGATGTGCCGCCTGCGCGGGGGATGATGTTTGTCTTCCGCCGCCGTGCTTCGTAGATGAGCCATCGTATCTCCTCCGCCGAGCGCGGATAAGCGACCCCGTAAGGCATCTCCCTATACACGCTCGCGTCCGTCGCATACGCCGTCCTGTGCAACCTGTCTGTCAGTATCTCCATCATACTATCAACTATAAACTCTCAACTTCTTTCAACCATCAACATTCAACTCTCAACTCTCCACTACAAGACTTCTCTCAACTCTCAACATTCCATACCTTCAGATCGTTCTCCGAAGGAGATAAGAACTCTAAACTACATAATTCCCGCTTGCAAAGGTACGGCTTTTCTTTTCATCTCTGCAACATCGTGCGAAATAATCCTTTTTTGTCCTTTCTTCTGTCATCCAAACGCCCTACCTTTGCGCTGTCTATCCCAAAGGTCGCCCGGAGGTCAAAGCAGTTTACACCGTACTTACATCGACTCACATACATCCGCCTTCGATTTTGTCCCTTGAGTGCGGATATCATCCGCACAGAACACTCACCTCGTCCGAAGGCTGCTGTTCTGACCCTCACTCTGCCAATAACTATTTTAAACACTATTCCAAATTCTAAAAATCACGCGTTAATAACGCTAATAATAATAATTTTGAAAAAAAATTTGCACATTCATTTATTACATAGTACTTTTGCCGCCGAATTATGTGCGCTTGAAGCAAATTAAACAAAACAAAACAAATAAAGAATGAAAAAAAGTTTCCTTTTTCTGTCGCTGGTGGCAGCCATACTGCTGACATCATGCGGTGCTCCCGTTCAGCCGGAGCAAATCAGCGTCAATCCTAATCCGCTGACCGTAGTGGGCAACAAAGTCAATGCTCACATTACAGGTACTTTCCCGCGTAAAAAATTCGCTAAAAACGGCGTTGTTGTAGTGACTCCCGTCCTCAAATACAACGGCAAAGAAGTGCTTGGCGAACCTGTCACTTACATTGGTGAAAAAGTAAAAGAAAACGGTAAAGTTGTAAGTTATCGCAACGGCGGTACCTACACTCAAAACGCTTCGTTCGATTTCGTCCCCGAAATGGCCAAATCAGAACTCTATCTGCGCTTCGAAGCCCGCAAGGGTAAAAAAACGGTTGAGATTCCCGATGTCAAAATCGCTGACGGCGTTGTGACAACCGCTAAACTTATTGACCCCAACGAGGTACGCGCACAGGTGACTCCCGACAAGTTCCAACGCATCATCCAAGAGACACAAGAGGCTGACATCATGTTCCTTATCCAACAGGCTAACCTCCGTGACTCACAGCTTAACAGCAAAGAGATGAAGGCTCTCAAAGACGCTATCACCGAAGCTGCCAAGGCTGAAAACAAAGCCATCAACAACCTCCAAGTACTCGCTTACGCCAGCCCCGACGGCAGTGTTGACCTCAACACCTCACTCGTTAACAACCGCGAAAAGAACTCGCAGCGTTATATGGAGCGCATCCTACGCAAGAGCCGCATCAAAACTGACATCAAGTCAGACGTCACTCCCGAAGACTGGGAAGGCTTCAAAGAGGCTGTTCAAAAGAGCAATGTTGAAGACAAAGAGATGGTTCTCCGCGTCCTGAACATGTATAGCGACCCTGAAGAAAGAGAAGCACAGATAAAGAACCTCACTGCCATTTACAAGACGCTCGCAACCGATGTTCTGCCCGCTCTCCGTCGCAGCCGCATCGTCCTCACTACCGACATCATCGGCAAGTCTGACGAAGAAATAGCCAGACTCGCAGCCAACGATCCTGCCAAACTCAACGTTGAGGAACTCCTTTACGCTGCCACTCTGACCAACAACACCAACGAGAAAATGGACATCTATAAGAAAGTGGCTGACCAGTACAACGACTATCGCGCATACAACAATATGGGTATGATTTATTATGCGCAAGGCAATATGGACGAGGCTCGCCGTAACTACGCCAAAGCTCTCTCTTTGGCACCCAACGATCCTGATGTCAATTACAACGCGGGCGTTATGGCTCTCTCTGACAATGACCTGAAGAAAGCCGAAGAGCGTCTTGGCAAGGCCGTAGGTACACAAGGTGACCTGCAAGCAGCTATGGGTACACTCTATACGATGAAAGGTGACTATGCAAAAGCTAAAAAGTCTTACGCAGGTGCCAACACCAACAATGCTGCCACCCAGATGATCCTCAACGAAGATTACGCAGGCGCACGCAAAGCTCTCGCAGCTGTTGAACACCCCAATGCCACTACCGCTTATCTGAGCGCAATCGTAGGTGCACGCACCAACGACCGCGAGGCTGTTTACAGCAACCTCAAGAGCGCAATCGCACAGAACCCCGCGCTCAAACAAAGAGCACGTTCAGATATAGAATTCGCTAAATACGCCGAGGACGAACAATTCCTTGCTATCGTGAAATAATTAGCGAATGTCTATACTGTTCCCGAAAGTAAATAAACCTCGTGAATGGGATCATCGACCCATTTACTACGATGAGGAAAAAGAGGCGCGCAAGGAGAAGCTTGCGCGCCTCCATAATCACTCTCTGCGCGATGAATATGAGCGGCGCAAAAGAGAAAGAGAAGCCAAAAACAAGTCCAGACTCGCCTTTTGGATTGCCTTGTTGCTTTTGGCCTTCCTAATCTATTATTTCGTCTTGTAAAAAAAGCACAACAAAACAGATATCATAATCACAGGTATCTGAAGTCTCTTATGGATATAGTTCGTCTCTTGCCCGACAGTGTAGCCAACCAGATTGCAGCCGGCGAAGTCATTCAACGACCAGCCAGTTGCCTCAAAGAGCTGGTGGAGAACTCGCTTGATGCAGGAGCCACATACGTGCAGATTATCGTCAGAGACGCAGGGCGGACACTGCTGCAAGTGGCTGACGACGGACAGGGCATGAGTGAAACAGACGCACGTATGGCTTTCGAGCGTCACGCAACCTCCAAAATAGCACAGGCATCCGATCTCTTTGCACTGCGTACGATGGGTTTTCGCGGAGAAGCATTGGCGAGTATCTGTGCTGTGGCTAACGTTGAAGTGCAAACACGCAGAGAGGAGGACGAACTCGGAACACTGATAGAGATAAGCGGGTCGCAGGTACTCCGGCAAGAACCCGTACAATGCGCCAAAGGCACCAATATGCGTGTCAAAAACATATTCTTCAACGTTCCCGCACGCAGGCGGTTTCTCAAAACAGACCAGACTGAGATGCGAAACATAATGCAGGAGTTCTTCCGCATCGTTCTGGTCAATCCGCAAGTGCGTTTCACACTTATCCATAACGATGAAACGCTATGGGATCTCAAAGCCGGAACCGACAAACAACGCATCGAAGCAGTCTTTGGTCGTGGCTCGCGCAACCCGTATTCGCGACAACTCATAGACATACAGTCAGAAAGCGAACTCGTCACTATTCACGGCTTTGTAGGACTGCCGGAGGCCGCCAATAAGAACCCACAGCAGTACTTCTTCGTCAATAAACGGTTTATGCGTCATCCGTATTTCCACAAAGCGGTAATGACAGCCTATCAGGGTCTGCTGCACGGCGACAGCAGCCCTTCTTACTTCATATATTTCGACATCAATCCCGAAGCTATCGATGTCAATATACACCCCACTAAAACAGAAATCAAATTTGCCGACGAACAACTCATCTTCCCCATCCTTCTTGCTACCGTTCGGGAAGCATTAGGCAAGTTCAATATCGTTCCGTCAATCGATTTTGACACTGCAGGCAAAATCGAAATGCCTGTCTTCCGACCCGACTCAAACATCCCTGCTCCATCTGATTTTCTCAAACGCGACACATCCTACAATCCTTTCCGCTCCAAACATTCCGGCGATGTACAACGCAATCCTATCGACCGTAACTGGCAAACACTATACACCCCATTAGAAGAGCAACAGATTCAACAACTCACATCCACTAAAAACACAACTGCGGAAACGCTCTTTGAACAAGACTATACCGACACTCTTCAAGGAATCCCATACCAGTTGGCAGGCAAGTATATTGTTCAGCCGACCACGCAAGGACTGCTGCTCATTGACCAGCACCGTGCCCACGCCATGCTGCTATACGACCAATGCCGCAAACGCCTCAACGAACATAACGGCGAAGTGCAGCAACTGCTCTTCCCGGAGATATGGGATGTAGGCATAGAGGATGAACCGTTAGTGGAGGCAAACAAAACCTATTTTCATGACTTGGGTTTCGACCTCTCACCTATAACACGAGGCAGCTACAACGTCACCGGCGTACCAGTTCTGCTGGGTAACCAAAACGAACTGCTCGTCCTGCAACAGATACTCGACAGCATACGCGAAACAGGTCCGGCGGCAGGCGATGAACGCGAAAGACACATAGCATGGGCTATGGCTAAAAGCGCGGCAATGCCGTACGGCAGACCGCTCACAGAAGACGAAATGACCAATATTGTGGCCAAACTTATGCAAAAACGCAACTTCCGACTCACCCCCTCCGGCAAAACAATAGCTGTGCTGCTCAATAGCGAGATGATTAACAACCTCTTCTGACATCCCGTTTTGACATCTGTACCAGCCATAAACAATAACAATATTATACCTTATTATATGATTACTCTTGAACAACTGAAAGACATACAGCAGCGTGCCGACAAACTCAAGCAGTACCTCCAGATTGACGAAAAACGCATCCAACTGTCTGAAGAAGAACTGCATACACAGACCCCTGAGTTCTGGAACGATGCCAAAGCAGCCGAAGCACAGCTCAAAAAAGTCAAATCACTCAAACGCTGGATAGAAGGCTACGAGGAGGTACGCAAGACAACCGATGAACTGGCTCTCAGTTACGACTTTTTCCGCGATGAAATAGTCACCGAAGATGAAGTGGACAAAGCCTACGAAAATGCTTTAGTAGCCGTTGAAGACCTTGAGATGAAGAATATGCTCTCCCACGAGGAAGACCCTATGTCGGCTGTACTGAAGATAGTGGCCGGAGCAGGAGGGACAGAAGCACAAGACTGGGCTGAACAACTGATGCGCATGTACCAGCGTTACTGCGAAAAACACAACTACAAAGTGACCATCGCCAACCTGCAGGAGGGGGACGAAGCGGGTATCAAGACTGTCACCTTCAACGTGGAGGGCGACTTCGCCTACGGCTATCTGAAGAGCGAGAACGGTGTGCACCGGCTCGTCCGTGTCAGCCCATATAACGCACAGGGCAAGCGGATGACCAGTTTCGCCAGCGTCTTTGTGGTTCCGCTCATTGACGATACAATTGAGGTAGTGGTCAATCCCGCCAATCTGAGTTGGGACACTTTCCGCAGTTCTGGTGCCGGCGGACAGAACGTCAACAAGGTCGAGTCAGGCGTGCGCCTGCACTACAAGTTCATCAACCCCCTTACTGAACAGCCGGACGAGATTGTGATTGAGAACACCGAGACACGCGACCAGCCCAAGAACCGTGAGAACGCGCTGCGCCACTTGCGCAGCCAGTTGTATGAACTCGAATTGGAAAAGAGGCGACAAGCCGCAGCCAAAGTGGAGGCAGGAAAGAAAAAAATCGAATGGGGCAGCCAGATCCGCTCCTACGTCTTCGACGACCGCCGGGTCAAAGACCATCGTACGAACTACCAGACAAGCAATGTCGGTGCGGTAATGGACGGCGACATAGACGACTTTATCAAAGCCTACCTGATGGAGTTCTGAAAACCGAAGTGGCAAATTTTTTCAACGTATTGAAAAAAATCGTGCGAATTTTTGCAATACGTTGAAAAAAATGTAGTTTTGCGGCATAAAAATGAATACTTACTATGATTGAGCGTGAAATTGCCAATATCATCAGAAGCGAAATGCGACCGCAGAAGGTAATGTTGGTTTATGGGGCAAGGCGTGTCGGTAAAACGGTTCTTGTTAATCATATTGCCAAAGAGTTTAACGGCAAAGTCAGTGTTCTTAATGGGGAGGATCAATCCACCGTTGCATTGCTGCAGAATCGTACAGCCTCCCATTTCAGACAGTTGTTTTCCGACACGGAGTTGCTTGTCATTGACGAAGCCCAGCATATCAACGGGATTGGACAGATTCTGAAACTGATAGTTGACGAGGTGGATGGAGTCTCTGTCATTGCTACCGGATCCTCTTCTTTTGACTTGCAAAACAAAGCGGGAAATCCGTTGGTCGGCAGAAGTTATGAGTTCCAACTGTTCCCTTTGTCTGTTGAGGAGACACTCACCGCCACCACGCGTGTGGAATTCTTGAAGACATTGGAGTGGCAGTTGATTTACGGAAGTTACCCCGAACTGACTCTTATTCCTCAGGCGGAGCGCAAACAACGCTATCTGACGGAAATCGTGCAGGCGTATCTGCTTAAAGACATTCTGATGGTGGATGGCATAAAGAATTCAAGCAAGATGATGCAACTGCTTCAATTATTGGCATATCAGATAGGAAGCGAAGTAAGTTATGAGGAGATTGCCGTAAAGTTGGCTTTGAGCAGAAACACCGTAGAAAAGTATATCGATCTGCTTCAGAAGACGTTTGTTATCTATCGTCTGCCTGCCTATTCCCGCAATCCGAGACGCGAAGTGACCAAGCCGGGGAAAGTCTATTTTACTGATACCGGAATACGGAATGCTGTCATAGGCGATTTCCGCCCTGTTGCTATCAGGCAGGATGTCGGCACTCTGTGGGAAAACTATCTCATCTCAGAACGTCTCAAACAACAAAAAAACAAAGGATTTCTGTCAAAACATTATTTCTGGCGCACCTATTCCGGGCAGGAGATTGACCTTATTGAAGAGACAAACGGAGACATTGCCGCCTTTGAGTTCAAGTGGGGGCAGCGTATGCCGAAAGTGCCGAGTGCTTTTGCAGAATTATATCCCGCCGCGCCATACAAAGTGATAAACCAAACAAATATGTTAGAATTTGTTTGAAAGACTTTTCCTGTAGACAGGATACGGAATACGGAGAAATCTTGATGTCATTGTCAGATATTTAATAACTAAATGATTATACAATTATGAGAACAAGAATGGTAGCAGGCAACTGGAAGATGAACATGAACCTGCAGGAAGGAGTCGCGCTCGCGACCGAATTGAAAAACAGAGTACAGACAACGTCATGCGCCGTTGTTATCGGCACACCATTCATTCACCTTGCTTCAGTAGCAGAAGTACTGAAAGGCACACCTATCCGCCTCGCAGCCGAGAACTGCGCTGACAAAGAAAAAGGAGCCTATACCGGCGAAGTGAGTGCAGCCATGGTCCGCTCTACAGGTGCTGAATACTGCATCCTTGGTCACAGCGAACGCCGTGCCTACTACAACGAAACACCCGAAATACTGAAGGAAAAAGTCGGACTGGCACTGACAAACGGTCTGAAAGTCATCTTCTGTATCGGGGAGGTGAAAGAGGAACGCGAAAAAGGAATTCAAAACGCAGTTGTCAAAGCGCAATTGGACGGCTCTGTTTTCCACCTGACCGCTGAAGAGTGGCAGAACATCATTCTTGCTTACGAACCGGTATGGGCGATCGGCACGGGACTGACCGCCACTCCCGAACAGGCACAGGACATGCACCGCTACATCCGCTCACTGGTAGCCGAGAAGTACGGTCAGCAGACTGCGGAAGAAACAACTATTCTATATGGAGGCAGCTGCAATGAGAAGAACGCAGCCGAACTGTTCAGCAACGAAGACGTGGACGGCGGTCTGATTGGCGGCGCCAGCCTTGTCGCCGACAAGTTCTGCGCTATCATCGAAGCACGCAACAAATAATTAAAAAATCCATCCGTAAAGGGTTAAACGCCCTTTACGGATACAAACTATCAGACAAATGGCACTTATCAAATCCATCAATCGTAACGGCGAGCGGCTGATCCCGAATATTGACAGTTCTGTATGGATGGCGGAAAACGCAACCGTTGTGGGTGATGTCGAAATAGGGGAAGGAACAAGCCTGTGGTTCAATTCCGTTCTTCGCGGAGATGTCAACACCATCATCGTCGGCAAGCACTGCAACATACAGGACGGGGCAGTACTGCACACCCTTTATCAAAAATCCACTATCCGTTTGGGTGACTACGTATCCGTCGGTCATAACGTCACTATTCACGGAGCCGATGTTGACGACTATGCCCTTATAGGCATGGGTTCGACCCTGCTGGACGGCGCGCATGTCGGGGAAGGCGCTATAGTGGCTGCGGGCGCATTAGTACTCAAAAACACACAGATAGGAGCATACGAACTCTGGGGAGGTGTTCCTGCCAAGTTCATCAAGAAAGTGGATCCAAAACAAGGCGAAGAAATCAACCGTAAGATTGCCCACAACTACGCTATGTATGCCTCGTGGTACGATGAAAAAGAGTGATTAGCACCGGCAAAAACAATTTTTTAGCATTTTTTTTGCTGATTATGCAAAAATTTTTTATACTTTTGCGGTCGGATGCTATTTACTTAAAATTCAGTGCGTATGAAAGATCCTAATCGCATATTGTTCGTTTCGCAGGAAATCTATCCTTATTTAGCAGAAGAAACGCCTGTCAGATTACTTAACCGCCGTTTGCCCGAATGGTTTCAGTCCAAAGGGTGGGAAACACGCACCTTTGAGCCTAAATTTGGTGAAATCAACGAACGTCGCAACCAGTTGCACGAGGTCATCCGCCTGTCGGGTGTCAATATTATCATTGACGATACTGACCACCAACTCATTATGAAAGTGGCCAGCATACAGTCAGCGCGGCTGCAGATTTATTTTACCGACAACGATGACTACTTCAACCGCCGCAAAGGCATAGGCGATGAAAACGGTGAGTATGACGACAATGACGAACGCTGTATATTCTTCAACCGCAGTGTGATGGAAACAGTCAGAAAGCTGCGCTGGACTCCAAGCATAATTCACTGTTCAGGCTGGATGAGCGCTCTTATACCGCTTTATGTCAAAAAAGCCTACGCCGACACGCCGTTCTTCAGCAACTCAAAAGTGGTTGTATCGATTGAAAACGAGACTTACAGCAAACCTTTCGGCACAAGTTTTGCCACCAAACTGCTGATAGACGGCATCAAGAAGAACGACGTGCGCAGTATAGCGGGTTTTCCGGTCGGTTATGAGGAGTTGATGCGCCTGGCCATCGATTATGCAGACGCTTTTGTAGTAGGTGGTGACAACGTTAATCAGCGTGTGCTCAACTACGCCGAAACGAGCGGCAAGCCGATTATGAAATATAACGAAAACAATGGGCAACAAGAATATATGGATTATTACAACAGTCTGCTTGGCAATTCTGCTGTTCAGTAGTTGTAACGATGATGTGGTGTCAGCCGGCAGCAGTGCCCTTCAGGGAGACGATGCCGACGGTGTGGTGGTAAGAGTTGATACGCTTTCTTCTATCCTCTCCTCCATACAAGCCGCCCGACCTGTCTATTCATCGTCCGATTCCTGTCTGTTAGGCGAATGCTGCTCGCAAGACTACGGCATTCTCAAGGCTGACCTGCTCACGCAGTTTGCCTGCCCCGAAGGTTGGGTTTATCCCGATTCGTCTGAACTTGATTCCGTCTGTCTTTATGTCTATTACCGCTCGTTCTACGGCGACGGCAATGCCCCGTTAGGCATCAATGCCTATGACCTTGACGGCACAGAACAGCTCTGCTACGATTCCGCCTACAGAAGTGATATTGATGTCAAGCGGTTTACCACAATGACTCACTCTGTTTTAGAGCGTACTGAAGTAGTGTCGATGGCGCATCCTGCCGATTCGATTTACTCATCCACGCTGGACCGGTATATGCCTTTCGTCAGAATGAAACTCAACAAGGATTACGCGGCAAAGATATTCAATATCCGCGACTTCTCATCGCAAGAAGCTTTCAACAGGAGTTTTCCCGGACTGTACATAACGTCCGTTTACGGTTCTTCAGCAGCTTTATATGTTTCTTCGCTCTGCCTGACCGTACACTATCATTTTACCTATCAGGAAGGCAACACGGTCAAACGTATGGATGACAACAAAGTGTTTTATGCCAATTCGGAGGTCAAACAACTCAGCCACTACACTTACACCAACCGCGATGACATCATTCAGTCGCTCAACCAGGACACTGCCTGTGACTATGTCCTTTCGCCAGCCAATATCTACACTCACCTTACCATTCCCACCAGTGAGTTGATGGACCGCATTGATGCCGGCGTACAAGACCGCACACCATACATCAATATGGCGCGCCTGCGTATAGACGTTCTTAACGGAAGCAGCAAGAGCAAACGAACGGACAACTGGGCCCGCCCCGCTGACAATATGCTGTTGCTCAAAGAAAGCGCATACGACCTGATATTCAAAGAGAACAAACTGCCAAACGACACCAACGCTCTTTTAGGAACGCTGACATCGGCATACAACTCGGAAACAAGCAGTTATGACTACTATTACACCTTCAATCTGTCATCAATGTTCACCGACATGCTGCGTCATTCAAAGACCGATACGCTGCAAATGATTCTTGTGCCGGTGGAAACAGAATACAGTACAACCTCCTCCGCTTCCTATCTATCGTCAGTAAGACTGAAGCAATCGGTCTCTGCTACCAAGATAAGCAGTTCGCGAAACACACAAACACCTATGAGAGTGGAAGTTGTATATAGCGGATTCAACACAAAAAAAGTCAAATAACACCGGCAGAAAACAAAAATATACACTAAAATTTGCAAGACTGAATTATATACCATACTTTTGCGGTCGCTCTTTTGCGAAAAAGGCAGATATGCGTGCCTGTGAATGGCGCGAAACAATAAGAAATGTTTAACTAAACACTACAATTATGTCAGAAATTGAACAAAAGGTAAAAGCTATTATCGTTGATAAATTAGGCGTTGATCCACAAGAAGTGACAATGGAGGCTAATTTCACCACCGACCTCAACGCTGATTCGCTGGATCTCGTTGACCTGATAATGGATTTGGAGAAAGCGTTTAAGGTCACCATTCCTGAAGAGGAAACCCAAAATATCGCCACAGTAGGGGATGCCGTACGTTTTGTGGAAAAGACATTAGGAAAATAAACAAGTCTTTTTTATGTAAAAAAGCAGTAACGAGTCTGCAGACAGAGAGCTGTAGGCTCGTTATTTTTATAGAACCGACAAAGTTTTTGATATATGGAACTCAAACGTGTAGTAGTGACGGGTATAGGGGCTATGACTCCTCTTGCCAATACGGCTCTTGGCACATGGGAAGCTATGAAAGCCGGTAAAAGCGGTATCGACAAGATTACCTTATTCGACTCAACGACTTGTCGGACGCATTTTGCCGGAGAGGTCAAAGATATGGATGTCAGCGGTGTGATTGACCGCAAAGAAGCCAATCGTATGGACCGTGTGACGCAGTTCGCCGTCATGGTGTCGGACGAGGCGCTGAAAGACAGCGGACTGGATTTGGACAAAGAGGACAAAGACCGTATAGGTGTCATCTGGGGAACCGGTATGGGCGGAATGATGACGCTTGAAAGCGAATTGTCGGAATTCGGGCGAGGCGACGGAACACCCCGTTTCAGCCCGTTCTATATACCTAAAGCGATAGGCAATATGGCGGGTGCCAATGTGTCGTTGCATTTCGGACTGCGGGGCATCAGTTATACCACGGTGGCGGCTTGTGCATCGTCATCGCAGTCGATTGCCGATGCTTTCAACTACATACGTATGGGGAAGGCGACAGCCATCTTGTCAGGCGGCAGCGAAGCCGGCATCACCTTCTCGGGCATAGGAGGTTTTGGTTCGATGCGTGCCTGCTCGCTGCGCAATGATGATCCCGCGAGTGCCAGCCGTCCATTCTCCAAGTCCCGCGACGGATTCGTACTGAGCGAGGGTGCCGCTTGCCTCGTGCTTGAAGAGATGGAGCATGCTCTTTCACGAGGCGCGAAGATCTATGCCGAGGTGGCAGGTGCAGGAATAAACGCTGATGCCTATCATACCACCGCCCCCGAGCCTGACGGCAAAGGAGCCGCCAAAGCAATGCTGATGGCTATGGAGGACGCGGGTGTGACTCCTGCCGAAGTGGACTATATCAATGCCCACGGCACAAGCA
>Ga0310696_10004586_pt1 | contig 16887 bp, 12 predicted proteins | sample AusTroGonzalo_MG_4_FD_203885 | JGI IMG/M metagenome (GOLD analysis project Ga0310696, IMG submission 203885) | Bovine rumen microbial communities from tropical cattle in Woodstock, Queensland, Australia - Gonzalo_02 (v2) (version 2) | ecosystem: Host-associated > Mammals > Digestive system >...
AGTAGCCTTCCACGATATGCGGGAAGCTCGTGGCGATGGTCTTGTCCTTCAGTTCGTCAAGCGACTGCACAGGGCTGTCGTTGGGCACTGCGGCGCACATCTTGGAGGCGCCGAAGGGCAGGTCCAGCACCTTCACCGCGGGGCTCTTGGCCTCGGCGTTGAAGTCGATGCCCGTAATGCCTGCATCGATGATGCCGCGGCCCACGTACATCGGGATGTCGCTCGGGCGGAGGAAGAAGAATTCGATGCCGTTCTTGGTATCGAGCTGCGTCAGGGTCTTGTAGGGCTTGGATGCCTTGTAGCCGCAGGCCTTCAACAGTTCCTGCGTGGGTTCAAAGAGCATGCCCTTGTTCGGGAGAGCTACCTTGATCATAGTTTGGCGTACACCTCTTCGAGAGTTAAACCTTTTTCGGCCATCATCACGGCCACGTAGTAGAGCACCTGCGAAAGTTCCAGGCACTGGGCGTCGCGGCTTTCAAAGCGGGCGGCCATCCAGCTTTCGGCGGCTTCTTCGACGAGCTTCTTGCCGATGCCGTGCGGACCCTTCTTGAAAAGTTCCGTGGTGCCCTTGCCTTCGGGCATATCCTTCTTGCGCTGGCAAGCCAGGGCGTACATTTCTTCAAACGTCATGATAGACCTCTTTTTGTTTTACGCGGTAAAAGATAGAATTTTTTAATGCGGGAAAGGCTTTGGTTGGCGGCGGCGAAGGCCGCACGGGCCCCTGCCAGAAATAAAAATTTTAAATTTGCACGAGAAATGAAAAACGTAATGAGATTGCTTATTTGTTGCGGGGTGCTCGCTGCCCTGATGTTTGTCGGGTGTTCCGGGGATTCCAATGGCGAAAAGTCGCACAAGACGGAGCCGCTGCTCAGCGTCCTGGACAGTGCGAACATGATGTACGTGGAGCCGGTCGGGCTTGGCGACCGCGTAAAGGGGACTGTAGTCCGCGGGAGGCTCTACAGAAATTTCGTGCAGCTCTTGCGGCAGGCCGATGCCGAGGAATCCCTGCAGGATACGTTCAAGACGGAATGTCCGACCGGATTACGTATAAAGTTGTTCCGCGATACGACGTCTGTCGGTGAACTGCGCATTGCCGAAAAGATCGGGCGCATCGGTGACGACGTCGGTACGTGGGCTCCCAATAACTCCTTCACGATGAAAAAGATCAACGGGTTCTTCCGTAATAGCGGTCTGAACGCCAGGCCCTGCGCCACTCCGGGATCCGAAGCGGAGAACTTACCCGAACACGCCTTGTTCGGAATGATTCTCGAAGCGGATACCGCCATCGGGACACCCCTCCAGGAATTGCTGAGGGGTGTAAACTACGCGACGCTCTACAAGCCCGGATTTATCCCGTCCAGCGAGATGCAGTCGTTTGTCCGGGCCTTGAAAGAAGGGAAAAAGTTCGACGTGAAAAAGGAAGACGCCGTGAATGCGAAGCTGGACTCCAATCAGGTCCAGGAACTTCTTTCGCTGTTGAGCAACACCAAGAGGGAATCCTATGAGGGACACTGCCTGTGCATCCCGCATATGACAATTTCGTTCTACCGCGATTCAAGGCTTGTCCTGAAGCTCAATGCCTTGGACAAGGGCTTTGGCCGTTTCGAAAAGTCCCAGCAAGAAAGGGATTATGGAAAAGGCGGATTCTGGGAATCCGCCGATCCGCAGGCGCTTGGCGATTTTATCAAACGCGTAAGCGCTGCCCAAAATTAGACGCTGTTATGCGCCCGTGAGTTCCTTGGCCTTCGCCTCGATTTCGGCGATGGCCTTTTTTCTACCTTCGGCAGAATTCTCGTTCGCGAGCACGATGTTCACGAACACGGAACCCGCGACCACGGCGTGCACGTGCTTGCACAGCACCTTGGACTGTTCGCCGTTACGGATACCGAAGCCGCCGAGCACCTTCGCGCCGCCCTTGGCGACGGTATCGATGAAGTCGAGGGTGGCCTGGTCGATGACGGTCTCGCTTCCGGTGGTGCCCGCGCGGAGTGCCGCATAGATGTACTTGAACCCCTTGGACGCCATTGTCTCGAGGCGTTCCTTTGTCATGGACGGGGCCGCGACGGGGATGTTCTCGAGGCCGTGCTTCTTGCAGGCTTCGGTGAGGCCTTCGTCGCAGTCGAACGGAAGGTCGGGAATAATGCAGGCAGAAACGCCTGCGTCCTTGCACATCTTCACGAAATTCTCGACGCCCGGAGTGAAGGCGAGCGAGCCGTAGGTCATGATGTAGATGGGCGTTTCGGGGTGGCGTTCGTGAATCTTCTTCACGACTTCGAGTCCCTGCTTGGTGGAGAAACCCTTCTCGAGAGCGACGGTGGATGCCGTCTGGATGGCAGGGCCGTCGGCGCTCGGGTCGCTGAACGCGAGCTGGATTTCGAGGATGGAGGCTCCGCCCTTCACGAGGGCGTCTGCGATGGCGACGGACGTTTCCGCATCAGGGAAACCCGCGATAAGATGTGACATCAGGTTAATCATAGTTGTAATCTCGCTTGTCATGCCCGCGCAGGCGGGCATCTCCTTTTATTTGTTCATTATCTCCGCATCGTGAATATCTTCGTTGTTCTCGAGGCGCTTGAGTTCGGCCTTCAGGAATTCCTTCCACTTTTCGGGGCGGAACACCGGACTCGTGATGAAGATGTCCTTGTCGCCGCGACCGCTCATGTTGATGACGAGCGCCTTGTCCTTCGGGAGTTCCTTCGCGATCTTCATGGCGGCAGCACCGGCGTGGGCGCTTTCGAGCGCAAACAGGATGCCTTCGTTACGGGCGAAGAACTTCACGGCTTCCAAAGCTTCCTTGTCGAGGATGGCGGTGAATTCCACGCGGCCCGATTCACCGAGGGCGGCGAGCTGCGGGCCGATACCCATGTAGTCGAGGCCTGCAGAAATGGAGCGCGTCGGCATGGACTGTCCGTCTTCGTCAATCAGGAAGCGGCTCTTGTAACCCTGCACAATGCCTTCGCGGCTCGCGTTGCCCGTCATGCGGGAAGCGTTTTCGCCGACGTTCGGGCCGATGCCACCGGCTTCGGCACCGATGAGGCGCACATTCTTGTCTTCGATGAACGGGGTGAACACGCCGATGGAGTTGCTTCCGCCACCGACGCAGGCGACCACGGCAGCGATGTCAATATTGCGTTCGGCAGCCTGACGCTTGACTTCTTCACCGATGATGGACTGGAACGTACGTACGATATCCGGGAACGGGGCAGGACCGAGGGCGGAACCGAGCACGTAGTGGGTGTTCTGGAAGTTCGTGGCCCAGTCGCGCATGGCCTCGTTCACGGCGTCCTTCAGGGTACGGCTGCCGCTCGTGACCGGGACGACCTTCGCACCGTACATTTCCATGGTCGCCACGTTCGGCTGCTGGCGCCGAACGTCGACTTCGCCCATATACACCACGCATTCAAGCCCGAGCTTGGCGCAGGCGGCGGCGGTGGCGAGCCCGTGCTGGCCGGCACCCGTTTCCGCGATGATGCGGGTCTTGCCCATCTTTTTAGCGAGGAGGCACTGGCCGATGGCGTTATTGATCTTGTGGGCGCCCGTGTTGGCGAGGCCTTCGAGCTTGATGTAGATCTGCGCACCGCCCAAAAGTTCGGTAGCCGTCGGGGCGAAGTACAGCGGGGTTTCGCGTCCGATGTAGTCGCGCTGGATAATACGGAGCTCCTCGAGGAATTCCGGATCGTGGATGTACTTGTTGAAGGCTGCCTCGAGGTCATCGAGCGGGCGACGGATGATTTCGGCAACGTACTTGCCGCCGAACTTGTCGAAGAAACCGTTGTTTGATGTTGTGCTCATATTCGCGCTCTGGTTTAGGATTAAAGGGTAAAAAATTAAGGCTTCCGGTGAGTCCGAAAGCCTTTTACAAACGTTTTGATGAAATCGGCAAAACCGGACTCTATGTTCTAGAGCCCCACCACCAACGGTTGAAACGGATTGCTGTATTCATCATCATGCGCCCCAATATAGGAAGTCGGCGCTTGTTTGGCAAGGGCGAGGGGGCTTTTTGTTGCGTTAAACGGTGATTTTCCGCATGTTTTACATTTTATGAAAAATAATAGAATCGTCATTCTGCAAATTTTTGTTTATATTTATATCGACAGATTTAGAGTTCGCTCTTATTCAGACAGCTGGAAAACGACCAAAATTTCATCGTCTAGGAATAAGGCCGATAGCTCACACCCCATGGTGTGGGTCGTTTGCGCTTATTAGACGATTGGGTTACTTGGTCGTTACCTCAGCTGTTCTGGGCGCTTGCGATTCCACACTTTTTTTGTGCCTTGCAAACGCCTTTGGACGAGACGGACTCCGCAGTTGAATTTTCAACAAACGGAGACGGTATGAAATTTTCCCCGCTAGCCGCACTGCTTGCCTTGGCGACGCTTACCTTTGCGCAGGACAAGTGCCTCGACCTTTGCTCGTCGTGCATGAACAACGACAAGCAGGATGTATGCGCGAAGGTCGAATCCCTTTGCAAGTGTTCGGAAATCCTGGAGAGCCTGAAGCTCGAACTTATGGCAAGCGATTCTTCGACTGCCGATACCGTGCAGGCCAGCCAGGCGGCCCTTGACACGAATGCCCAGCAAACCGACTCGCTCGCAAAAGTAGATAGCACGGAACGTAAGGACTCGACCATCACGGTCGTTACATCCCAAGATACTCAAGTGGTCGAGAAAGTATCTTCGGGCGAGCAAAACATCAACGTGACCGTCTCTGTCGTTACGGATAAAGAAAAGGAAGCGGAGAAAAAAGACGCCCCGCAAGAAAAGAAGGACAGAATCTTCTACTTCGGCCTTTCGCTCGGCTTTGAACAATTCTTGGAAAAGACAATCGCCGATTACGAGGTCGAGGGGTCGGAAGAATTTTACGACCACATAGGTGCAAACCTGGGATTTTTCTTGCGCTGGTATTTCTACCGTGCGGGTAGTTTCCAGTTCGGCCTGAACGCCATCTACCATCACGGGTACTATGACATAGAGGAATCTGATTATAGAGTTGGTGGGGATAGGTACTACTATAACCATGATGTGAGCATCAATTACCACAGCATTATGGCCGAAATTCCGCTAACCTTCCGTTTCGGTATTCCCTTTGTGTTGAGTCCCTATCTTAGCCTGGACATCCATGTCCGTAAACCTATCTATGCATGGATTGATTATGATGTCGATATCAGCATGCAATTGGGCGACTACTACAGCTACAGCAATCGTGATTACGATTATGATGATTACGGAACTTCCTCCGGCGCATTTACAGCCGATGACTGGGAATTCCTGGGGTACCTCGGATTCGGTATAGAATTTACAAGGCATGTTTCTATCCAGTGGCAGATGCTCCTGATAGATGCGGTCACTTATGCTGGCGACGAGCCTATTAACTACGAATTGCTTGCGGATACCTGGCGCATTAACCTCGATATTGCTTTCTAAGGAGGTGTATGATGGTTACCAAAATGACAAAGTCAATCTGGGTTGGATGCATTGCGCTGGCGGCATTCCAGTTCCTTACGGCATGTAGTGACGAAAGCCCGTTCTCGAAGGCCGAAGATGACCTGGACGATATAAGGGACGAAGCCAACAATGATTATGACGACAAAGAAAACGAAAGGGACAAGTGCCGATACGGCGAAAGTTCCCATTCAGATGAGTGGTGCTGCGATTATTATGGATATCAATGCAGTTATGTTTCGAGCAGCTCCGGTTCTCGTTCCAGCTCCAGTTATCGGCAAAGTTCCAGCAGCAAAAAGACGGAATATGAGTCGGAAAACGACTACTTGACAACATCCATGACGATGAATTTTACCTTGACATATTACAGACAAACCGTATGTAGCATGGAAGGAAAGGGCTCAAAAGCGTGTAGCTATGACGATGGAGACCCGAGAGTTTCGTTCGATATCACGTTCTATCAAACAGATGGGGATTCAACTAAATATTCAACGAGAGACAAACTTGGAGAGGACTGGTTCTACTATGACAACATAGGGGAATGGGATGGAACGAAGTCCTTTACGGTAAAAGTTCCTGCTTTCACGGAAACAGTTCGAATTTGTCCTTATGTTGAAGATGACGATGCATTTGGGTTCCACGACAAAATGAATTCGGGATACTGCTATCTCACCTATTATATCGGATTGCTGGATTCCCGGGAAATCAACTACCAGTCGGATTATGAAAACGAATACTGCAAACTAGAATGGGAATGGTATCTATACTAGACAAAAGGAGCCTAACATGAAGACTATCCTCAAATACGCTCTCCCGCTTACAGGGATTATGATGTTTGCCGCCTGCGGCGACGACAGCAGCAGTTCTCCGGCAGCAAGTAGAGGAAAATTCATCCTGGACGAAGACAACCAGAAATTCGCCCTCATTTATGATGGTTGCTATATAAGCGAGAACACCACGCGCTGGGACGAGGACGTGGATACCGTGTGGTTCCGCTACAAGTTTATTGGCGACACGCTTGTCTATATTAGGGACCGCAATAAACGCGACGAAGGCGATATTATGCTCGGGGGTCACGCCGGAAGCATCTTCGGAACATGGAAAACGCTCAAGGAACGCTGCGATTACGAAGATGGCGAAATCAGCTGCAGGGAAGGCGATGACGAGGAGGAATACTACAACTCGGCAATCTATACCCTAGATGTTTCCAGGAACAATATTGAGTTGTCCTTGGAAATGGAAAAAAGCTGGTGCTCCGCGGAGGACTTTAAATATGAAATCGAAGATATGCTTTATGAAAATCTGGACGACGAAGAATTCTCCGATGTGATAAACACCGACTGTGGTACCGTTGAATTCGAAGTAAACGGAAAGTCCGTGACGGCAACGATATCCGAAAGTATCGGCAGAGACAATGTCTATACAAGGGTAGATACCTACACATCCGGGAAAAAGACGTGCCAGCGCATTTTCAAGATTGTTCCCGAGTTATTGCAAATGCCGGAATCCCTTTGCAACGCCGATGACATGAGCGAATACATAAGCAAATACTCGAGAAAAGGTTATAGTGGCTATGTAGTAGAATATGATTCCGAAAATGAAGAAGAAATAGACTCCTGCCTCTCTGATATGTTTGGAGCAGAAATCGAATACTACCACTAGGGAATACGGGCCCCAAGGGGGCCTTATCTTTTTGACGAAAAAGCCCTGCACAATGTGCAGGGCTTTTCAAACGAGGAGGTACTACTAAATAATTACTTCACGAAGCTAGCAGGCAGCGTGAACTGCTTGAGGAACGGCCAGCCGATGTTGCCATCGCCCTGATCGTGGCCACCGCCCTGCTTGGTGCAGAGCACGACCTTCACGCCGTCCTTGCAGTTGGAGTATTCCTGGCAACCATCTTTGTTCGTTGTCGGAGAGCCGGTGCAACCGTCTGCTTCTGCCCAATACTTGAAGGTGCCTTCGGCGCCGAGGAAGTTCAAACCGTCGTTGTAGCCACTGTCTCCACCTTGGTATTTGCAGACCGGGTCTGACGTGCCGCGGAAGTTGATGACAGCAATTGGACGTGTCTTCTTGCACTGGGCGCTGTTGGTTCTGTTCAGGTCCATAGCTGCCGGAGCAACTGCGGCGAAGACATCGGGCATCATGCAGGCCACGTGGTTACTCATGCCGCCACCCATGGAGAAGCCTGCTGCGTAGATACGCTGCGGGTCGATGCAGGCTTTTTCTCTGACATACTTGATCATTTCGCGAGTGAACTCAAGGTCATCGTCGTTGGAGCAGCACGGGCCGACGTTCCAACCCGGGCCCATCGTTTTGGTGGTGCCTTGCGGGTAGAGCGAGATAACGCCTTCCTTGTCGGTGAGCGCTTTGTACTTCGTGTCTCGCATCTGACCGTCGCTGCTACCGCCAATCGGGTGATAGTCGATAAGCAGCGGTACGGCCTGGTCGCCCTTGTAGGTACTCGGCACATGCATGATGAATGTGCGCTTGCCCGAACTGCCTTGGACGGTCAAGCTTACCGTCTCGTCTTTGCCGCCTATTGCGGTCTTGCCGGAGCAGTCGACTACGATAGGTTCGTTGCTGCCGGTGCTGCTGGAAGATGCAACCGGGGTAGAGGAAGAAGAGGATTCGCCCGGTACGACAACGCTCGAACTGGATTGGTCGCCAGACGGCCTTTCCATCAGGATTTCCACGCCGGTTTCGTTTTCAGCCTTCATCTGGTAGACATAGTTGGTGAAGCCGTCCAACGCAAACTGAAGCATCGGCAGCTGGTCGCCTTCCTTCTTGAGAGAGGTAACACCCTTGTCGGTCACCATGAAGGTGCTGTTGCTGTAGTCGCTGTTGATGCGGATGAACTTCGCACCCTTGGCGAGCTTGCCCAGGTCGAGGGACACAATTCCCTGAACATGCCCGAGATTGTTCTTTACGAGAACCTTGCCCAAGGCGTCAATTACGGACACTTTGAGGTCGTTTGCATCTACGTTGTAGATGGTGAGCATGTTGCCTTCCATGTGGATGGCCATGTTTGCGGCCTTTACGCTGGCAATAGCGACTGTTCCGCTGCTGAGGGTGAACGTACCGTCATCGCCGGTTGTTGTTTCGAAACCGCCGATGTTGAAAGTGTTGACTTTTACGCCGGAGAGCAAACGGCCGGAGTTTTTGGACTTGACCACTCCGTCGATGCTCCAGGCAAATGCCATTGTGCTTGACAATGCTATTCCACTAGCAATGCCTAAAAGTTTGGGGAAAGACATTTTTTTGCTCCTTTTTTTTACCCCAAACATACCATAACTACCCACAGACAAATTTACCTTTTAAAATTGGACCCCGAATGTAAATTTTTGTTCGTTTACATTTTGTAAATGGCAAATTTCGCCAAAAAACGCCATTTTTTCTAGGGGTGTTTTTGCCTTCGCCAAATTCGGGGTTAAAAGTTCCGCTTTTCTTGTGGGTATGTCCATTTGGGGTGGCAAACCCTTTTTTAGCGATAACGAAGAAAAAACGGTGGTACGTAAATTTTCGGGTACAAGATTATGGACAAAGTGTCAAAGGAATAATTTGTTCTACATGGAAAAAGGCTCTATGGCGGAGATAGTTTTATAATAGGCCGGCGTTGGTGTGCTGGCTAAAAAAACAAAAAAGGGATGCGGACATGAACAAGATTCTCCCAACAGTCGCCAAGACTGTTGCCTTTGCCCTTGTGGCATCGGCTTTCTCCTTTGCGGGCCCCGGCATGGCCGACGGCGGTGCAAAGTTCCTCGGAAACATTACAACTCGCGGCCAGGTGCAGTCCGATTTCGGTACCTACTGGAATCAGATTACCGCTGAAAACGAGTGCAAGTGGGCTTCTATCGAAGGTACCCGCGGCAGGTACAACTGGAATGGTTGCGATGCCTGCTACAACTGGGCCAAGAAGAATGGCGGCCACTTCAAGTTCCACGCGCTGGTGTGGGGTTCCCAATACCCCAACTGGTTGAATGGCCTTAGCGCCGACGAGACCAAAAAGGCTATTACCGCCTGGTTCGACGCCGTTGCCGCTCACTACCCGGATCTCGAAATGATCGACGTGGTGAACGAAGCAATCAAGTCTGGCGGCAACTACCACTCCGGCTACGGCAAGAACAACAATATTATCCCGGCTCTCGGTGGCGATAACGGCAACTACGAATTCGTGGCGACCGCCTTCAAGATGGCGCGCGAACGCTGGCCGAAGGCTATCCTCATCTATAACGACTACAATACGTTCCGTTGGCAGATCAACGAAGGTATCGACCTCGTGAACAAGCTCGTGAAGCAGGGCGCCCCTGTGGATGCCTACGGCCAACAGGCCCATGACCTTACCGACATGAATGCAAACGATTTCAAGAGCGCCCTGAACAAGATTCAGACGAGCGTCAAGAATGCCAAGGGCGAACCGATGCCGCTGTACATTACCGAATACGATATCGGTACCGACAATGACAGCCAGCAGAAGCAGCGCTACTCCGAGCAGATTCCGGCATTCTGGGAATCCAAGCAGGTGGCGGGCATTACCCTGTGGGGTTATGTCTATGGCGCCACCTGGACCACGAACGGTAATTCCGGTATCATCAAGAATGGCCAAGACCGTCCGGCCATGACCTGGCTCAAGGACTATTTCAAGAATCACCTCGCCGACGGCAAGAACGAAACGGGCCTTTCCGGTGGAAGTAATTACGTTCCGCCGGAGCCGGTTCCGCGCAAGGCCTTCAAGGACCTAGCAATCCCGGGCAAGATCGAAGCCGAAGATTTCGACGTTTGTGGCCAGGGCGAGTCGGATGGCGTGAGCAACATTACCTACAACGATTCGGATAGCGAAAACAAGGGCGATTCCGACTACCGCAAGACCGACGCTCCGGGCGTGGACCTTTACAAGAAGGCTACCGGCGTCGCGGTGGGCTACAACAGCGAAGGCGACTGGCTGGAATACACTGTCAACGTTGCCGAAGCGGGCGAGTACACCATGACAGCTTCTATTGCCACGGAAAATTCGACTTCCAGTTTCTCGCTTTCTGTAGACGGCAAGAGTGTGGTCGACAAGGTGGCCCTTTCGGGTTCCAGCTTTGATGACTTTGCCGATGTCAAGACGAAGGTGACTCTCCCGGAAGGCAAGCACGTTCTTCGCCTTACGGTGACTGGCGCCTGGTTCGATATCGACTACCTCAACTTTACGAAGGGTGACGTTGTTGAACCTCCTGCTGATACTTCCGGTAAGACCGCCCTCCCGACGAACATCGCCCTGGACAACAATGTCCTCCAGGACTACTACGTGTTCGATCAGAACGGGTCGCGCATGGGCGTGCTTAGTGCCTACGGATTCGGTGCCGCTGCTGAAATTCTCCAGAATTCCAGTGCGGTCTCGACCTCCGGCGTTTACTACCTGAAGAACCGTAGGACCGGCGAAATGCAGAATGTTCGCGTGGTTCGCTAAAAACTGAAAAAACGTATCCGTACTCCTTGAGTGCCCAAAAACGGCGTTTTTGGGCACTTTGTACCGTCAAAAATGTGTGATTTTCGTCACACCATTGTGTGGCGCATGGACAAACTGTCAATGGAATAATTCGAAATGCGGGAGACTTGTGGCGCTGGTGGAGATAGTTTTATAGTGAGCCAGCATGGGATGTGCCGGCCACAACAAAAAAGGATGTGGATATGAAACAGATTCTCTCTACGCTCACAAAGACTATGGCCGCTGCACTCGCTGCATCGACCCTTTCCTTTGCAGGTCCTGGTCTGGCCGACGGTGCTGCAAAGTTCGTGGGTAACATTACTCAGTCTAACAGTTCTCCTGGTCCTAATGACCAATTTACCAAGCTGTGGAACCAGGCTACCGCCGAAAACGGCTGTAAGTGGGGCTCCATTGAAGGCTCCCGTGGCAACTTCAACTGGGCTGGTTGCGACGCTGCCTACAACTGGGCAAAAAACAATGGCGGGCATTTCAAGTTCCATGCCCTGGTTTGGGGCTCCCAGTACCCGAACTGGCTTCCTAACCTGAGTGTTGATGAAACCAAGAAGGCGATTACGGCCTGGTTCGACGCTGTCCAGAAGCGTTATCCGGATCTCGAGATGATCGACGTGGTGAACGAGGCTATCCGTGGTGGAAACGGCAATTATCATTCGGGTTACAACAATACCAAGATTATCCAGGCTCTCGGTGGCGACAATGGTGACTACGCCTTTATTACGACTGCCTTCAAGATGGCCCGCGATCGTTGGCCGAATGCAATCCTCATTTACAATGACTACAACACCATCCAGTGGGATGTTGACGGTGGCATCAATCTTGTCAATACGATCAAGAAGAATGGGGCCCCCATCGATGGTTACGGCTTGCAGGCTCACGACTTGATGACCAATGGTGGTAATGGTGGTGGTACCGGTGGTGGCGGTAACTGCATGAGTTACAGTACCTTCACGAGCACTATGGAAAAAATCCATAAGCAAACGAACAATATCCCTATCTTCATTTCTGAATACGATGTCCCGAGTACCGATGATGGTATTCAGAAACAGTGCGTCAGTGAACAGTTCAAGTACTGGATGGAAGATCCGCATGTGGCGGGAATCACCTTCTGGGGCTATATTTATGGCCAGACATGGTTGGATTGTAATGGAAAGGCGAATGGTTGTTCCGGCCTTATCAAGAACGGTCAGGACCGTACCGCGATGACATGGTTGAAGGACTATCTCTCCAAGAACAAGGGCGTCAACGAGACGGGCCTTCCGACGGGTGAACTGACTCCGGTTGATCCGGAACCGCAGCTCCCGTTCAAGGGCGAAGCCTTCGCTGTCCCGGGCAAGATTCAGGCCGAAGACTTCGACATTCCGGGCAAGGGCAAGAACGAAGACGGTACGAGCAACCAGTCCTATGGCGATGATTCTGAAAACCATGGCGATAGCGACTACCGCAAGGATACGGGCGTAGACCTGTACAAGAAGAGCGGCGACCGCATTGTCGTGGGCTACAACCAGACCGGCGACTGGCTCGAATACACCATTAACGTGAGCGAAGCTGGCGATTACACCTTCTTTGCCGCCGTGGCGTCTGCGAACAATACTTCTAGTTTCCAGATGTCCTTGGATGGAAATGCCCTCACCGACAAGATTTCTGTGCCGAAGGCATCTTCTGGCGAAGAAAATTACGACGACTACAACAAGGTCTCTGCTAACGTGACTCTCCCGTCGGGCAAGCACATTCTCCGCCTGGATGTGACCGGCGACTGGTTCGACATAGACTACTTCACCTTCGTGAAGGGCAAGGACGCTACCGACCCCGAACCGATCGACAACCCGGTTGCTATCACCAATGTCCAGTTCGACAACCACGGTCTGCAGCACTACTTCGTAATCGATCCGATGGGTGTCCAACTGGGCGTCATTAGCGGCTACGGCTTTGAAGCCGCCGGAGAAATGCTGCGCGAATCTCCCAGGGTGGTTTCTTCGGGCGTCTACTACCTGAAGAATCGCAGGACTGGCCAGATGCAGGCTGTTCGCGTGGTCCGCTAAGTAAGAGAAACTGTTATCCATACACCTAAAGGTCCCTGAAGTTTAGCTTCGGGGGCTTTTTTTCTAGATTTGGGCACGATGGAAGATTCTACCCCGAAAGCTGCCACGAAAAAGACTGCGTATTTCCCTGCGATTGACGGTCTTCGGCTTCTTGCGAGCATAAACATCGTGATGCTCCACCTGGGAAGTTCGAGTGCGCTTGCCTATATGGCCGATTACAAGTGGCTTATGCCTATCGTGACGGCCCCCGCCTTTGCTGCGGGCATCTTCTACGTATTTGCGGGTTTCCTCTTTGCGAGCAAGTTCAGCGATCCGGACCGCCGCATTCCCGTGGTGCCCTTCATGTTTGCGCGTATTGCCAAGCTATATCGCTTGCACTTCTTCATGACGCTGTTGATGTTCGTTGTGCTCGTGTTCAAGTTCAGCGGGTATACGCACTTGCCCTCTTTCGGCGAGCTTGGGGATTGCTTCTCGGCGGGACTTTCGAAGATGGTTCACCCCTGGCGTAGCCTTCTTCTGCACCTTACGCTTACGTGGTCGATTGTTCCCGATCTGGGCATGAAGCTGAATGAACCCAGCTGGTCCTTGACGAGCTTCTTCTTGTGTTATGCCATTACGCCCTGGTTCAGTCGCTGGCTGTTCAAGCGCAGCCGCCGTACGCTCTGGATTCTCTTCGGTGTCGTTTTTGTCCCGGGCATTCTCTGGGCGGCGACGTTCGGGCTTACAGGCGACCTCTGGTTCGCGGGCTATGGCGAAAAGTACAGGTTCTTCCACATGTTCGCGCCGGTTCGCGTGTTCGAGTACATATTCGGCATGGTCATCTACCGCCTGTACGCGGAAGGCTATTTTGGCTTCCTCAAGAAGGACTACGTGAGCGGGATTGTGCAGGCCCTGCTGCTTGCCCTGCTGTACGGTAGCCTGTTCCTCATGTCGCCGAACAACAATCCCGGCGTGAATTACTTTATCCACCACAGTGTGGCGGTGTTTATCTACGGGTTGTTCGTGCTTTCGCTCCTTTCGGGCAAGGGATTTATGGCCCGGTTCTTCTGCATAGGTATTGTGCGCAAGGTCGGGCGTGCGAGTTTTTACCCGTACCTGATACACCTGCCGCTCATCTCTATCGCGTGGGGAATTTGCAACCTGAATACCCCGAAAAATACGCTGCTCTTTATGCTGTTCGTGTATGCGGTGAGCACGCTTTATATGGAATTCAAGACCTGGCGCCGCAAGCGCGCGAAAGCCAAGTCTGGCACGTAGTTGTGTGAGTTTGCTCACGAAATTTTAGACTGTTTAAAATAGTTTACCAAAAATCGCTTTTTTGGCCTAGAAAAGGCTGTGTTAGGGGTCACTTGCAACATATTTATTACATCTTGGCACTAGATGTTTTGGCCTCTTCAATCTATATTTAAGGCGGGTGGGAAAACTTAAAAACATGAGGATGTAGATGAAAACTTTCCTGAAAGCAACAACGTGCGCAGTCGCCTTGACTGCTGTCGCCGGTACTGCGGGTCAATACCCGTTCCCGCAGAACATGAAGCATCCGCACGGCATTACCATCGAGTATGCCAATACGGATATGATCAAGCAGCACTACCAGCTGTGGAAGAAGGCCTGGTACGATGCCTCCCAGGGCTGGATTCTCGCTCCTGAAGGCACTTGCTCCACAGTTTCCGAAGCCATCGCTTACGGTATGTTGATTACCGTGTATATGGACGACCAGACTGTGTTCGACAAGCTCTATGGCACCTGGAAGAGCAATGGCGGTAACGGTGCCGGTATGAACTGGCGCGTTGGTTGTAGTAGCGGATCGGGTTCTGCATCCGATGCAGACTTCGACGCAGCCCTCGCCCTCGTGATGGCTTCCAAGCAGTGGGGCGGTTCTTACCTGAACGATGCCAAGACGATTATTAGCTGGATTGCCCAGAACGATATCGCTAGCAACAAGATCAAGCCGGGTAACCAGTGGAATGACGCTTTCAACCCGAGCTATGCGGCTACGGCCAACTTCCAGCTTTTCCAGGATGTTGCCGGCGGTTCCTGGTCGAGCGTTATCTCCCAGGCCTATACCGATTTGAACGCTTGCCAGGATTCCAAGACTGGTCTTGTTCCGGACTGGTGCGGTTGGGGAGATCACAAGCCGACTTTGACCAGCGCAGCTGTCGCTAACGATATCGGCTTCTACGACGACGCTTCCCGTACTCCGTGGCGTACGGCTATGGCTTACTACTGGTATGGCGATTCCAAGGCCAAGAGTTTTAACAAGAAGATTGTCGATTGGCTTATCCCGGAAACTCGTACCGCTAGTGGCGTGAATTCGGGTTACAAGTACGTCAATGGCACGTATCAAGCAGATTTGAGCACGGAACGCAACTTTGTTTCGTCTTCGTTCTCCGGCGGCCTTGGCCTTGCAGCCTCCTCTTTCGAAGATAGCAAGGAAGCTGTCACTTACTTTGGCACGGTCTACAACGTCCTTAAGGAAAAAAAGAGCTGCGAAAAGGCTGACGGTTGCGGTAAGAGTGTGACGGGCGAAAAGTATTTCCCGGCCACCCTGAACATGATTTACCTCCTCCTCATGACAGGTAACATGCCCAACCTCTACAATACGACTGGTTTCACCAAGTTTACTCCGGATACGACCAAGGCTCCGTCCATCAGCCAGGCAGAAGGTGAACATATGGCGTTTGGCGATACGACTGTCGGTGTTTCCGGTATTTGGAACTGGGGTGCCTACCACGACAAGCTGGGTATCGGTACCGTGATGTCCCCGGATTCCGGTGAATCTCCGCTCTACAGGAAGGCCGACGGCAAGATCTATGCCGAAGCCTCCATGAAGATCGGCCCGGAACCGGAATGGACTCCTGAAGCTGCCGCTGCCGGTACCCTCAAGTACCCGTCTGCTGGTATCGCGATGACATTCAAGAAGACCGAATGCAAGGAAGACAACAGTTGTGGTGTTGACTTCGAGGCCCTCGGTATCAAGTATATCCGCGTGACTGCCAAGACTTCTGGCCCGATCCGCATGGCTATCCTCAATACTATCACGGACGAAAACGAGAAGAACAAGGTCGAAAACGCCGGTGCGGGTTCTGAACCGGGTATCTATGTCGACAATACGAATGATTACACGGCTGTTACGTACGACATGACTCCGAACGGTGGCTTTGGCTTCAAGGGTCTTGGCACTGGCAAAGAAATCGACGTCCTTAGCTGGGTCAGCACGGCTGCTCCGCTGGGTAACGAAATCATTCATAAGATCAAGGGCCTCAAGTGGGAAGTCAAGGATGCCAAGGGTGGCATCGGTGAACTCTCCATCAAGGCTGTGGAATTCCTCGACGGTAGCAAGCAGCCCATCGATCCGGTGAAGCTGACGGGCATTGTCATCTCTGACACTCCGGCTTCCAGCTCCAGCGTGAACCCGGGTTCTTCCAGCTCCGGTACTGATGCAATCTTCGCCGCTCCGGCTCTCAGCAATGTGAAGGTCTTCGCTAGCGGCATGCAGGTGCAGGTGGAAGGCGCTGCTTTCGGCTCCGACATCGTCGTGTTCAACATGCAGGGCAAGGTCATTGCTTCGAGCAAGGTCTTCGGTGCCACCATGGGTATCAATGTCCCGAGCAAGGGTACGTACCTGGTGCGTGCTGGCGGCAAGATCCATACGGTTTCTGTCAAGTAATCGCCTGGTTCGAACTTGAAAGAGAGCCGCGGCCTTCGGGTCGCGGCTCCTTTTCTTTTGGGGCGTAAAATTGTATATTCTATGCGGCAAGTGATATTTGCCGCGATTTTTGTATTTTGGAGCGTAACATGGATATTGGTGCACTACATTTTCAGAATCCCGAAGCCTTCTGGCTGCTTGTTCTTGTTCCTGTCCTTATTGCATTGTACGTTTACCGCCAGCAGCGCCGCAAGAGCACCATCAAGTTCC
>Ga0310696_10004587_pt1 | contig 16887 bp, 16 predicted proteins | sample AusTroGonzalo_MG_4_FD_203885 | JGI IMG/M metagenome (GOLD analysis project Ga0310696, IMG submission 203885) | Bovine rumen microbial communities from tropical cattle in Woodstock, Queensland, Australia - Gonzalo_02 (v2) (version 2) | ecosystem: Host-associated > Mammals > Digestive system >...
AGCCTTGTATTGCCAATTCCTGCCCTCTGGATGCATTTTCTGAGGTTCTGGCAGTTTGTCTGTGAACCGGTGATGACAAGTGCCCTGCTGTCAAGCCTGTGGCCTGTCATGTTAACCGGATCCTTGATTCCTGACTTTCCGTCAACTGAGAAGTCCTGAACCAGTGTGTGAAGGATAATCCTGTCCTGACCGAGCTCGAATGTCCTGGCAACCTCAAGGGACCTGTAGATGTCTGAATTTGTGATCTCAAGGCCCTTTGTATTGATTCCGGCAACACCCTGGCTCTGGATTCCGCGCACAGATGAACCGCCAACACCGGCAATTACGTTCTGGGCTTCGGCTCCGGCCTGGAGTTCTGCTTCCTGGATCACTGATGAAATTGTCTTGACTGTCTGCTCGGCGTTGACGATTACGCCTTTCTCAACACCTTCACTGGGACACTCACATATACTGTCAACCATGAGCTTGCCGTCTTTTGACAGTGAACCTATCACTGCCCTTGTCCAGGCAGATCCAATGTCCAAGCCCATCAGAATCTTTTCAGATGCCACAGTATACGCTCCCCTAAGTTCTTTTCACCAAGGCGTTTGCGTAAAGATCGTATATTCCGTCGTCCACCAGATACTCAAGGGCTTCTTCAAGCCTCTGATAAGTAACAGGTTCCCTTACACAGAGTTCCGCATCCGGTGATGACGTCTCGATAAACAAACGTCCGAACCTATTACTGTTATTATTATCGTATTTTATATTAGTTATCAAGGACTTTGCATCTATTTGACGCGTAAGTTCAAGCATCTGAACAAAGCCTTCTTCGTAACCCCATTTGACAATAAAAGATGCATAACCGTCAGCCATTTCAACCTTGTTCAGCATGGGATAGGAATTGAACTTTTCCTCCGATACCTTGATCATTTTCTCGCCGTCGGCCAGGTAGTATCCCTCCTCCGTTAAAACACGGATCAGGAAACCTGAATAATGCACTTTTACAATTACCTTATCCGGGAAGTATTTCTTTACCTCTACTGAGGATACTCCCTCACATTTCATCAAAGCTGCTTCTGTATCAGAGACTCTGAATCTGAACAGGTTCTGACCACGGATTGTGGTAATCACATTCTGGACATCGGATGCCACGCTGTAGCCGCTTCCTGTTGCGGAGTATTCCACTTCCCTGATGGTGAAGTAACTCATGTTGCAAAGCCCGATATAGACTGCAACTGCAGCAATGAGAACCAGTATGATGACAAAGCCTATTTTAATCCTGGTACGAGTCATAAGATAACCCCGCTACCTGTTCAGTCTCAGGCTGCTGAATCTCCACAAGGTCCCCTGTAACTTCGGTCTTGCTCTTCTGTCCGCGGATGATACATCTGAGTATGATGCAGCAATCAAGAAGGACTACTGCCATCACAGATCCCATTGAGAAGAACGGAAGTGAGACACCTCTGATGAAACCGATACCCAGAACAGACAACACATTGAGTATGAACTGCCAGACAATGACTGTTGTAAGACCTGCAGAGAGGTTTGAATAATGGGTATTGGTTTCCCTGAGATAATATGAACATCTATAGCCACAATAAGCAATTATTATGAACAGAATTATGATTGCTGCAATGCCTGCAAAACCAAGTTCCTCGGAGATGTTGCAGAGGATGTACTCCTTTGAAATACCCTCTATTCCCTGGAACTTGAACTGTCCCATTCCTATTCCCCTGCCGAACCATCCACCGCTGGCAAGACACTGCTGTCTTAACGCAGCCTGTGCAGCTTCTGCAGATGAATCAAGTCCGGGAATAATCTGGTTCAGAACATATGACAGCTTTGTGGGATCTGAAAGAGTCCACAGAACCGCAGGTACAATTGCATAAAGAATCAGAAGCAGAACTCCGCCGAATCCGACTCCTCCGATTGCAAACATGACAATTACTATTGTGAGGAAGAGGAACAGGTAGGATATATCCTGCTGAACTGAAACCAGGAAGATGAATATTGTTGAAAACAGGGTCGGAAACAGAAGTTCCCTCAATCGTGAGATGTGGTTTCCCCTGTTTGCAAAATACAGGGAAAGGTACATCACCATCGAAAGCACAACAAGTCCGAAGATGCTTTCATATGCAATGTAACTGCTTTTAACAAAGATATTTATTCCTGTAACCAGGAAACAGACAAACATGTATGCCGGAGTGATGATCCTGAAGAATGAATCGGGAACAGCTATGGCAATTACGCCTGTTACAAGCCCTATTCCAACATAGATAAGCTGACTGAGGAGATAGTAGTGACTGCTGTATCCGTCTTCGAGAGCCTGTGGATAACTTGCTGAATATAAACAGACAAGACCCATGACAAGCAGCAGAACGCAGGAGATGATGAACAGCACGAGAATGTGGTTGATTCTCTGTGCTGAATCTACTCTGGAATTTGATTCCAGTGATTCTCCCATAAAGTTCCAGTCGTCATATCTGGGTCTGGCCATTCTGTTATTTACCTCAGAGTGATGCTACTACTGCAATCTGTGAGAAGTTGATGTTCTGCTGGATTGCGGCTTCAACAATATACTCCGGAGTTGTACGTTTTGCAATGTCTGCCTCAATCCTCATCCTGGAAGTCTCATAATTGAAGATTTCAGCCTGTACGTTGCTGATTCTGGCCTCAAGCTGTGCATTGACAGAACTCTGCCATACGGGGACAACAATGCATATTCCGATGACAAGAACGGAAACTACAGTGCAGATTATCTTTCCTGTATTCCTGGCTTCATTACTCATACATCTCTCCTCTTCTGCACCACCCTGAGTTTTGCACTCCTGCTGGGCGGGTTTTCCCTGCACTCCTGTTCCGTGGGGACCAGGGGCTTTTTAGTAAGTATTTCCAAAACGTCTGTATGGTTCCTGAAAAACCATTTGACGGGTCTGTCTTCCAGTGAGTGGAAGGTGATTACTGCAATCCTTCCACCGGGTCTCAAGGCCTTTACGGCTCCCTCCAACGCCCTTTCAATCCTGTCCAACTCTCCGTTGACCTCGATTCTTATGGCCTGGAAGGTCTTTGTAGCCGGGTGAAACCTCAGATGTCTGTACTCCTGCGGTACTGCCTTGTAAACCACGTCGGCCAGGGCATCTGTTGTTTCGATGCTGTGTTTTCTTCTTTCTTCACAGATTGCCGCAGCAATCCTTCTTGAATATCTCTCCTCTCCATACTGGTAAATGACATCCGCAAGCTTCTGCTCGGGATAGGTGTTTACCACATCCCTTGCGGTAAGGCCTTCGGATTCATCCAGCCTCATGTCCAGTTCTTCCTGCTTTCTGAGGCTGAAGCCTCTGTTGGACTCTTCGTAATGAAATACGCTTATGCCCAGATCGAAAAGAACCAGATCAACTTCCGGTCCGCTGTAGTTTTTCCAGAACTCATCGAACCAGATATGTTTTGCCTCAAACCTGTCTCCATAGGGAGCAAGTCTGTGTTTTGCCTTCTGTTGGATCGAACTGTCACAATCAAGTCCGATCACCTTCAATGAAGGATACTTTTCCAGAAACAGTCTTGTGTGTCCGCCTTCACCGGTGGTGCAATCCACCATAAGTGCGTTTTCCCTTTCGGGAACAAGATTCTCCAGGACCTCGTTGGCCATCACCGGTACGTGTACGTACTCCATCAGTGGTCCATCCTCTGAACGCTGAGGGCATTTCCGGCTTCACCGACCCTGTTTCTGAATTCCTCCATCATCTTTTCATACTTCTCGACGCTGATAATCTCTATGTGATTCCTTGATCCCAGAATCACACATTCAGTCTTGGGCTGGATTCCTGCGTACTCTCTGAGTACCTGCGGAATTGACAGCCTGCCTGCCTTATCAAGCTCTGTATCACGTGCAGGAGAAATTACGGTCATGTCCAGTATCCTTGAATACTGATTGAACATTGACAGCGGATCGTAATTCACAGCTGCATCTAATTTCTCGAATTCGGCCTTTGTGAAAAGCCACAGGGAGTCTGATGTTGACTTTGTGAGCATGAGCTCAGTAACGCTGCCAAGCTGTTCTCTGAGCCTGGGCGGTATCATGAGCCTTCCCTTTTCATCAACTGTATTACGGTATTCGCCGTTCATATCTCTCCCTGAAAGTTACCACTTTTCCTCAATTTTTTATCTAAATTTGGGAAAAGTTACCACTTTGTGCTTTAAATCTACCCTACGTTCCCACCGCCCACAACACGATTTTTTACAAAAAATCCTACAAAACTTATATAAAACTTGAATTTTGCTTAACGGAAATCACGAAAACTACTTATCACCCCACCCATCCGCCAAGAGATTTTGTCTTTCTTTGTTAAATTTGTGAGATTTGTTGTTCTTTTGATTCTTCTGATTCTTATTTTTCTTTTGATTCCTGTCTGTCTTACCCTATCCACAAAAATCACTTATTTGTTATTTGAATAAGAAATTAGGTACCAAAACTTGTGAAAGATAATGCCATTTCCTCACCATAATACCTTTCAGGAGGCGGTAATATGCAAATTTCACAGCTGGCAGATTCTTTTCTGAGAAAGAACACATTAAGTAGCGGAAACGTCGGCAATTTCAAATCAGGAACCATCGACAGGAACTGGAGATTCTATCATGTTGTTCAGCGGACCTACAATTCACGGAACCTGCTGACACCTGCTGTAGGTACTTTCTACAACAATTCCCTGAATCGACAATGTGTTGAAAAAGGAGTTGTTCTTCTTTGCAATGTGGCAATGCCCACGCATACACATGAGGTGTTCTTTACAGAAGATGTTGAATTGATTTCAGAAGCACGCAGGATAGCACACAGAGGACTAAGTGCTGCAATCAGGAATGAACTTAAGAGTAAGGGTTATTCTGTTCCCAAACGGGTTTTTGATCTTAACCCTGGTTATATAGCCATTAAGAACAGAATCCAACTTCTGAATACTTTGAAGTATATTTGGGAGAATGACCAATCACTTCTAAGAGACAACCAGAGACCGGCCTACTCCTGTTTCTATCATTGGGAAAAGGATAACTGTAAATCTCAATGTGTTGAAATCTTTGAAGTTCTGTTTGATACCAGCATAAAGACACTTATGAATGTTTTTAATGAAGGAAACAGATCTTATAGGGAATTCGCAAACAGATTCAAACAGAAGAAATATCTTGAGGAGGACAGGATTATCTTTCCCAGGAAGATTCCGTCAGAACAAGATTCAAAAGAATGACAAGAATCACAAATCTCACAAGTTTGACAAGTTTGAGAAAGAAAGACAAAACGGAACTCTAAAGCCAATCCGGTTATTTGAGGTTGAACAGGATCAGGTCCTGGACACCGGTGTTCATCTGGGGTGTCTGGATTGAAGATGTGGCAGTGTAGATGTAGTTGTGGATGTCTGAAAGGATGATCATGTCGTTCTTCAGAACCGGGACATCTTCGGAGATTGCCACCTTCTGTCTGCTCGTTTCGAAGCCGACCATACCAAGAGACTTGAGCAGATACCATGTGAACAGGCTTAACGGAATGCCGTAATTGTCTCCGGGCATGGCAATATCGTAGTATGTGCAGGCTGTCAGGTAGAAGTTCTTGTTCGAGTCCGTTGCTGGAGTGCCGTCCAGGAACAGCTTGATTGCACTGGAATCGGTGAAGTTTTTATTATTGTAGGTATAGTTGTCCTGATGGATGAAGGCACCTGAGAAGCACAGATCGGCTATAACAAGAACCTTTCCGGGAATAGCCTCTGCTACTGTCTCAAGCTCATCCATGTGAAAAGCCCAGGGTTCGTATCCCTGGTCATCTTCTTTCGGGTTTTCAAGAACAAATACTGCCTTATCTGTATTTGACTCAGAGTAAGGAACTGGATCTGTAATTTGGTTGTCACCATGGGTGCTTAAGAAGATAACAGTAAGGTCATCTTCTGTAGCAACTCCGTAAACCTCATCCAAAGCACTTATTAAGCCCTGAACACATGTGCGGTTGCAGTTGTGGATGTCCGTTTTCATTCCTGCCTTCTTTCCCCAGTATTCAAAAACCTGGCAGACAGCAGTGGCATCATTTTCACATGTGGTTAGTCTTAACGTCGGAATATGGTTGAAGTTGTCACCCATTGCAACAACGTGGAGAGTTCCCTTTGAAGGGGCGGTTCCGGACAGTTCGCAGGAAACCAGAAGCAGGACTGAAATTACTATAAGAACAAAAACAGATACTTTCTTCATACCCCACCTCACATATTCACACCAAAACCGAGACCGGCACGCAGGCAGTAACCGTCCTTGCGTATTACCGCGGTAAGAGGAACAAGAACGTTAAGCTTCAAACGGTTTTTATCAACAAGCCTGACTGAGGGCTCAAGTTCAACCTCGACAGCGGCAAACTTGTCTACATAGACAGGACCGAGGGTACTGATCATGAGACGGGCCTTCAGACCGATTGAGAAGACTCCTACAGCATGCCAATCCATACCGATCACAGCACCTATTGACCTGTACGGCTTTAAAATGCTGCTTCCGAAGGCAAGGGAACGTGATGTATAGGCAAGGGAAATACCTGCGCCGTAACCCAGATCTGATGATTCAAAATACAGGGGAAGGATATCACCATCCACGTTGAAGGACGTTCTGTACTTGATGGATTCACTGACAAGTTTCGAGTGATAGAAATCGGCATTTGCCTTGACTTCGACCCTTGGGCTGTACTTATCACAGAATGCCGGTAAGGCAATAACAAATAACAGTAAAACAACAGTGAATCGTCTCATATAATCATCTTACTTCAAACAGTCGGGAATTGAACCTCTGTTTTCAAATATTCTTCTCTTCTGGCTGTCCAGAATCTTCTTACAGATTCTTACAGAGTTGGGAGTAACTTCAACAAGCTCGTCATCCTTGATAAAGCCGATGGCCTGCTCCAGTGTCATCTTCTTGACCGGTGTAAGGCTTACAGCTTCGTCGTGTCCGGATGCTCTGAGGTTTGTAAGCTTCTTTGTGCGTGTGGGGTTGAGAAGAAGGTCACCTTCGCGGTTTCTCTCACCTACTATCTCACCTTCGTAAACCGGGTCTCCCGGAACGATGAAGAAGCGTCCGCGGTCCTCAAGTTCCCAGATACCGTATGCAACGGCCTCACCTGCCCTGTCACAGACAAGAGAACCTGTGCTGCGTTCGGGGAATGTACCCTTGAACGGCTCGTAACCCTTGAGAGAGCTGTTCATGATTCCGTAGCCTCTGGTATTGGTCAGGAACTGGTCCCTGTAGCCGATAAGGCCACGTGAAGGGATGACAAATGACATCTTGACCCTGCCGTTTGCAAGGTAGTTGATGTTCTGAAGAGCTCCCTTTCTTATTGAAAGCTCCTGCATGATTGTGCCGGAGTACTCCTCAGGACAGTCAATCAGAAGGTCTTCAACAGGCTCGATAACCTTGCCGTTCTCATCGGTGCGAAGGATGATCCTGGGCCTTCCGATACACAGCTCAAAGCCCTCACGGCGCATCTGTTCAACAATGATTGCCATCTGGAACTCGCCGCGTCCCTTGACTGTGAAGGTATCGTCGGCGTTCTTCTCGATGCCGATTGAAACGTTTCTCAGGGCCTCGCGCTCCAGGCGTTCCCATATCTTAGCCGATGTGAGGAGTTTTCCTTCCCTGCCGGCAAGCGGCGATATGTTCTTGGAAAAGAGCATTGATACTGTGGGTTCATCAACATGGATCCTTGGAAGGGCCTTTACGTAGTCCTTGTTGCAGATTGTGTCTCCGATTGAAACATTCTCAATACCGGAAAGAACTGTGATATCACCGCTCTGTACCTCGGGAGCCTCGACAAAGCGAGGTCCGTCGTAAAGCTGAAGTCTGGTAACTCTGAGCGGAATGTGCTGACCCTTTTCGTTGATGCAGACCAGTGAGTCATTTACAGTTGCATGTCCGTTGATGATCTTACCTACTGCAAGACGGCCAAGGTAGTCGCTGTATGAGAGGTCTGAAACAAGCATCTGGAACGGCTCTGCATCGTCGTACGACGGGGCCGGAATGTGCTCGATTACAGCATCGAGGAGCGGGAAGATGTTCTTTGCCTCGGGATCGTTGAGCTTTTCGGAGCAGATTCCCCTTCTTCCGTTTGCGTAGAAGACGGGAACCTCCAGAAGTGACTCGTCGTTTCCAAGTTCAAGAAGAAGGTCATAGACCTCGTTCAGAACCTCTTCGGGACGTGCATCCTGTCTGTCTATCTTGTTGATTACAACGATGACACTGAGGTTCTTCTCAAGTGCCTTCTGAAGTACAAAACGTGTCTGGGGAAGCGGACCTTCGGCAGCATCGCAGAGGAGGATAACTCCGTCAACCATGCTAAGGCCTCTCTCAACCTCTCCTCCGAAGTCGGCGTGACCCGGAGTGTCGATGATGTTGATCTTGACTCCCTTCCACTTGATTGCGCAGTTCTTGGCGTTGATGGTGATTCCTCTCTCACGCTCAAGATCTCCGCTGTCCATTATTCTGTCTTCTCCGTCCTTGGAGTTGACACCACTCTGGCGGAAGAGAGCATCCACCAGTGTTGTCTTGCCATGGTCTACATGGGCAATGATTGCAATGTTTCTTATATTTTCGTTCTGTCTGATCATTTTCCGCTAATCCATTCATTCAGGGCTGTAAAGGTCTGTTTCAGGTCCCTGAACACCAGTGAGTACCGGTCAAGGCCGGTCTCCTGAGCATTGACAATAACAATTTGTGCACCAGATTGTAAAGCAATCTGAGGAAAAGAAGCCGCCGGCTGTACCAGAAGTGATGAACCGAGTACAAAGCACAGGTCTGTTTCCGAGAAGTCCCTGAATGCATTTTCAAGGATTCTGCTGTCCAGTGCCTCTTCGTAGAAGATGATATCCGGCTTGATTACTCCGCCGCATGCCGGGCAATGAGGAACCTCAAGCCTGTGAACAATCGGCTTAATCTCATCGTATGTAAAACTCTTTCCGCACTTTGTACAGTGGTGGAATGCAGGGCTTCCGTGCACCTCGTATACATTCTTGCTTCCGGCCTTCTGGTGAAGCATGTCTATGTTCTGTGTGTATATGCTTCTAAGCATTCCCTTCTTCTGCATGAGTGCAAGTGTGTTGTGGACAATGTTGGGCTCGTACTCGTCAAGGCGGTACCATACATCCTCGGCCCACTTGTAGAAGATATCAGGGCTCTTTCTGAAAAAGGTCATGGAGATTATTTCCTCAACATCAAGGCCCATCCACGGGTCGGTATACACACCGTGCTTTCCTCTGAAGTCTGGAATTCCGCTCAATGTGGATACTCCGGCACCAGTGAAAACAGTCATCTTCCTGCTGGAGCTGACAAGCTTTTTCAGTTTCTCAAACTTTGCATCAAATACCTGTTTGTCCTCTGCGTAACTGTCGTTGAGAATTCCACTCATACCTGCTCTCCTACGTAAGTGTTTCCGTTCAGATACAGAAACTTCACCTGTGCGAAGCTGCCCGGCTTAAGTTCAGCCTTTGGTGTGAAGGCAACCATCTCGTTGTGCTCGTTCTTTCCAAGCATCTGGTTTGCATTGTCCCTTGATACTGACAACACCAGAACGTCCTGGATATCACCTGTGCGTTTTGACTTGATCCTTGCAGCATTATCAAGCTGGAAGTCGATAAGTTTCTGAAGCCTTTCCTGCTTTTCCTTTTCAGGAAGCTGGCCGGGCATCTCAACAGCCCTTGTACCCTCTCTGGGGTTCCAGTAGTACATGTAGGCCTCAATGTAGCCGGCCTGTGTCATGGCAGAAAGGGTGTCTTCAAACTCCTCTTCTGTCTCTCCGGGGAAGCCTACCATTACATCAACTGCGAATGTGATTTCGGGAATGCGGGTCTTAATTCTTTCTATCAAATCAAGATACTTCTCCCTCGTGTATCTGCGGTTCATAAGCTGGAGAATCCTGCTGTTACCGCTCTGCATGGGGATGTGAAGGTGCTTTGCAACGGCCTTTTCGTTTGCAATGACCTCGATAAGCTTGTCGGAGAAATCCTTGGGATGGGGGCTTTCAAAACGAACCCATCTTATGTTTCCGAGGTTTCTGCAGATAAGTGTAAGAAGGTCCGGGAAGTCCATGCCCTCGTAGCTGTAGGAGTTGACGTTCTGTCCCAGAAGAGTTATCTCCCTTACGCCTTTCTCATCAAGTGACCTGATTTCGGAGATTATCTGCTCGGGGCTTCTGCTTACCTCTCTTCCACGTACATAGGGAACTATGCAGTAGGAACAGAAGTTGTTGCACCCGTTCATGATGGGCACATAGGATGAGAACTCGCCTTCCTTCCAGTAGCTTGTTGTGAATTCGTATTTGTCGGAAGCACACATGTCGTCCGAGCCCTGTCCTACGATATCCAGGATGCGCATCTTGTCATTTACAGGAACGACAAAGTCAACCTGGGGTGCCTTCTTCTTGATATCCTCACCAAGTCTGTCTGCCATACAGCCGGTTACAACCAGTGTTACCTTCCTGCTCTTTTTGATGGGATTGTACGATCCGAGTCTGCCCCAGATTCTGTTTTCGGCACTCTGTCTGACTGAGCATGTGTTGATTATTGCAAGTTCTGCTTCCTGCTGTGATGATGCTGCGCTCCAGCCTGCACCCTGCAGAATTGCTTCCAGGGCGTTGGACTCAGCGCTGTTCATCTGGCATCCGTATGTTTCAAGGTAGTATTTCTTCATCTGTGTCTGTATGCGGCAATTATTGTGTTTTCCATCAGCATGGCAATTGTCATGGGACCTACTCCTCCGGGAACCGGAGTAATTGCGCCTGCCTTCTCAAGGCAGGCCTGATAGTCGACATCGCCGGTAAGGCGGTATCCGCTCTTCTTTGTTGAATCCGGGATGCGGTTCATGCCCACATCTATGATCACAGCCCCTTCCTTGATCATGTCGGACGTGACAATTCCTGGCTTTCCGACGGCGCTGATAACAATGTCTGCAATCTTCACGTGGGGAACGATGTTGTCGGTAAGTGAGTGGCAGACTGTGACGGTTGCGTTTCTGTCCCTCTGCATGAGAAGGGCAGCCATGGGCTTTCCGACTATGTTGCTCCTGCCCAGGATGCAGATGTTCTTGGAGTCTGTGCAGATTCCGTAGTAGTCGATCATCCTGAGGATTCCCTTTGGTGTGCAGGCTACAAGGTCGTCGGGGCCGATCTGTCCCAGAAGGAGTTTTCCAACATTGGAAGGTGTGAAGCCGTCAACGTCTTTTTCAGGGCTGATTGTGTTTATTACAACCTCCTCGTCCTCATGTCTGGGAAGAGGAAGCTGGACAAGGATTCCGTCAACGCTGTCATCTGAATTGAGGTCTTTGATTGTCTTGATCAGTTCTTCTCTTGATACAGATGCATCGAAGAAGTAGTCCCTGTGGTCTATCCCTATTTCCTCACAGGCTTTCTGCTTTCCGGAAACATAGGTAAGACTGGCAGGATTGTTGCCTGCAAGCACGACGGCGAGAAGCGGCTTTCTTCCGTATTTTTTCAGAAAGCTTTCCGCCTTTACAGAGAGTTCTTTTTTTACTGCCGATGCAACTTCCTTACCTGATAGAATCACTGCAATCCACCTCAGCTTATATTTTATTGATTTTGTAACCCTTTGTGAACAGAGGTAGTTTTATGTCTTTAGTAAAGTAAGATAAAATTGTAATATCTGAAATCAGAGGTAATCTATGAGAAAACATCTACTGTTTCTGCTGCTGATTTTACTTCTTGCAGCACTCCCTGCATTCTCTGCAGAGTATTACTACGAGAAAGGCGACACTGCCTTCACCTTCAGTGTCGGTGTTGATTTCCCCTTCTTCCAGGGTTTTACCAACAACGAGACAAAGGGTTTCGAGTTTGGAATCAACAACACCCATACATATGTCGGTGGCTACGGCGCCCTCAGCTATGAGAGTTTTGTAACACGTAACCTTGCCATCGGTGGTGAGATCGGTTATGCATTCAACAATTCTTTTGCAAAGAAGATCCTTACAACCATCCCCATGACAGCAAAACTCAGCTGGTATCCTGTTCAGACAGGCAAGTTTGACCTGATCCTCCATGCAAATGCCGGTATCACAGTCATCAGATACGATGACAACAGGTTCCTTGCTCCCCATATCAAGCTTTCTGTAAACCCCGTTTACTACATCACAGATTCATGGGGAATCGGACTTGATGCAGGCCTTTGGGCAAACTATGAGCACTACGGCAAATCCGCATCCGGTTCAAAGAGCACAGAGAGTGCATTCGGAGTCTTTGCTCCCCTCACCCTCTCACTTATCTACAGGCATTGAGGAGGCTTCAGATGAAGAAAGCAACTATCATTACCATTGTCGCAGCATTGCTGCTGATTGTTTCATGTAACGTTGACTCAGAACACGGTATCTACTACCAGGTAGCAACATCACAGCCCACCTCAGGCATCAGCATCATCCAGTCTCTGGGATGTATTGTTGAAGGAGAAGATGTAACTCATATCTTCCTTTCTGATGACGGCCTCTACAGCACACCGTCCACAAAGGGTGGTACTGAACTTGTTCCAGGTTCACAGGGAAAGAACATCCGTGGTGCCTACTTTGACATCAATTTCCCCGTTTTCATATACAGCGATGCAACAGGAACTGTTTACACACTTCTGGGTGGTGAATCAACAGAACTGGGCAACTATGCTGATTACAAGTTTGAGATTTCTTCAAACGGTTTTGCCTATAACAAAGACCACTATGCATCCGTTCCTTATGGAGTAAAAGATGCTGCCATCTCCAATCCCCGTTTCAACGGCCAGATGATGCTGTCAATGGACGGAACAACAAAGGCAAAGATTTACACTTACAACAGCGATGAAGAGCCCCTGAGCATTACAGGCCTCACAGCCAATGCAACAGGTTTCACCGTAGCAAAGGGTGCTTCATCCTACTTCGTATTCAACGACAAGAGCGTCTATGAAGTAACAGATACACAGACAGAACTCAATGATGAGACATTGGTTGTCTCAGGACTTGAAGCAGCTCCTACAGGTGGATACAAGGCTGTTCAGTATTCTGATGATACAAATACTCCTTATCTGCTTGTCCGCACTTCAAAGGGTTTTACAAAGATCAACACAGATGAAGATGAAGTAGTTGAAAAGAACGTCCAGTTCCTCTCTGCTCTCAACGATGTTGTTGTTCTTGATATGTACACAATCGGAAACAGCAGCAAGATTGCCATTGTCACATATGCAAACGGCATCCGTATTGCAGACATGGAGAACAAGACTGTTACTGACGATATTCTCTGATTACAGTTTTGACTGAGATCTAAGTCCGGATTCAACTATTGCAACAGCGTCCTTCAGGGCGCTGTTGTTTTCTATACCCTTCTGAGGATTCCATGAACCGAGGAAGATATAGTACCTGGGGTTATTTGCAGGCATTGAGTTGAGTATTGAACTGTTTGAGATATTGGCCCTTGAAAGAAGGGATATTGTGGAAGGAAGGTCTGTTGAGAAGCCCTTCTCTTTCAGATTGATGTCTGAAGCTGTAGCCGTTACCTTGCCCTGATAATCAACAATACGTGAAATTAGAGATGGCATGAGCAGGTTGCCGTCAATCATGATGCTGGACAGATATGTCATGTTCTTTCCCTTCTCATGGTCATAGTTCAGGTCGTAGTACGGGTAGTTGCTTGAGGCAAGCACCTCACCTGTCTTGCAGTCCATGATAAAGGCTGTGACATATGCAGGCTGCTGTTTCTGATAAAGATCCTGCACTGCAAGATCCAGAACATACTGAATATCAAAATCGATTGTAAGATAGATGTCGCTTCCGTAGGTGACAGCCTCGTCATAACCGGGTCTGGGGGCTATTGTACTGCCGAAATACTGCTCAACCTCATCAATCAGCTGGCAGGCATGGAAGTTTGCCGGGTAAGTCCTTGTCCTGGAAACAGCTTCTCCGGCGTCATCAAGAACTGGCACGGGCATGGAAAGCGGACGGCCGTTACGGTCATATACAGTACCCTCTATCACACGTGAGGCAACGTTGGGATTAACATACTTTCCGGACTTTACTCCGAAGTTGAGAACAGACTTTGCAAGCAACAGAAGTACAGCCACAAGGGCCACTATTCCAAGTGTAAGCAGAAGCCTGCTGATGTTGCCTTTTTGCTGTGATGATGACATAATCCCTATTATGATTCTTTTCCGGTAAAAGTCAAATGAGCAAAAACAACTACGATGACATATTTGAAAAGCGCAATCAGGCAAGAAGAAAGGAAGGAAACTCACGTCTCCTTATAATCACCATTCTTCTCGCCCTTCTGCTTGCAGGTCTTGCCTTCCTCATCTGGATTTCATTTGTAAAGACTTCTGCATCGGAAACAAAGCAGCCGGAAGCAGCTACAACTCCCCTTGTAGGTCCCGACTACAACATGCCCGAGTCATACTCCGTCAGTTCTTCTGAAACACAGACAGCAACTGCAACAGAGACACAGGAAACAGAAACAACTGAAACAGAAACACCTGTTGCCCACTCACTTGATTCAGTTGCAGCCCTGAGAAACGACCAGGTAGAACCTGTTGTTTACTCTGAAGTGACAGTTGAACGCGGACAGACAATCAGCACAATTGCCCAGAAATACGGCCTTACAGCCGAAACACTTGTTTCTGTAAACACAATCACAGGTCCCCTTGCCGAGAATGCAGTAATACGCGTTCCCAACATGGACGGTGAGCTTTATACAGTCAAGGACGGAGACACACTCTCCTCAATTGTCCAGCAGTACTCCCTTTCAGTCAGCTGGAAGGCCCTGATGGAAATCAACGGACTGTTTGATGAAGCACTTGTTGCAGGACAGAAGATCTTCATTCCTTCACGTTATCTGACATCCACATCAAAGCAGGAGATCAGAAGTGAATCACTTGTTCCTGTCGAGTTCATCTCTCCCATAGACAGTTCAGCTGTGGCAGACAAGATCAGGATGGAAGACGGTTATCTTTATACAATAAAACAGACAGCTGATGTTGTTGCTGCAATGGACGGCTCTGTTGTTGATATCAGCTTTGACAGCGTTAATTCAACTGTTAATCTCAAGCTTGCCCACCAGGACGGATATACAACAAAGTATAATTACCTCTCCCCTAAAATTGTTGTTTCAATTACAGACAAGGTGGAGAAAGGACAGAAGCTGGGAACAGTTGATTCCTATCTTTTCTTTGTTGTTGAAAAAGACGGCGAAGCTCAATTATAAAACATAAGACAAAAAGAAAGGCCGCGATTTTCAGTCGCGGCCATTTTTCCATCACCGATCAATTATTTGATCATTGTGATACGTCCCTGAGGCTCGGCATATTCCTTACCGATAACTCCACCAAGAACTTTCTGGATGTATTCAACAACAACCTCATCAAGAGGAATACTTGCGTCGAATGCCTTGCCTGCATCGAATGCAGCCTTGAATGCATAGTAAGTATCTCCACCTGCTGTCAGGAAGTTGTTGGAAATGATTGTGTAAGTTGCTTCAGGATCGAACGGCTGGCCGTTGATTGAGTCAATTGTTACACGCTTGATTGATGCAGGTCCGTAGTATGTTGAACCGGGGTATGCTGCTCCCTGATCGTAGGGCTTTGTTGTATCAATTGTGAACTTGATACCAGCAACCTGCGGGAATGCACCGATTGAACCGGGTGAGCTGAATGTTGAAGCTTCGAGAACCTCAAGGAGCTCTGTACCTGTTGCATATACTACAGCAAGAGTGTTACCGAAGGGCAGTACGCTCTTGATATCAGCCATTGTTACAGGACCAACATGGATGTCAGCACGGATACCACCACCGTTTGTGATTGCAACAACCTTGGATGCATCTACGTCTGCGTTTTCAGTAACAATCTTCCAGACCATTGCGTCACAGATCAGGTCACCAAGGTTGATTTCACCAAATCTGGCTTCCTTGTTCTTTGCGAGCATCTCTACTTCAGAAACTGCGAACTGTGCACCATACTTGGCATCAACTTCGTCGATGAAGCCCTTGGCAAGAGCGAGAACGCTGGGATCCTTCTCAAGACCTTCTGTAGGAATCAGGTAGTAATCTTCGACCTCACCTGTGAAGTCGTTTACGATGACACAACCGATGTTAGCAAACTGTGTACCAGTTGACTGGATGGGATAGTTCTCCTGACCTGCTTCAACTGTGTAGGGGTCTACTGAACTTACGATGTTGGCGGGTGTTGACATGACTGTGTGGCTGTGGCCGTCGATGATGAAGTCAATTCCCTTTACGTTTTCATAAAGTTCATAAGATCTTCTGCCCTTACTCTCGTTAGCAATTCCGAGGTGTGCAAGAACTACGACTGTATCAGCAATGCCCTGTGCCTTTGCAGCATCGATAACCATCTGTGTGATGTTCCAGAGTTCGCTGTTGTCCATGAACTGGATTCCCTGGATCAGACCGGGGTTAACCTTTGTCTGTGTTTCGGGAGTTTCAAGACCGATGAACAGGATGTTGTTACCGAAGTTTGTTGTGTAAACTGCAGGCTCAAAGAGGAAAACGCCATCTTTCAGAAGGTTGGCGTTTACAACACTGAAGCTTGCCTTCTCGAGGTTGCTGACAAGCTGAGGATAACCAAAGTCAAATTCATGGTTTCCGAGTGTTGCAATGTCATAACCTGCTGCACTCATCATGATAACTGATGAAAGGCCCTTGCTGCTGCTGACATAAACGTTACCGTTTGTGAAGTCACCGGCATCTACAATGACAACCTTTGCACCCTGAGACTCAAACTTCTCTCTGAGAACGGGAAGATATGCATAACCTTCGAGTGCTCCATGAACGTCGTTTGAGTGCAGGATTACTGTCTTACCGAAAAGCGGCTGTTTCTCATAGATTGACTGTGCTGCAAGAGAAGCAACAAGTACAACAGCGAGAATAAGTACGCT
>Ga0310696_10004588_pt1 | contig 16886 bp, 18 predicted proteins | sample AusTroGonzalo_MG_4_FD_203885 | JGI IMG/M metagenome (GOLD analysis project Ga0310696, IMG submission 203885) | Bovine rumen microbial communities from tropical cattle in Woodstock, Queensland, Australia - Gonzalo_02 (v2) (version 2) | ecosystem: Host-associated > Mammals > Digestive system >...
CGGGACGGAAAGTTCCAGGATAACCGCTTTGCCGCCGGGCCGGAGCACGCGCAGGAACTCTTCCAGGCCCTTTTCCTTGTGCTCAAAGTTGCGGATGCCGAAGGCGCAGGTCACACGGTGGAAACGCTCGTCCTCATAGGGGAGGTTTTCGCCATCGGCCACCTGCAGGCGGATACGGTCGTGCACGCCGACCTTGCAGGCCTTTTCCATCACCAGGGACATCATGCCTTCGGAAATATCGGCCCCGACCACGCGCGAGCCGGGATGGGCGGCGGCGGCGATGGAGATGGTGCTGTCCCCTGTGCCGCAGGCCACGTCCAGGATCTGCTGGGGCGTGCCGTCCACAATCTCCTTCAGAGCATGTTTGCGCCACAGCTTGTCCACGTTCAGGGACATCACATGGTTCAACTTATCGTAAGACGGAGCAATTCCGTCGAACATTTCCTGTATTTTCTCTTTTTTAGGCATGTGCTTGATTCGAAGTGACTTAAAGCGACCATCAGGTCGCCGGCCGGGCCCGGGATTTTTCGCAGAAAAATCGTAGTCTAAGGTACTGGATCATAGCCGCTTCCGCCCCAGGGATGGCAGCGGAGGATCCGGCGGACAGAGAGATAGAGGCCCTTGACAGGGCCGTGTTTACGAAACGCCTCCAGCGCATACTGCGAGCAGGTAGGCGTAAAACGGCAGGACGGCGGCTTCAGCGGACTGATGCACAACTGATAGAACTTGATCAGCACCACCGCCGGGAAGATGAGGATATTCTTAATCGTTGGATGCATGGGAGATGGCGGTAAGGACGGCGGTCATGTCGGCGAAGATGGCCTCGTAGGGAAGGACTTCCCGGGAGGTGTAGATGAACAACACGTCCACACCGGTACCCAGCAGGGATTTCTGCCTGCGGTAGCTCTCGCGGATGCGGCGTTTGAGGAGGTTGCGTTTTACGGCGCGCTTGAAGTGGCGCTTGGGAACGGAGACCACGATGCGGCAGGGCTCCTCGGAGCCTTCACGTACCAGATATTTGCAGCGGAAACAGCCGGTTGTCAGACCCTTGCCATGTTCGAACACTTCTGCGACGGCAGTAGCACCGCAGAGACGTTCGTTCTTGGAGAGGGTTTCATCGGCCATGCATTAAAGGCTTTCCAGATAGAGTTCGATGGCGCGCGCCACGGACGGGGCTTCCGGGGAGGGAGCCTTCACGTCGATGCGCAGGCCGGCCTCTTCCATGGCCTTCACGATGGAACGGCCATAGGAGACCATCTTGATGTCTCCCTGCTGGAAGTCCGGGAAGTTCTCCTGGAGGGACTTCACGTCTGCGGGGTTGTAGAAGACCACCATGTCGTAGTCCTTGATCTTGACCTCGCTGAGGTCGTTGCTCACGGGCTTCACGAACACGCCGGTGGCATACTCGAGCTTGCGCTCCTGGAACAGGGAAGCCAGGGCGTCCACGGAAGAGCCTTCGGTCATGGTGATGAGGAACTTCTCTCCCTTGTGCTTGGGGCCGACGAGGTCCACCACGCTTTCCGGGGTACCGTTACCGAAGAAAATCTTACGCTTGCGATATACGATGTGCTTCTGCAGGTACATGGCCACCACCTCGGTGGTGCAGAAGTACTTCATGGTCTCGGGGATCTTGACGCGCAGCTCCTCGGCCAGCGAGAAGAAGGCGTCGATGACGTGACGGGAGGAGAACACGATGGCCGTGTAGTCCAGGAAATTGATGCGCTGTGCGCGGAATTCGCGGGAAGTCAGGGGTTCAATCCGGAAGAAAGGAGTGAACTGGAATTCGGCGCCGAATTTCTCCGTGACGGTCTGATATTGTGTGAGAACGCGGGGAGCGCTCTGGGAAATCAAGATTTTCTGGATGCTCATTTTTACAAACTTCTCTTCTCTACAGTAAGATCGTCGAAACTACTAACGCCGCAACCGGCAAAATTTCGAGCGCGCAAAGATACAAAAAAGTTCGCAAAGGATTGCAAGATAATGCTAAGATTTGTGCACGACGCAGGAAAAAAACGAGGTACACGAAGGCTGTTTCAAGGAGGAGCACTTTCTTAATAAGCAGGTCATTACAACCGATAAGTGCTAATAACCCCGCCGTCAAAAGCGTAATAATGGCCAGCAGGATGAAATAGGTGTAGGCCGTACGGCGGGACAGGCGGTAAAAGTCCAATTGCCGGCGCGGTTTGCACAGCGCGTACATGAATAGCCGGAAGAGGAAGAAGACGGCAAACACGCCGATGATGACCACCAGGCGCCATCCTTCCGACATCCCCTGGACGAAATCGGCGTCCCAGAGCCGGTAGCGGTAGATAAGCAGGGAACTGGGAAGAAGCAGAATGGTCGCCAGGAGGCGGCGGTCGTTGCTGTAGCGGACGCTGTTTTCCAGCGAGACGCTGCCGCGGGCGCGGAAGAGGCTGTCGAACAGCAGCGGGGCCAGGCTCACCAGCCGGGGCAGGAACAGGAACGATGCCAGGACAAACGCCACAGCCAGGACGGTAAACAGAACCGGAACGCTCTCTGCCACGACAGGAGCGTTCCCGGAGGGTGTATTTTCAAGCAGTAAGCGGCCGCTTACGAAAGGCTCTTCCAACAGCATCAATTTCCTCTTTTCGCGTTGTAGCCGAGTCCCTGCAAAATAGATACCACTTTATCCCTGAAATCGCCCTGGACGGTGATTTCGCCGTCCTTCGCGCTACCGCCCACGCCCAGCTTCGTCTTGAGGACGCGGGAGAGTTCTTTCAGGTCGTCGGCGCCGCCCACGAAGCCGGTGATGAGCGTCACCTGCTTGCCGCCGCGGTTGCGCCGGTCGATACCTACGATGAGGCGCTGCTTGGAAGGCGGGAGGGTTTCGGCCTCTTCGGCAGCTTCGGTCTTGTATTCAAAGTCGGGGTTGGTAGAATAGACCACCCCAAGTCTTGCTTTCCAGTCGTTTTCCATAAGGGATCAATGATTTCGGGATGCCGCCTCCACCAGCGAGCGCAGGCGGTCGTTCAGTTTGTCGTCGGCCACCAGGCTTTCCAGCGTGCAGTGCATGCGGTAGCGCCAGTAGTGACGCGGGACGGCGGGGATGTTGATGCGTTCGTCGGCCGGGTCTCCGGGGTAGCGGACTTCCCCATCGACGGCCAGCCAGTCCTGCAGGGGAAGGATGGCGAGCATCGCGGGAGAGCTCATGTGCTGGCCGATGATCAGCTCGGCCACCCACGGCTCGCAGAAGTAGGGGGCGTCCCCCTCGCAGCCCAGCACCTCGTTGTAGTAGCGCTGCGTCAGGGCGCGGTCCTCCTCCCACCAGGCACGCAGCGGAGAGGTGTCGTGCGTACCCGTGGCGCAGACGCACCAGTAGGGGTATCGGCCCGGATGGCCAAAGGCGACCTTCGGCTCCTTGGGCATGCGTTGGATCTCCAGGCCGAGGATGTTCAGCTCCTCCATGACGGCGGGGACGCAGGCGGGAATCATGCCGAGGTCCTCCCCGCAGGCGAGCATGTTGGTCGAGCGCAGCAGGGCCGGCAGCTTGCGCAGGGCGTTCTCCTTCCAGAAGTCGTCGTGCCGATGCCAGAAGAACTCCTCGGAGAGGGTGTCGTAGCGCTGTTTCAGCTCCGGCGGCAGCGCGGCGTACTGCTGCGTCTTGTTGCCGTCGATGCGCGGATGCCAGCTGCCTTCCTCGCGGGGGTCCTTCACGAAGAGGACGTTGGTCCCCTTCCCTGCGCCGGGCTCGAAGCCCTGGGAGCGCAGGCCGGCTTCCGAGTACGGCAGGGCCGGGCTGAAGTGGCCCATGAGGCCGCTCTTGTATTCGGCCGGGATCTCCCAGATACGGAAGAAGCCCAGGATATGGTCTATGCGGAACGCGTCGAAGTATTCCGCCATCTTTTTCATGCGGGCGCGCCACCAGGCGTAGCCGTCCTCGGCCATGCGGTCCCAGTCGTAGGTGGGGAAGCCCCAGTTCTGGCCGTCCTCGGCGAAGGGATCCGGCGGGGCGCCGGCCTGGCTGTCCAGGTGGAACAGCTCCGGGTGCTGCCAGGTATCCACGCTATAACGGGACACGCCGATGGGAAGGTCTCCCTTCAGGGCCACGCCATGCTCGTGGGCGTACGCGACGGCCTCCTTCAGCTGGGTGTCCAGCAGGTACTGGACGAAGCAGTGGAAGCCCACCTTGGCGGGATATTCGGCCGCGACGGTGGCCGATTTGCGGGGGTCCCAATCGGCATACTCGCCCCACTGGTCGAACTGCGGGGTGCCGTTCATGTCCCTCAGGACGCAGAACGTCGCGTACGGGAGGAGCCAGTCGCGGTTGGCCTCGGCAAAGGCCTTGTAGGCGGCGGACTTCATGGTCTCGGCCCCTTTCGGGCTCTCGTAGAGTTCTCTCAGATACTTGACCTTGATGGCGGTCACTGCCTCGTAGTCGATGGCTTGCAGGTCTTCCAGCTCGGCCTTTTTGAGCCTGTAGGCTGCGTCTTCCCTGACGCCGGCGGCGGGCAGATGGACGTACTGCGGGTGCAGGGCGAAGGAGCTCACCGCATTGTACGGATAGGAATCCATCCAGGTATGGGTGAGGGTGGTGTCGTTGATGGGGAGCAGCTGGATGATGCTCTGGCCGGTCTTTTCGGCCCAGTCCACCAGGTGCCTGATGTCGTTGAATTCTCCGCAGCCGAAGCTTTCCTCCGAACGTAGGGAGAAGACGGGAACGGCCACGCCGGCGCCTCTCCAGGGCTCCGTGGCGAAGCGGGGGTGCAGGTCTGCGATGACCACCTGCGTGTCCTTCGGGGGAACCTCGGCGAAGAAGTGGTTGGGGCCCTCTTCCCAGAGGACGATCTCAAGGGTCTCGGTATCTACGATGACGAATTTGTATTCGATGGGTTCCTGCACGTCCATGGTGATGAACCACCAGGGGAAGATGTGGTCCGACATCAGGTGCACGCGGTCCCAGTTGCCCAGCTTGTCCCCGCAGCCCACGAGGGCCAGGGACTGATGGCTGCGCACTTCCGGCGCGACGACCTGGATGCTCACGTTGCCGCGGGCGCCCGCCTCCGGATGCGGATGGAGGAAAGACGCGCCGCCGGGCCGACGGAAGATCACGTCGCAGAAGGCCGATGAATAGAAGGCCGAATTGGACGGCCTGTCGTTCCAGCTGGAACGGACGATGATGTTCTTGCCGTGGGAAGGCGACTTATAGTGATGACCGCGCCATTCGCGCTTGACGACTTTACCGTCGCGGAGCACCTCGAAGGTGTAGGTGTCTCCATCCTGAATATCCCGGCCGCTGAGCAGGATCTGCCACAGGCCACCGAAGGAAGACTCCATGGGGATGCGGCGTTTGCCAACGCGCAGTTGCATACTCTCGCCCAGCTGGGTCAGGTACTGCAATTGGATACTGATTGTCATAGTCCAGGTTTTGTTCCTAACAAAGTTAGTCATTTGCGGCGAATCGACAAAATTTCGTATTTTTGTATCTGTTATAGCTAAACTCATGAAGAAAATCCTGCTTCTCGCTGCCCTGATGGCCGGTCTGTTCACAGCCCGGGCACAGGAAGGATACCAATACACCGACGCTTCCGTCTTCCCCGTTTACGGGAAAGCGCACCAGGAGGAAGGCCCCCGTTACCGCCGCCTCCCCGAACGCCTTCACGGCGTAGTCCGGGACCCGCTGTGGAACCTGGGCACCAACTCGTCCGGCCTGTATATCCGTTTCCGCAGCAACGCGCCCACCCTCTACGCCAAGTGGACCAACACCGCCTACCACATGCCTCACATGACCGACTGCGGCACCGGCGGCCTGGACCTCTACGCCTGGATTGACGGTCAATGGAGCTTCGTGGGTTCCGGCTTCGAATGGGGCGCCATCAAGGCCGACCACAAACGCAAGCTGGTGAGCAACATGGAACCCGTAGAACGGGAGTACATGCTGTATCTGGCCCTTTATGATGAGATCAAGACGCTGGAGATCGGCGTACCCGAAGGTTATACCCTGGAGCAGCCGGTGCTGAACAGCCCGGTTTCCGAAGCACCCATCGTCATGTACGGCACGTCCATCCTGCAGGGCTGCAGCGCCTCGCGTCCGGGCATGGCCCATTCCAACATCCTGGCCCGCCGCCTCAACCGCACGGTGATCAACCTGGGCTTCAGCGGCAACGCCTTCCTGGATTTTGAGATCGCCGAGCTGATGGCCGGCGTGGAGAACCCCGCCGTCTTCGTGCTGGACTACGTTCCCAACGCCAAGCCGGACCGCATCAACGAAAACGGCGAGAAGTTCTACCGCATCCTCCGGGACAAGCATCCGTCCACGCCCATCGTCTTCGTGGAAGATCCCATCTTCCCCCACGGCATCGTGGACAAAGCCATCGCCGAGGAAGTGCGCGGCAAGAACGAGGCCCAGAAGGCGCTGTTCGCCAAGCTGGTCGCCGCCGGTGAGAAGAATATCTACTACGTCCCCGCCGAGGGCATGACCCAGGCCGAGGACTACGTGGACGGCATCCATTTCACGGACCAGGGCATGGTCCATTACACAGAACTCATCGCTCCCCTGCTGGAGTCCCTCTTATGATGGAAGCAACGGTCGTCAAGAACGCAGGCAGCCATTACCTGCTGTCGGAACTCCCAGAATGGAAGGTGTTCCCGGCCGTGCTGCGCGGCAAAATCCGCCTCAAGGGCAGTTCCATCACCAACCCCATCGCCGTGGGTGACCGGGTCAAGTATATCATGGAAGACGACTCCGCCGTCATCACGGAAATCCTTCCCCGCCGGAACTACGTCATCCGCCGCAGCACGAACCTGTCGCGCCAGGCGCACATCATCGCGGCCAACGTGGACCGGGCTTACCTGGTGGTTTCCCTCTATTTCCCGGAGGTCAAACTCCCCTTCCTGGACCGCATCCTCGTCACCTGCGAGCTGTACGGCATCCCCGCCACCATCGTCCTCTCCAAGACGGACATGTACCGGGAGCTGGGGGCCGATGAAATCGCCCACTTCAAGGACATCTACGAAAGCGCCGGCTATCCGGTCATCGAGACCTCCGTGCGCACCGGAGAAGGCATCGACGCCATCCGGGAAGCCTGCAAGGGCTGCGTAAACCTGTTCTCCGGCGAATCCGGCGTGGGCAAGTCTTCGCTCATCAAGGCGCTGGACCCTGCGCTGGACCCGAAGATCGGCGCCATATCGGCCGCACACCTGCAGGGCAAGCATACGACTTCCCTCTATGAGATGTATCCGCTCTCGTCCGGCGGATATGTCATCGACTCTCCCGGCATCCGGGGGTTCGGGCTGGTGGACGTGGAGAAAGAGGAGATCGCCCGTTATTTCCCCGAAATGCTGAAAGCCGCGGCCGACTGCCGCTTCACTCCCTGCACCCACACCCACGAGCCCGGCTGCGCCGTCAAGGCCGCCGTGGACGAAGGCATCATCTCCCCCGAGCGCTACAATTCCTACCTGGGCATGCTGGAGGAGGATAAGAAATTCCGATGAAACTCAGCCGAGAGATCCTTCGCCTGGCGCTTCCCAGCATCCTGGCGAATGTCACCGTTCCCCTGGTGGGCATGGTGGACATCGCCGTGGCGGGGCACCTGCCGGCCGCTTCTTCGGCAGCCCTGATTGGCGGAATCTCTATCGGCGCGATGCTGTTCGACCTGCTGTACTGGAACTTCGGATTCCTGAGGGCGGGCACGGGCGGACTGACGGCCCAGGCTTATGGCCGCGGAGAAGCCACCGGCGGCATCCTGATGCGAGCGCTCCGCATTGCGGTCATGTCGGGAGTGGCGCTCATCGCCCTGCAATGGGCGGTGGTATGGCTGGCTTTCCTGGTGGTGGACTGCTCCCCGGAGGTGCGGGAACTGGCCACGCGGTATTTCCACATCCGCATCTGGGCGGCACCGGCTACCCTTTCGCTTTTTGCTTTCAAGGGGTGGTTCATCGGCCGGCAGGACAGCTTGCGGCCCATGACGGCCGACCTGCTGGTGAACGGGGTTAACATCGGTCTGTCTATCTGGCTGGGGCATGCGCTCGGCTTTGCGGGGGTGGCCCTCGGCACCACCATCGCGCAGTGGACGGGGTTTGCCTATTGTTTCTGGGTGGCCCGGAGGCGGATTATTAAGGAGATTCCCGGTCAAGCCGGGAATGACGGGCCGGCCGGCTCCGACGCTTCCGTCATGCCCGGCTCCGACCGGGCATCTGATTCCTTCTTCGTCCTGAACCGCGACCTGTTCCTGCGGTCGTTGGGAATGATTGCCGTTTACATCGGCTTTACCGTCCTGAGTGCCCGGCACGGAGACCTGATGCTGGCCGTCAGCGCCATTCTGATGAAGTTCCTGATGATCTTCAGCTACTTCACCGACGGGTTCGCCTATGCCGGCGAGGCGCTCACGGGCCGCTTCGTCGGAGAAGGTTCGGCCGATGGCGTACGCTCCACCGTGCGGCAGACCTTCGCCTGGAGCTGGGGCGTGGCGGCGATTTTCATGCTGATCTACGGGCTGGGCGGCGTACCGCTGTTCCGCCTGATGACGGCCGATGCTGCCGTAGTCGCTGCCGGTCAGCAGTTCGTTCCCTGGCTGCTGCTGATGCCGCTCATCGGCTGCCCCGCCTTCGTGTGGGACGGCATCTACATCGGCGCTACGGCATCGGCCGACCTGCGCAACAGCACCCTGCTCTGCGCCGCGGGCTTCTTTGCGGTCTGGTTCGCCGGCATCGGCTTCACCCACACCCCCTCTGCCGCCATCCATCTCCTGATGGGCGCCTACTTCGTGCACCTGGCCATCCGCACCTTCTACCTCACCGCCCGCCGCCGGGTAGTATTTCTTTAGGGCAGGCACAAAGAATTACCCCGCTCGCGCATTTCACAATGGGCGGCGGGGTTTATGGTAAGGTATCAATATTTATGTCTGATACCCCTTTATTCCAATACCGTGCCAAACAGGTCACGGAGAAAAAAGTTCTTGTTAGATGATCTTGGCTTTCTTTTTGGTTTTGGCGTTCCATTCGCCGTAGATTTCGCTGACGTTGCCGGCGGTAATGAAGCCGTGGATGTCGTTGACCTTGATGAAGTCCATCAGGCTGGCGAATTCGTGCTGGGTCAGGAGGGACTGGATCTCGATGTTCTGATGGCCGTGGTAGCCGCCGGTGACGTTGTACAGGGAGCAGCCACGCTGCAAGTCCTCGATGATGAACTTGCGGATGCGCTCGTAATCCTTGGAGATGATGCACACGCGCTTGCGGCGGTTGAGGCCGGCCGTGAAGTAATCCAGCGCGAGGCCGTTGATCCAGGTACCGATAAGGCCGATGACCACCAGCCGGAACGGATTGATGGCGAAAGCCGTGCAGCAGATGAGGGCGCCCGCCACCGAAACGGACGTGCCGATATCCAGGTGGAAGTATTTGTTGACGATCTTGGCCAGGATGTCCAGACCGCCTGTCGATGCATTGATGTGGAAGAGGATGGTCTGCGAGGCGCTCAGGACGAGGACGAAGCAGAGAAGGTCGAACCAGGGGTCTCCCATGACGGAGGTGGAGCCGGCCTCCATGATGCGTTCTGCGGGCAGGACCTTTTCCCAGAACTCGATGAAGGGGCCGAGGATGAGGGCGGTGTACACCGTCTTGGCGCCGAATTCATGGCCAATCATGAGCCAGGCCATCACCAGCAGAATGGCGTTGATGATGGTCACGACCAACGAAACCTTCACCGTGAGGCCGACTGCTCCGAACAAACCGGAGATGACCATGGAAAGACCGGTGATGGAACCGATGACGAGGTTGCTGGGCATGAGGAAGTAATAAACGGCGGCGGCCGCGATAAGCATGGCCACCGTCATGATAATAAGTTCCTTCCAGAATTTCCAAGTACCCAGGGTTTGCAGAAGTTCTTTCATTTTGCTTGTTTTTGGCTATGTAAAGGTAATGATTTTTTCAGTAAATTTGCATTTGAATTATGATAAAAGCGATTGTATTCGACATAGGCGGCGTCCTTATCGGCCTGGATCTGGACCGTTGCATCCGGACCTTCAAGGAAGTCCTGGGCTTTGACCGCATCACCGAGCTGCTGGACCCCTATCACCAGAAAGGCATTTACGGAGAGATGGAAGCCGGCACCCTGAGCGCCGACGAGTTCCGCGCCGAGGTGCTCAAGGATTCCCGTCCCGGCTGCCAACCCGAAGACGTGGACCGCTGCATGTACTCCCTCCTGACCGGGATGGACCCCGACACCGTACAGACGGTCAAGCGCCTTGCCGGCCGCTACCCGCTATACCTGCTGTCCAACAACAATCCCATCGCCATGTCCCGCATCCTGGAAATGTTCCGAGAAAACGGACTGGCCCCCGAAACGACATTCCGCGACCAGTTCATCTCCAGCGAGATGAAGCTCCTGAAACCTTCCCGCGAGATCTACGAAGAGTCCGTGCGCCGTACGGGCCTTCCCGCCGGGGAGGTCCTCTTCATAGACGACAACGAAACCAACGTGCTGGCAGCCCGCGAAGCAGGCATGCAGGCGCGCCTGTTCGTCCCCGGCGAGAAACTCTCCCAGCTTTTGGCCGATTGTTAAGATGTCCTCCCTGTACGCCTACTTCCGCATCAGCAAACCCCGCGCAGAGAAAGTCCCTGCCGCGGAGGTGGAAGGAACGTACCGCCGCCTGCGCTCCCGCACCTTCTGGGGCGTAACGGTGGCCTATACCCTATACTATGTATGCCGAATGACCCTCGGCGTGGTGAAGCAGCCGCTCATCGACGGCGGCGTCCTCACGGCGGGGCAGCTGGGTATCATCGGATCGGCCTTCTACTTCGTCTATGCGGTGGGCAAGTTCATGAACGGGTTCATCGCGGACTACTGCAACATACGCCGCTTCATGGCGGTGGGCATCGGCATATCGGCCCTGGTCAATCTGCTGCTGGGGCTGATGGGGCTCTGGAGCTGGCCGGCAGGGGTGCTGCTCGTCGCCTTCTCCATCCTCTGGGGCGTGAACGGCTGGGTGCAGTCCATGGGCTCGCCGCCCGGGACCATTTCTTTGAGCCGATGGTTCCCCCTGAAGAGCCGCGGCACCATGTACAGCGTCTTCAGTTCCACGCCGCAGCTGGGCAAGTCCGTCTCCATGATCATGACGGGCTTCATCGTGGCGGCGGCCGGCTGGCAGTGGGGATTCCTGGCGGCGGCGGTGGCGGGAGTCATCGGCCTGGTCGTTTCCCTCTGCTTCATTTCCGACACGCCGGAAAGCGAAGGGCTTCCTTCCGTCGAAGAGCTGTCCGGCGAGTCGGTCCAGACACTGGATAAAAAGCCTACTTCAGAGCTGCAGAAATGGGTTTTCAAGCACCCGGGCATCTGGGTGATCGCCATCTCTACGGCCTTCCTTTACATCACCCAGCATGCGGTGAGCGACTGGGGCGTGCTCTTCCTGCAGAAGCAGAAAGACTTCTCCCTGGAACGGGCGGCGCAGGTCATCGGCCTGGCCGAAGTCTTCGGCGTGGCGGGTAACCTGGCGGCCGGCTGGCTGTCCGACGTCCTCTTCCGCGGCAACCGCGTGCGGCCCGTGGTAATCGCCGGCATCATGGCCGTCCTCTCTCTGGCGGGATTCCTCTTCCTCGGGGGCGGATTCGGCCTGAACATGGCCTGCGTGGCGGTGTTCAGCTGCTCTTTCTCGGTGGTGTTCTGCATTGTAGCCGGCCTGATGGCCCTGGACTTCGTGCCCCGCAAAGCCACGGGGGCGGCGCTGGGCATCGTGGGCATCTCCAGCTATGTCGCAGCCGGTCTGCAGTCCGTAGCCAGCGGCCTGCTCATCGACCGATTCACCGCCGGCGGACAATACAACTTCATGCCCGTATCCGTCTTCTGGATCGCGGCCTGTTTCCTGGCTTTCTCCCTACCGGTTATCGGTTGGAAATACCTGCGTAAATAATTCGGGAATTACTCCTGCGCCTGACCGCCGGCGAGATCGAGGATCTCGGCGGTGATCTTCTGCTGACGTCCCTTGTTGTACTGGAGGGTGAGGTCCTGGAGAAGGTTCTCGCCGTTGTCCGTCGCCGTTTGCATGGCCACGGTACGGGCGGCATGCTCGGCGGCTGCGCTGTCCAGCAGGGCGGCGTAGAGTTTCAGCTTCAGGAGTTTCGGTTCCAGGACGGAGAGCAGTTCCTTCTTGCCCGGTTCGATGATGGCATCGGAGGAAAAGGACTCACCGTCCGGAGCATTTGCCCGGACAGGGTCGCGAAGCGACGCGGAGGACGGAGAGTCCTTTTCCTCCGTTGTCGGGGTAGCCAGTAAGACATCCACGGTGGGAACCTGTTTGGCTGTGGATACAAAGTGATTATAGACCAGCAGCACCTGGGTGAACCGGCCTGCTTCCACTTCCTCGCAGAGCTTCTCCACGAGGGCGGCCGCCGGAGCGTATTCCGGATGTTCGGCCAAATGGGAGAAGTCTTCCGGCGAAGGGAAACCGTCCTTGCGCATGGCATCGGCCATCTTGCGGCCGACGGAATAGACCACGTCCCCGTCCTGACGGACAGAGCGCACCTTGGCGATGACGTTGGCGTTGAAGCCGCCGCAAAGGGACGAGTTGGAGGCGATGGCGACGATGGCATGAGATGCCCGGTCGGAGCCGGGCATGACGGGAAATCCGGAGCCGGGCATGACGGAAGATCCGGAGCCGGGCATGACGGAAGATCCGGAGCCGGACATGACGGGCGCCTCATCTTGCACCATGGCGAGCATGCGCTGGAGCTGGGCCTCGTAGGGGCGCATGGCCTCGGTAGCCTTCTGTGCCTTGCGCAGTTTGGCCGACGACACCAGCTTCATGGCCGAGGTGATCTTCAGCGTGCTCTTGACCGACGCGATGCGTCCTTTTATTTCCTTCAGGGTAGGCATTCGACTACTTCATGGAAAGGATGACAGACTCGGCGGTTTCTTTCAGGACCTTCTCGATGGCCTCGTTCAGGACACCTTCGCCCAGCGGCTGCAGGACGTCGGCGGCATGGGCGGCACGGAGACGGTCCAGGAAGGCATCCTGGAACGGACGCACCTGGTCGATGGCGATGTCACGCATCAGCGCGTGCGTACCGCAGTAGAGGATGGCCACCTGCTCGCCCACGGACATGGGGCTGTACTGGGGCTGGATGAGCAGCTGGTTGTTCTTGCGGCCCTTGTCCAGGGCCAGTTCGGTCACCTTGTCCATATCGGAGGAGAACTTGGAGAAAGCCTCCAGCTCGGTCCACTGGGCCTGGTCGATCTTCAGGGTACCGGCCACCTTTTTCATGGATTTTACCTGGGCGCTGCCGCCCACACGGGACACGGAGATACCCACGTTGATGGCAGGACGCACACCCTGGTTGAACAGGGCCTGCTCCAGGTAGATCTGACCGTCGGTGATGGAAATCACGTTCGTAGGGATGTAGGCCGATACGTCGCCGGCCTGCGTCTCAATGATCGGGAGGGCCGTCAGGGAACCGCCGCCCTTCACCTTGTCCTTGAGGGCTTCGGGCAGGTCGTTCATGGAAGCGGCCACTTCCTGCTGGTTGATGATGCGCGCCGCGCGCTCCAGCAGACGGCTGTGCAGGTAGAAGATATCGCCCGGATAGGCTTCACGGCCGGAGGGGCGCTTCAGGATCAGGGAAACCTCACGGTAGGCCACAGCCTGCTTGGAGAGGTCGTCGTACACGACCAGGGCGTGACGGCCCGTGTCGCGGAAATACTCGCCGATGGCAGCGCCGGCGAAAGGAGCGTAGTACTGCAGGGCGGCCGGGTCGGCGGCCGTAGCGGCCACCACGACCGTGTAGTCCATGGCGCCGTGCTCGCGCAGGGTCTTCACGATGGAAGCCACCGTAGAGCCCTTCTGGCCGATGGCGACGTAGATACAGAACACCGGCTTGCCGGCTTCGTACTCCTTGCGCTGGTTGATGATGGTATCGATAGCGATGGCCGTCTTACCGGTCTGGCGGTCTCCGATGATGAGCTCACGCTGACCGCGGCCGATAGGAATCATGGCGTCGATGGCCTTGAGGCCCGTCTGCAACGGCTCGGAAACCGGCTGACGGAAGATAACGCCCGGAGCCTTGCGCTCCAGCGGCATGTCCACCTTGTCGCCGTCAATGGGGCCGAGGCCGTCCAGCGGATTGCCCAGCGGGTCCACGACGCGGCCCAGCAGGGCATCGCATACGCCGATGGAAGCGATCCTTCCGGTGCGGCGGACGACCATGCCTTCTTTCACATGGTCGGTGGGGCCCATCAGGACGGCGCCCACGTTATCGGCCTCCAGGTTCATCACCACGGCCATGACGCCGTTGCCGCAGTCCAGCAGCTCACCGGCTTCCGCGTGGTCCAGGCCATAAATGCGCACCACACCGTCACTCACCTGCAGGGCCTTGCCGATCTCCTCGAACTGGAGATCGTTTTTCATATCTTTGAGCTGTCCGAGCAGGATATCACTCACTTCCGAGGGTTTCAAAGAAGTTGCCATCGTTAGATAATTCTTCTGTTTTTCTCAATAAACTGTTCACGGATCAAGTCCAGCTGGCGTTTCACGCTGGCGTCCATCATGTAGGTGTCAATGTCGAAGACAAAGCCGCCCACGATAGACGGATCCACCTCCACTTCAATGATTACATCGTCTCCCGTCTTCTGTTTCACCAGGTCTTTCAGGCGCTGGAGAAGACGTTCCGACGGCTCGCTCACCGTGGTCAGGTGCGCCTTGACGACACCGACGCTGTGGTGGTAATAGTCCACGAATATGCGCAAGATATCTTCCACCAGCGGCATGCGGCCGTTCTGGTTCAGAAGGGTCAGGAAGCGGCTGAGCTCCGGAGAGATCTTGTTGCCCAGGGCGGTCTGCAGGAGCTTCTTCTTGTCGAAGGGAGAGACGACGTCGTCGGCCGCGGCGACCATCCGGCGCAGGTCCGGCTGGGTGTGCAGTGCCTTCTCCAGGGCCTCGGCCTCGGAGCAGACGGTTTCTCCCTGCCCGCTTTCCCGGGCATACTTCACCAGGGCGGTGGCGTAGCGGGTTATGACGATGCTGCGGTTCATGAGCGGAGTTCTGCCTGGGTGGCTTCATCGACCAGTTTGTCGATGAATGCCCGGTCGTTGCCTTCGTCCTGCAGCTCGTGGCGGAGCACTTTTTCGGCCACCTGGACGCTCAGGAGGGCGACTTCCTTCCGCACGTCGCGGAGGGCGCTCTCTTTCTCGGCTGCGATCTGCAGCTTGGCGTCGGAGAGGATCTTGTCGGCCTCGGCCTTGGCGGCGTCGCGGGCATCGGCAATGATCTTTGCCTTGGTCTCGGTGGCTTCACGCAGGATGGCGGACTGCTCCTTGCGGACGTCCTCCAGCATCTGCGCGTGTTCCCTGGTCCACTGCTCCATCCGCGCCTGGATCTCGTCGGCGTCTTTCAGGGACTGGGCGATCTTGGCACTGCGCTCGTCCACCATGCCGGTGATCACCGGGAAGCCGAATTTGGCCAGAAGGAAGAACACGATGCCGAAGATGACGACCATCCAGAAAAGGAGGCCGAAATCAGGCGTAACGAGATTCATGGGACTTACTTGATTACGATAGCCAGCAGGGCCACGATGATGGCGAACAGGGCGGCACCCTCGACCATACCGGCGGCGATGATCATGGAAGTACGCAGGTTACCGGCGCTCTCGGGCTGGCGGGCGATGGCCTCCATGGTGGATTTACCGATCTTACCGATACCGAAGGCGGCAGCGATGGCAGCGATGGCGGCGCCGAGAGCGGCACCGGCTTTTCCGAGAGCTGCACCGGCGGCAGCCTGAAGAAGGATAGTAGAAAGAATCATAGTGGTATAAATGTTTAAAGTTTTATTCTCCGTGGGCACGTGCCATTCCAATGTAGATGGAGCTGAGCATCGTGAATACATAAGCCTGGATAAAGGCCACCAGACATTCCAGCGCATCCAGGAACACGCCGAAAAGGACGCTGACGACCGTCATGGAGCCGCTCAGCAGCGGACCGTACTTGGCCATGATGAAGATGATGCATACCATGCACAGGATCATGATGTGGCCGGCCAGCATGTTGGCGAACAGACGGATGGTCAGGGATACCGGTTTCATGATGGCGCTGAACACCTCGATGACCGGCATGATGGGTTTGAGGAATCCCGGAACCTCCGGGAGGAAAATCTCTTTATAGTAGTGTTTGGTACCGTTCAGGTTCACCGTGAAGAAGGTGCACAGGGCCAGTACCAGGGTGATGGCGATGTTGCCGGTGAGGTTGGCGCCTCCCGGGAAGAAGGGCAGGATGCCCAGGAAGTTGTTGAGCAGGATCCACAGGAACGCCATGCAAAGGAACGGCGAGAACTTCTTGTAATCCGGGCCGATGTTCTCCCTGGCCATGTCATGGACCATCATGATGAGGGGCTCCATGGCGGCGGCGAGGCCCGTGGGGGCTTCCTCCAGGGCGTCGTGCTTGCGGTACCAGCGGGCGGTGCAGAGGACGATCACGAGCAGCAGCAGGGTGCTCATCATGAGCGAGAGCACGTTCTTGGTGATGGACAGGTCCAGCGGACGCTCCCCTGTTACCATGCTGACGAGCTTGCCGTCCTCGTTGAAGGTGTATCCGCGGTCTTCCGCGTGATGGGCGGTAAAGACCTTGACACCCCCGTCCACGACGATGCAGGGCAGCGGAATGGCAATGGGTTTCCCCTTCCACTCCGTAATGTGCCACTCATACTCGTCGCCGATATGTTCGAAGATGATTTCGGAAATATTGATTCCTTCTTCATCATCGACGGTTTCGTCATGGTTGACGGTTTCGTCATGGCCGACCTGATCGGCCATCTCTTCCATATTGGGCACGGTAGTCTGCGCAAACAGAAGAAGGGATATGAGGAATGTCAGGATCATGCTTCTACACAGACGTTAACTTTGTCGTCGCCGACCTCGGCGAATCCTTCTTTGATGTGGAGGCGTTTCTCGGC